>ERZ772878.197-NODE-197-length-82694-cov-9.29164_pt1 | contig 82694 bp, 75 predicted proteins | sample MGYA00580578_ERZ772878 | MGnify/ENA primary metagenome ERZ772878 (study PRJEB29015, sample SAMEA2737686) | human gut metagenome | biome: human gut; feature: human-associated habitat; material: faeces | place: China | collected 2012 ...
TCTACCATTGCATCCAGTTCTTTCTGGTTCCCTTCAATCTTCATGTTATTATAGCGCCTCCATTTTCAACTATTCCTCATTTTCTGATAAATCCCGATTGTTCTAATCTTTTTTACGCCCACCTTCTTGCCCTTCGGACAAGAAGTATCCCTCGCTCAAAGAGCTCGGTCAATTCCGATTTTTCCACGTAAAAAAGGATGTGCCTTTTTGTGTAATAGGGAATTCCAGGGAATTTCCTATTACACGAGAAATTGCTCTCTCATCACAGTTCACACATTATGTAAACTGCAATCTCATCCCGCACAATCTAATTATATCGCAACTTTATTATCTCCGTTTATCCATTTATAGTCAAATACTATCATCAAATCGCCAAAATGGACAGCGCTTGCCAATACACTGATTGTTCTGAGCATAATGCGTACAATGGACTTCTGTGCATTCCATTTCGATTCCAAAATGCGTTTTTACAAAATCAACCGCCGCCAGAATCGCCAGATAAGAATCTCTTTTACAACACCTCGGACCGCCGGTGTGCGAAATCGCTTCCAGTGCTTTTGATGTCATCTGATTCGAAAGTCCCCAGGATTCCTCCGTCAGTGGCGTCGCCCCAGACAAGATAGATACAAACATACCTGCGCTGATTCCCGCTCCGCAGGCACCCCAAAATCCGCAGGTTCCTCCTGGAACGGCTTTTCCACGGTTCAGCATTTCCATCACAGATTCCCGCAGATTAATAGCACCTCCCGCATTTTTATATGCAGTAAGCAGCGCCGCTCCCACCATGACATGATGCTCCGGTCCATGCATATGGCAAAACGGTGCATCCATCATCTTCCGGACAATCTCGATCGGATTTCTGGATGTTTCGTCTATACACAGGGAAAGAATGGTGTCCAGTCCCTTCGTATGACAATCATTACAAACATAATGCCCGTTCTGGCATCTGGTCTTGCTCAATTCTTTTTTATGACATAATTCGCACTCCATCCATTCATCCTGTTCCAGATAAATAAGAGGTGCTTTACAGACAATACATTCTTCTTGCATGGGATTTCCATCTCCTTCACATTCATTTCCCGGCCAGCGCGTTGAGTTTCTCCACTATATCCATACTTCCCGACCGGAAACCTTCCAGATCGAGTGTAATGTACAGAAAACCCATTTCTTTTAATGTCCTGCAGATCGTCTCCCGCTCGGCAATCGCTTTTTCAAATTTATCCGCATCCACCTCGATCCGGACAATATCGCCATGCAGGCGCAGGCGCACATTTCCGCCAAACACGCTTCGAAGATAATCTTCGCCTTTCTCAATCCGCTTCAAAACTTCCATGTCAAAGGAAGTTCCATATGGAAGGCGGGTCGCCATACATGGCATGGACGGACGGGATGCAACGGAAATTCCTAAGTCAGCTGCAAATGCCTTGACATCCTTTTTCTCCAGTCCGCACTGTGCAAGTGGACTGACGACACCCAGCTCACGGAGTGCCTGGATACCTGGGCGGTACACATGCAGGTCGCTCTCATTGGTTCCGTCCATCACGCACGGAATCCCCTCTTCTTTTGCAAAATCCAGAAGTGTCGCGAACAGGTGGTGTTTGCAGATATAACAGCGGTTGACCGGATTCGTCCGGATGGCTTCCAGCTCCATCTCATTGACCTGGATAATTTTATGGATCGCGCCCAGCTCCTTTGCCACCCGCTCCGCGATCTCCAGATCACAGGCTGGGTGCAGCATGGTGTGAAATGTCACGGCATAAACCGGCATTCCCGTCTTCTTCGCCGTATCACACGCCAGCTTGAGAATCAGGCTGCTGTCCACACCGCCCGAAAAGGCGACACAGACCGGTGCTTTCGCTTTTTCTGCCATGAACTGTTTTAAAGCTTCTCTTTTTTCTGTCTCTGATATCATTGGTTTATTTTCCATGGTTCTTGATTCTCCTCTTAATTATCTAACGAGAATGCACTGTGCCGTTTTTCAATCTCAAAAGTGCCTACTGTAAACTAATACTTCCGTCTTCCATTACTCCGTGGAATACTTCCATGAAGCGCTTCCCTGTCTCCCGGCAGATCGCGCGCACGCTCTCATACTCCGGATAGCACGTATCCACGCCGCCGCGCTTGCAGATTTTTACCTTTGCTGCCCCGTAACGGGTCTGGATCTCCTTTACTTCCCGTGGCAGTATCGTCCTCTCTACTGGATAACGGCGCACACCAATCGTGGTCGTACAGGAGAATACAAGCTGTTCTAATTCTTCTCGTTTTTCTGCCGTTGTCAGTACATGAAGCACATACGCCGGACGGTTTTTCTTCATATATGCCGGTGTGTACCACACATCTCTGGCGCCCGCTTCCAGAAGCACCTCCATCGCATATCCCAGCGCCTCGCCGGTGCAGTCGTCCAGGTTTGCCTCCATGACCCACATGGAGCTCTCGTCGTGACCGTCTTTTCCGGTTTCTACTTCCACCGTTTTATCCGTCAGAAGCATCGCCCGCAGGATATTCGCGTGCGCGAAATCCTTATTTCCGGCGCCGATACCGAGCTTTTCGATCTGGTACTTCTTCGGAAGCGCCGCTTCTGTCCGGAATGCCGCCGCGATCGCCGCGCCGGTCGGCGTTACCATCTCTCCTTCGACATCCCGAAGCGTCAGTTCCAAGCCCTGTGCTGCTGCGATATTTGCCGTCGCCGGAACCGGAACCGGCATTAAACCGTGCTGGCAGCGTGCGAATCCATGACCTTCGGAAAGCGGCGATATCACCACGCGGTGGATTCCCAGATCCTCCAGGCAGAATGCCGCACTGATAACATCCACAATCGAGTCAATTGCACCGACTTCATGGAAATGAACCTCGCTGACCGGGATTCCGTGTGCCTTGGACTCTGCCTCCGCCACAATCTCAAACATCCGGCGCGCCAGGTTTTTAACACGGTCAGATGCATCCAGACGATCGATGATCTCGAAAATGTCATGGATGTTGCGGTGGACGTGGGGATGCATATGATCGTGGGTGTGAGCGTGATCACGGCTGTGCTCATGGTCGTGAGTGTGTTCATGATTGTGATGATGCTCATGGTCGTGCTCATCATGGCTATGTTCGTGCTCATGACCATGTTCGTGGTCGTGATGATGCTCTTCTTCCTCTAAATGTACATCGAAATCATACGCATCGATTCCACATTTCTTCGTCCGCCCAAAATGCAGATGATACCCGGACACGCCCAAACTTTCCAGTGCCTGTACCAGTTTTTCCCGGCTTGCTCCAAGATCTAACAATGCGCCGACCGTCATATCTCCGCTGATTCCAGACGCACAATCCAGATATAAGATTTTCTCATCCATTTTTTACTTCTCCTTCCAGTCTTCTCTCTTTTGATACATTCCCGCTTTTCCGCTCTCATGCATCTATTGTCCTGTTTATTTCCACAATAACACAAACTTTCTATCACTCTGCCGTCTTCTTCGGCTCCCGCACCGCCAGGCGGTTGATCTGCGCCGCCAGGTATGCTGCGCCGTAGCCGTTATCTATATTTACAACCGAAATGCCGTTCGCACAGGAATTAATCATCGTGATCAATGCCGACAGTCCATGAAAACTTGCACCATAGCCGACCGAGGTCGGAACCGCAATGACCGGATTTTCCACCAGCCCGGCGACAACTGTGCCAAGCGCGCCTTCCATTCCCGCCACCGCAATCACGCAGTTTGCCCGCGCAATCGCCTCGCGTTTGGATAAAAGGCGATGGATGCCCGCCACCCCTATATCATAGTAGCGCTCCACGCGGCAGCCGAAAAATTCTGCCGTTTTGGCAGCTTCCTCCGCAACCGGGATATCCGCGGTTCCGCCTGTGCAGACTGCCACCAGCCCTTCCAGCTTCCGCGGTGTCTCCGATGATTTTCTCGCCTGCAAAATTTTTGAAACCGGATCGTATTCTATCTCCGGGATGCGCGCCCGCACTAGATTCCACTGCTCCTGCGTCGCCCGCGTTCCGAGTACTTCCCCATTTTCCCGGTACAGCGTCTCGAAAATATCCGCCAGATAGGCATCCGGCTTTCCTTGGCAGAACACCGTCTCTGGGAATCCCGAACGCAATTTCCGGTGCAGATCCAGCTTCGCATACCCTAAATCTTCGTAAGGAAGATTCTTGAGCACATTCTCCGCTTCCTCAATACTTGTATCCCCCCGTTTTACCTCTTCCAACAGCTTCCGAACATCCATTTTTCCTCCTCCTTACCAAATCCCGAATTATTAATCTCTTACTATCGCCCATCTTCTTGTCCTTTGGACAAGAAGCATCCCTCGCTCTTATGAGCTCGGTCAATCCCGATTTTCTCTGTCAATATGTGAACTGGCTAAACTGCTGCCATCTTTTCCTGCAATGCCTTTAAATCAATCCGCCGCGTGCAAATCCGCTTCAAAAGAGATTCCGAATGGCTCACAATCACTATTCCCAGCTCCCGCTCCTTTGCCTCCTGCAAAAGCGCCTGCCAGATCTGGCTCTGGGTCACTGCGTCAAACATCGCGGTGATCTCATCCGCCAGCAGATACCGCGGATTTGCCGCCAGCGCTCTGGCAATACAAAACCGCTGCAGTTCGCCTCCGGAAAGCTCCGATGGGAACCGATCCAGCCATTCTTCCCGGATGCCAAGCCGTCCCCGGCTCTCCTCATCCACCTGACCGCCCTCACTGAGAACCTGGCGCATCCGCCAGCGCGGGTTGACCGCCTGCTCCGGGTGCTGCCAGATTAACTGCACCGGCATACAGCCCCGGATATTCTCAATCGGTATGCCGTCAATCTCTACCGTTCCCGCCTCCGGTCTCTCATATCCCGCCAGCAGGCGACACAGCGTCGTTTTTCCATATCCGCTCGGCGCCACCAGCCCCACGCGCTCTCCCGGCTCAATTTTCAGGGAAATACGCGTCAGCACGTGGCGCCCGCCATTTTCATATGAAAAAGATAGGTTTTCCACCTTTAGTGACATCTCATTCTCCTCCAAAAAATTCATGTTCCGGCAGTGCCCGGTAGAGCGCCTGCGTGTATGGCTCTTTCAGATTCCGTCCCTCCCGGAAGTTCTCCGGCTTTACTTCCTCCAGAATCGTCCCGTCATAAAACACCAGAATCCGGTCCGCCATCTCAATCGCCAGTTCCAGATCATGAGTAATCAAAAGCACCGCTGCCCCGTCCTGTGCCATCTCTTTTAAATGACGGATCACATGGCGCGCGGTCATCGCCTCCAGCCCCGGTGTCGGTTCATCCGCCACAATCAGCCTCGGCTCCTGCATCAGTGCCGCTGCCATCAGGACGCGCCGCGCCATGCCGCCCGACAGCTCAAATGGATAACATTTTTCCACTGATTCATCCAGCCCGTACCGCTTCAAAAGCTGGCGGCATTTTGCCCGCGTCGCTTCATCTTTTCTGCCGCCGCAGATCTGATCCCCGACCCGCATCAACGGATCGAGGTAGGAAACCCCCTGCGGAATCAGGGAAATCCCATTGCCCCGCAGCCCGGCAAGCCGCGTCTCATCCAGAACCTCTCCCTGATAGGAAATTTTTCCTTCCATCCGGCAGTTGTACGGCAAGATCCCCAGAATCGCGTGCGCCAGCAGGCTTTTTCCCGAACCACTCGCCCCGACCACCGCCGTCAGCTCCCCACTGAAAAGTTTGCAGGAAAGGTCGCGGAGCGGATGGAGTTCGCGCCGTCTAAGCCCACGCGCGTACTGCGTAAAATATAAGTTTAGATTTTGAATTTTCAATATCGGCTTTTCCATGGAATCACGATTTTCACGCAATCTCCGTTCTTTGAGAACGTCTGTCTGTTCCAAATCTGATAGCCGCATCGTTTTTGATTGTTTCTGTCTTAATCGCATCATTTTATCAAAATATATGTTTTTCTGCCTCATTCCCAGCATCCTCTACTCATGCACGCTCCCCGGATCCATCAGCCGCCCCAGGCTCTGCCCGATCGCCTGAAATCCCAGCGTTACCAGCACCAGTGCCGCGCCCGGAAAGAGCGCCAGCCACCATTTTCCGGTAATCAGGTACGACATACTCTCGGATAAAATAACACCGATCGCCGGTTGCTCGGAGGAAAGACCGAAGCCCAGAAAGGTCACGCCAGCCTCATGAAGAATCGCATGGGGAAAGAGAAGAATTAACCCGGTCACAAATTGCCGCGATACCTGCGGGACGATGTGGTTCCAGGCAATCCACCAGGGCTTTTTCCCCAGTTTTTCGGAGATCTGCACATACGGACTTTCCCGGATCTGTAAGATTTCCGCCCGCAAAAGCCTCGCCAGCGACGCCCAGTGCGTCAGGGCAATCCCGGCTGCTACACCCCGGAATCCCTTTCCCAGACTGTAGGAAATCAGGATCAGGAGAAGCATGTGCGGGATTCCCATTACCAGATTAATCAGCCCGCATACCAATGAATCCATCAGTCCCCCGCCAAGCGACGCCAGCAATGCAAGCGCCAATGCCACCGCGGCGCTGATCGCCGCGGTCAGAAGCCCCAGCCGGATGCTTAAAGAAAGCCCAGCAACCGTCCGTTTCAGCATATCCCGCCCCATCCAGTCGGTTCCAAACAGCCCGCCGGTTCCCGGAGGCAGGTTTTTTCTCGCAAAATCGACCTGCTGTGCGGCATCCTCCCAGACGGTTCCAAGCACTGTCACCAGAATCAGGAAAAGGAGGGAAATTCCCAGCAGCCAGAGTGTTTTCTTTCTCATGCCCTGCCTCCTTTCCTAAGTCTCGGATCGACCAGCCGGTACAGCCCATCCGCCGCTGCATTTCCTGCAAATACAAGCACGGCACTGATGAGTGTAATTCCCATCAGAAGCGGGATATCGCTTCCCAGACCCGCCGTGACCGCCGCCTGTCCGAGTCCCGGATAGGAAAAGACCTGTTCCACCAGCACCGAACCACCGAAAATCTCGCTGATCGAGCCAAATTGCAGCGTAATTACCGGGAGAAGCAGGTTGCGGAGTCCATGCCGAAAAATCAGCCGCCAGCCGCTCTCGCCCCGCGCCCGCGCATAGAGTACGTAATCACTTTCCAGAATCTCAATCACTTTTTCGCGCGTGTGCATCGCAATCGAAGAAATCCCTGTCAGTCCCAGCGTACACGCCGGCAGAAATGCGTGATACAGGCGATCCGCCAGGCTGACCTCGTCCGCCGCCATTCCCACCGGGACACTGAACCCGATTGGGAAGATGGGAAGCTGCACTGTAAAGAGAAGCAGCAGCACCAGCGCCAGCCAGAAGGACGGCGTTCCCGCGATCACGATGCAATAGCCCGTAATCAGGCGATCCGCCCACTTGCCCCGTTTTGCCGCCGCTGCAATTCCTAAAAATATCCCCACGATTCCCGAAAACAGCCACGCAGACAGAAGGAGCCACACTGACGCAGACGCCTTTTCCGCGATCACCTCCAGCACCGGTCTGCGGTACAGAAGGGAAATGCCAAAATCACCATGACAGATGCCCGAAATCCAGTTAAAGAAGCGCTTCCAGACCGGCACACCAACGCCCCAGTACGCCTGCAGCTTCTCGATCTGCTCCGGCGCCATCGAGCCGAGCGCCGTCTGCCCGACATTCGTCTGCAGCGGATCGACCGGAGACATCGACACCAGCAGAAACGATACCAGACTGACTGCCAAAAGCAGCAGAATCAGGTGCAGCAGACTGCGCCCAAACCATTTCATCCTACTCATAGTACCACCGATCGACATTGTTGACGATGGACCAGCCGTGACCGTGCGGATGCACCTTCTGCTCTGCGACATGAAGCCCGTCTCTCACCCAGTACAGATGATCGACATTCACCAGCCAGATCCACGGAAGATCACCCTCGGCTGAAACGCCCGTCTCGCCGTCCCACTGCGCCTTTTTCCACAATTCATACGAACTTTCCAGATCCGGTGCTGCCAGGGCCTCATCCATATAAGCGTCCACGGTCTCATTCGCATACGGCGAATATTCTGCCAGCCCCGTATCTGCCTTTGTATGGTAAATATTATAAAATTCCATCGGCGTGTGCGCGCCCCAGCCCCAGAGAAGCGGCTGCGACTGTGCCTCGTCATACGCAGTATCCCAGCCGGTGCCGCGGATCGATGCGTCAATTCCAATCTCTTTTAACTGCTGCGCCGTATCGGCTGCCAGCGCCTGACGCACCGAATCCCCGGTCGGATAGAGAAATTCCAGAATGGCTTTCACTCCATCCTTTTCGCGGATGCCGTCGGCATTTTTCTTCCATCCCGCCGCATCCAGCATCTCTTCCGCCTTCCCCACATCATAGGAAATGTTCTCCATTTCATCGTTGTACCACGGCATCTTGTCACAGACACTATATGCCGGGCTGCCGTAACTATTTAACACATGATCGATCATTTCCTGCCGGTCAATCGCCAGGTTGATCGCCCGGCGCACCTGCACATCCGCGGTAAAATCATTGCCGATTTTTACGCCATCCTCCCGTACCGTCTCCGGCACCGCCGGGAGGTTAAATCCACGGTTGTCCACCGTCTCACAGTCCAAAAGACTGAATTCTGGAACCGACTGGTCTGCATAGGACGCCGCCGTGTACGCCACATCCACCTGCCCGGCGCGCACCGCCGCAAATGCCGCATCCTCTTCCATAAAGAGAATCGTGACCTGCCGCATCTTCGGCGCATCCCCATAATAATCCGGGTTGGCTTCCAGAATCACCTGCTGCCCCTTGTCCCACTGTTTCAGGATATATCGCCCGGAACCGATCGGATGTGTGCCGTAATCCGTTCCATATGCATGCTCCGGCACAATTCCCGTCACCGCCATCGTGTATGACCAGATAGCAAACGGGCGTTCCATCTCAAACACAACCGTCACATCATCGATCGCCTCCGCCTGTTTCAGCATTGAAAAATCGTTGACGGAACTCGTCTTTTTCAATGTGTTATAAGTGAATGCCACATCCTCCGCGGTCAGCGCCTCGCCATCCGTGAATTTCGCATCGTCGCGGATCGTCACCGTCCATGTCATTCCATCCTCGGAGGTCTCCACATCTGTCGCCAGATCATACCCGATACTCAAATCTGCTTCTGTCACCGTCAGGGTGCTCTGGATCAGCGGTTCATGCATATGCTCGCCCGCGCCCCAGCCATATGCCGGATCAAAGCCCGCCTCCGGCTCTGAAGTCGGCGGCATCGCGATAATAACGCTTATTTGGGTATTTTCCGCTGCATTTTCGCCGTTTTCAACATTTTCCGTCTGTTCTGCGCCGGAACCGCCTTTCTGCGCCTGATTTCCAGCGTTTCCGCATCCGGAAAGCATGACTGCCGCCGCTAAGGCAGTGACGCCAAGTGCCCTGGCTTCTCCGAACACTTTTCCAGTGATTTTGCCTGTATTTTCTCGTTTTTTCATATTTTCTGTTGTACCCCTATATTTTTCCTTATGAAACAAAAGGATATCAGAAAAGTGCGGTCCCTGCTGAACCGCTGTACCTTCCTGGTATCCTTCTCCATTTTTCTTATTTATCTCAGTTAAAAAAGAATGCGCCTTGGCACATTCTCGTGCCGAGCGCGGTCGCTTGCGACATGTTTCTTCTTCGCGCGAGTGCGCATCCCGCGGAGCGTTTTTTGTTTCATAGGACGCAATTCCCTATGAAACGAGAAGACTCCCACCTCTTTAGGTGGTGAGTCCTGATTCCTATTTTTTCGTTCCCCCGCTTCTGCAAGGCAGCATCTGCTTGTGCAGCGCTGTTTTCTTTTTCTTATATACATTTAGACTCATTTTAGATGTCTGTTATCTTATTATTATTCCGTCGGCGTCGTCTTTCTCACATTCGTCTCCAGGAAACGGTTATATCCGAGCCAGCCCGGATTCTCCCCGCCGCTCTTTAAGACTTCCAGCATCGTCTCCATCTTCGCATCGGTATTGTCCGCGAAATTCAATGCCAGCGCCTCCAGAAGCGCCGGTTTCTTTGGGGAACCGTACTCTAATTCGCCGTGGTGCGCAAGGATGCAGTGCTTTAACTCCGCCGCTGTCTTTGCCGGGAATCCCGGAATCTCCTTAATACGGTCTGCAACCATCATCGTGCCGATCACGATATGACCTAAGAGCTGACCGTCGTCCGTATAATCATTTTCCGGAAATGCGGATAATTCCTGCACTTTTCCGATGTCGTGGAACAGCGCCGCCGTCAGAAGCAGATCGCGGTTCAGCGCCGGATATGACTTCGTGTAGAAATCACAGAGTTTCATAACACTTAACGTATGTTCCAAAAGTCCGCCCACAAAACCATGATGCACACTCTTCGCCGCCGAATGGAAGCAGAATTTCTTCACAAATGCCTTATCTTCCAGGAAATAGCTGGATGCCAGCTTTTTCAGGTACGGATTCTGGAAAGACTGCACCAGAGCCGTCAGCTCCTGATACATTATCTTGATATCCTTTGAGCTGACCGGAAGGTAATCGCTTTCCTGATACTCGCCCTCGTCCGCCTTGCGTATGCGCTTGATATTTAACTGGTTGGAACCCTGGAAAACCGTCACATCGCCGTCCACATAGACGTACTGCAGCGGCTCAAAATCATTGATGCCCGGGGAACTTAAATCCCAGATTTTGCAGTCTACCGTGCCTGTTTTATCCTGAAGCAGCACGGAAGCGTACTCTTTTCCGTTTTTCGTCACCGCGTGCTGTTTCGTCTTACATAAATATACGTCCGAGACTCTCATTCCTTCCCGGAACTGTTCAATATATCTCATTCTGCCTATATCCTCCTGAATTTCTATCTGGCGCGCAGAGATACCAAAAATGGAATTTCCGTGTATCCGTCGCGCCCTTTCCGCATCACATTTACCGATACAGACACGCCGCTCGCGGAATTTTCAATCTGCGCCTGGAGATCTTTGAAACTTCCGATCTCCTTTGTGCCAAATTTCACAATAATATCGCCGGGCTGGATGCCAGCGTCATATGCCGGGCTGCCGGAGACTGCCTCCGTCACGTAAACGCCCGCCGGAATGCCGCTCCCCTGCATCGCACGACTCACATCCTGTCCCAGGATGCCCAGATATGCCGCCGAAGCGCCATTCGTCAGCCGCTCCAGAATCGGCTTGTAGCTGGAAATGGTGTACGCCGCCGTCCGATCCGTACAGCTCTCGCTGCGGCAGGACTCCGATGTCCAGCCGACCATCTCTCCGGCTGTATTGATCAAAAAGGTACCCGTCTGCGAATTGCTGCTGATATCCGCATACAGGATCCGCGTCAGTCCATCTGTAATCTGCACATTGCGCGCCACGTAGGATACCGTTCCGAACGAAAGCGAATGCACCTGTCCGGACGGACCGCCGATACCTACGAGGACATCGCCTGCCTTGACCGTATATGAATTGGCAAGTGAAAGCACCTGCACCTTTTTCCGCTCTTCTTCCGGCAGATTGCCGGACGGCACCGCCACAACTGCCATTCCGAGCACTTCGTCAATCTGGCGCACTGTACCAGCGATCTTCGTTCCATCCGAAAATCTCACATTGATCGAATCTGCCGCCCGCACCGCATCGGCGTAAGTAAAGATCAGAAATTCTCCATCACTCTCCGCGATGACTGCACCTGCATAATCACCCGTATTTTCCACCGGGTTTCCAAATATATCCGTATCCTGTTTGCCGGAGCTGATCGTCACGATCGACTTATCACCCTGTTCCCCGATTCCACGCAGCACCGACGTCATCGAATTGAAATTGTCTGCGGAAAACTGATAGCTGGAAAGCGCCTCGCTGACCGCCTCATCAATCTCCTGCTCCATTTGTTCCGGCTGCGCTGTCATATCCGCATCTGCACCGTCCGACGGCGAAACAGAGTCCGGATCGTCCTTGGAAAACTCGACTGAGGATGTCTCCTGCATCCTATTTTCCTGAAAACACCGATCCGCAAACGGCTTTACCGCCGCAAACGAAACCGCCGCGACTCCTCCAAATGCGGCTGACGCGCATACAAAGAGAGCCACCCGCTTCGCAATCTGTTTTCTGGTCAGCGGCGGCTTCACTATCGTTTCTCTCATGAATTCCCGTTTTTCCTTTTTTTCAAGTTCTTCTGAATCCGGCATTTCACTTTCCCCTTTGCATAACATATCCTAATTATACTTTCCTTCTTAAGGTTATGCAAGAAAAAAGTGCGAATGCTTGGCTAGACGGCGGGGAATGTGATATAATGTGAACACTTGACGAGGTCTTTTCGAGTCTAGTGAGAACTTATACCTGACCACTTAATGAGGTCTTTCACGAATTTAGTGGTCACGGTATCATGTGAACACCATTTAAATTAAGAGGATTACCACAACATGAATGAAAAAGCATTAAAAACTCTCGAATATACAAAGATCATCGACCAGCTCACGGAGTACGCCTCCACGGAGATGGGAAAACAGATGTGCCGGGAACTGCAGCCGTCCTGTGATCTGGGGACGATCCGGCAGAGCCAGACGGAGACGACCGATGCCCTGACGCGCGTCCGCATGAAGGGAAGTCTCTCCTTCGGCGGCGTGAAGGATGTGCGTGGTTCCATGAAACGTCTGGAAATCGGAAGTTCCCTGGGGATCCCGGAGCTTCTCTCTGTCAGCTCCCTGCTGACAGTCGCTGCCCGCGCGCAGAGCTACGGACGCCATGAGAAATCCGAAGAATTTCCAGATGATTCCCTTGATGAGCGCTTCCGCGCCCTGGATCCGCTGACGCCGGTCAACAATGAGATCAAGCGCTGCCTGCCATCCGAGGATGAGGTCAGCGATGACGCAAGTCCGGGACTTGCCAAAGTGCGCCGCTCCATGAAGATCGTGGGCGGACGCGTCCATACCCAGTTAAATTCTATTTTAAATTCCAGCCGGACCTATTTACAGGATGCCGTCATCACAATGCGCGACGGGCGCTATTGCCTGCCGGTCAAGGCTGAGTATAAATCCCAGGTCCCAGGCATGGTGCACGACCAGTCCTCGACCGGTTCGACTGTATTTATCGAGCCGCTCGCGATCGTCAAGCTGAACAACGAACTGCGCGAGCTGGAAATCCAGGAAAAACGGGAAATTGAGTTCGTTCTGGCAGCTCTTTCCAGCCAGCTTATGCCTTACACCGACGCGATCCTCTCGGATCTTTCGATTCTGGCAGAGCTCGATTTCATTTTCGCAAAGGCAGCTCTTTCCCGCCACTATAACTGCGTGGAACCGAAATTTAACAACAAACGGTATATCAATATCAAGGACGGACGCCATCCGCTCTTAAATCCGAAACAGGTCGTTCCGATCAACATCTGGGTTGGCGATTCGTTTGACCTTCTGATTGTGACGGGTCCAAACACGGGTGGTAAAACCGTTTCTTTAAAAACCGTCGGACTCTTTACCCTGATGGGGCAGTCAGGACTCCATATCCCGGCATTTGAGGGATCCGAGCTGGCTGTTTTTGACAATGTATTTGCCGACATTGGCGATGAGCAGAGCATCGAGCAGAATCTGAGTACATTCTCCGCCCATATGACGAATATCGTTTCGATTTTAAATGAGGCGGACGCCAATTCGCTCTGTCTCTTCGATGAGCTCTGTTCCGGTACCGACCCGACCGAGGGCGCGGCGCTGGCGATTGCGGTTTTAAATTTCCTGCACAACATGACCTGCCGGACGATCGCAACCACGCATTACAGCGAATTAAAAGTCTTTGCGCTGACCGCTCCAGGCGTTGAAAATGCCTGCTGCGAGTTCAACGTCGAGACTCTCCGCCCGACCTACCGCCTGCTCATCGGTATTCCAGGAAAAAGTAATGCATTTGCCATTTCCCGCAAGCTGGGGCTGCCGGATTATATCATCGACGAGGCGAAAAACCAGATGGAGCAGAAGGACGAATCCTTCGAGGATCTGCTTGCCAATCTGGAAAACAGCCGCGTGACCATTGAAAAAGAGCGCGAAGAGATCGCCTCCTATAAACAGGAAATTGAAACGCTGAAGAACCGCCTCCAGCAGAAGGAAGAACGTTTCTCCGAGCAGAAGGAAAAAATGCTTTCCAAAGCCCGCGAGGAAGCTCAGAAGATCCTTCAGGATGCGAAGGACACCGCCGATCAGACGATCCGCAACATCAACAAGCTTGCCAAGTCTTCCGGCGTCAATAAAGAACTGGAAGCTGAGCGGACCAAGCTGCGCGGCAAGATCCAGGATGTAGACAAGAAACTGGCAGTTAAGAAAACCGCCGCACCGAAAAAAGCCGTTTCCGCGAAAAAGCTGCGTCTCGGCGATACCGTGCGCGTTCTCTCGATGAATTTAAAGGGAACCGTCAGCTCCCTGCCGAACGCCAAGGGCGATCTGTATGTACAGATGGGAATTCTGCGCTCCCTCGTCAATATCCGCGATCTGGAAATGGTCGAGGAAGCATCCATCACCGGACCGGGACTTTCCGGCACACATACGGGTGGTTCCCGCGGATCCGGAAGCGGAAGCAGCAAGATCAAGATGTCCAAGTCCTTCAGCGTATCGCCGGAGGTCAACCTGATTGGCATGACCGTCGATGAGGCGATCCCGGTACTCGACAAATACCTGGATGATGCCTACCTGGCGCATCTTCCGCAGGTCCGCGTCGTACATGGTCGTGGAACCGGCGCTTTGAAAGCGGGCGTACACCGCCACTTGAAGAAATTAAGCTATGTCAAGGAATACCGGCTTGGCGAATTTGGCGAAGGCGATACAGGCGTTACAATCGTGACATTTAAATAAGAAATATCCATAACTGTGAAGGTACTGAACAGTTACAAATATCCAAAAAAACAGGAGGAATCAACATGGCTGAAAAGCAGCGCATTCTCATCGTAGATGACGACTACAACATTGCTGAACTAATCTCACTTTACCTGACGAAAGAATGTTTTGAAACGAAAATTGTCGGAGACGGGGAAGAAGCTCTCCGGGTATTTCCCGAATTTCAGCCCAACCTGATTCTCCTTGATCTGATGCTTCCGGGCATCGACGGCTATCAGGTCTGCCGGGAACTGCGAAGTACCTCCCAGGTGCCAATCATCATGCTCTCCGCTAAGGGCGAAATCTTTGATAAGGTGCTGGGGCTGGAGCTGGGCGCCGATGACTACATGATCAAACCATTCGATTCGAAAGAGCTGGTTGCCAGAGTCAAAGCCGTTCTGCGGCGCTACCAGCTGCCGGTGCAGATGCCTGCATCGTCCGTGACCGAACAGCATGGCAATTTTGTCGAATATCCGGATCTCATCGTCAACCTGACGAACTACTCCGTCATTTACAACGGACACTCGATCGAGCTGCCGCCGAAGGAACTGGAACTGCTCTATTTCCTCGCGTCCTCACCAAACCAGGTATTCACAAGGGAGCAGCTTCTCGACCATATCTGGGGATATGAATACATCGGCGACACGCGGACGGTAGATGTCCATATCAAGCGTCTCCGTGAAAAAATCAAGGGCAACGACAAGTGGGCGCTGACGACCGTCTGGGGGATTGGATATAAATTTGAGGTAAAACGGTAACTGTTAGTAAAGGAACTGAACTGTTACGTGAAGAGGTAACCGGAGGTTTACCATGAAATCAAACCACTACACACATTCTCTTTATTATAAACTGCTGATCGGCTATCTCATCTTCGGTCTGCTTGGATTCATCACGATCGCGACCATCTCATCTGAGATGACCTACCACCATCTGGTGGAACGCGAATCGGAGGTTCTGTATGACGAGGCGACCATGATTGCCGATCGGTGCAGCAAAGCCTACGAGGGCAAAACCATCAATCTCGACTCGGCATACCCACAGATCGAGGCGGTTTCCGCTTATCTGCAGTCGGATATCTGGATCCTGAACCATGAAGGCACCATCGTTGCGGACAGCAGCGACAGTCGTACCGGCATCGCAATCGACGATTTCGACCCGACCGCACAGGGCAACCGGCTCTATTCCATCGGACAGTATTACAACCTGTTTGACAGCAAGGTACTCTCCGTTTCCGCCCCGATCACAGGCAATATGAAGACCTACGGCTACATCGTGATTCATATGCCAATCCAGAACATTGAGGCGGAACAGAACGGATTTCTGAATATTATTTACATAACATCGATCATCCTGTTCTTCCTATCCCTGGTGGTGCTTCTTGTTTTTACAAAAGTGGTCTATTTCCCGCTCAAAAAGATTACGGTCGCAGCCAATGAATATGCAGCCGGAAACCTGGCACACAATATCCCGATTACCACCCACGACGAGATCGGCTATCTCGCCAGCACATTAAACTATATGTCCAGCGAGTTAAATGAAATGGAACAGTACCAGCACAATTTCATCGCGAACGTATCGCACGATTTCCGCTCGCCTCTGACTTCCATCAAAGGATATCTCGAGGCAATTCTCGATGGCACAATCCCGCAGGAACTCTATCACAAATACCTGCACATCGTTATTTCCGAAACCGAACGCCTCAACAAACTGACACAGGGCATGCTGACACTCAACTCCCTGGACAGCAAAGGCTACTTAACCCGGACAAATTTCGATATCAACCGGACGATCAAGGATACCGCCGCAACCTTCGAGGGCACGTGCAGCGCGAAAGGCATCACGTTTGACCTGACCTTTGCGGATAGCATCCAGATGGTCTACGCCGATCTCGGAAAAATCCAGCAGGTTCTCTACAACCTGATCGACAACGCGATCAAATTCAGCCACGAGGATTCGATCATTTACATCCAGACCTCCATCCGGTATGAAAAAATCTTCATTTCCGTCAAAGACACCGGCATCGGCATCCCGAAGGACAGCCAGAAGAAAATCTTTGAACGTTTCTACAAGACCGACTTATCGCGCGGAAAAGATAAAAAGGGCACCGGGCTGGGGCTTGCGATTGTCAAAGAGATTATTCAGGCACATGGGGAAAATATCGACGTTGTCAGCACCGAGGGCGTGGGGACGGAATTTATTTTCAGTCTGCCGAAGGCGACGGCGCTATAGCAAATTGAAACTGTCCAATCCCTTCGCAATTACAGCAAATCTTCCATCTGGCATCCCAGTGACCGTGCAAGCGCACGCACGGTTTCTGCGGATGCTTTTTGAATCTTCTTTTTTCCCTGTTCATACTGCTGAATACTCCGCAGCGTAACCCCCGATTGCTCTGAAAGATCCTTTTGGGTATATCCCGCCATCTTCCGGATCCGCCGCAACGCGTTTTTCCCCTGCTCTTTTCTTCGAATGATTCTGTCTGCCGCCTCAACAAATTTATCCTCCGGAGCTTCATGAAGTGCCGGATACATTTCCACAACCTCCCGGACCGGAAGCCCTGCTTCAATTTCCTTAAATTTCTTCTCACTGTACCACTGATAATACGCCAGTATCCAGCCACTCCAATACTCTCTGGAACAGGTAAATTCTACCTGCGGTTCCGGCAGTTCGTCCTTTTTTCCCGCTTTTCGAAGCACTTCCTCCGCAAGCTCCGTTCCAGAAAAGCCGCTCACTACTCTTGGTACACCTTCCCCAAATTTTTCTGCATACCCGGTTGTAAGAAACAATTTCCAAAAATCTTCCAGATCCATCCCACAGGCATTGACCGCATAATCTGTCATTTCCCCCAGATTTCTCATCGCATCATCCAGATATTCAATCCCATAAGCGCTCATCCTCAGCCGACACCTCCCCTCGAATCAAATCCCGCATATAAATACCGTCGATATCATCCTCTTCCACCTTTTTCCGGTATGCATTTCTAGCTTGCTCATCTCTGGCTCTTCGTTTTACATAATATTCCACTGAATCTACTCCTTCATAAGAAAGAAAGTGTATCGCCTGAAATGCCTTCTGACTCTTTAATACATACTGCTCTCCCAATTTTCCCAGCCGCATCGCATACGAAAGCTGCTCTAACGATATTTCATTATTTACAAACGCCCTTGCAAATGAAAAATACGAATCATCCGCCCGGTACCCAATCACCACATCATATCCGTCCACATCCGGGAGGAAATGTTCCAGCAGCCACTCTCTTCCCCGTTTCATGACCGCCGAAGAAAGGCGGATTTTCCGGTATTTCATCAAAATCGCCAGCCAATGAAGAACGCTGTAGTGCTTCTCCATCAAATTTAAAATCAAAAGACCGGTTTCATCCATTTCATACTGATTCACATAGCCGTCCTCCCGCTCGGCGCACGACCACTCCTTCGCCAGCTCCAGACTCTCCGTACAATAAAAGCCCTGTCCGTAGTCATTATAGACCTTTCCCTGACCATACATAGGAGTAGAAATAATTTCCAAGGAACCGTGATATAAAATTTTTCTCATTCTGAGGAACCTCCTTATCTATTATGGGAGCAAGTAGAAACATGTGGTATATAAAAAATAGATTCGTTTTAATGAAAATAACTCTATGGAGATATTTTTATTAATATTATATCTCTATAGAGTTATTTAATCAATTTTTATTTCAGATCTTAAAAAGATATGCCACCTTACAGTACGCACCTTACACAAACTGTAACTGTCCTTTCACGATGTTTCGAATTACACCTACCGCGCCTCTTCCCCCGGAAAATGCGCGTCGGACCGCTTCAGAATCTCCCGGGCAGTCTTTGTCTTTCCAAGACCACCAAAGGTACAACGCAGTTCCAGCGGCAGCGACAGACCGATCTCATAGATCGCGCCGATTGTCTCATCCAGCGGGATCACCTTGTCGTAGCCTGCCAGAATCATATTGGCGCTGGCGAGCGCATTGCTTCCGCCCATGATATTTTTGCCGAGACATGGCCATTCAACACGGTTTCCAACCGGATCGCAGGCAAGCCCTGTGATATTCTGAAGCCCTACAGACGCCGCATCCAGCTCCATATTCAAAAGCCCGCTGGCAAATCCCATATCCGTTCCGTGTCCCGTGTGCGATGCCGCCAGCGCACCATTGACATCAAAATCAACAATCGCTTTTTTCACCGGTGCATCCAGAGATTGCCGGATCATGGAGGCGATCCGCGCCGCCCCCGCCACATGGGAACTGGAAGGTCCGCGCATCACCGGACCGAGTACATCATTGAAGATACTGCAGGGTAGTTTTTCCATGGTTTGTCCTCCTTTTTGTATCAATCATTCCATGTTTTTTATTCATCATTTTTGATTCGTGTTTTTGTAAAGGAAAAGGGAACGTCCAACTTCAACGTCCCCTCTCGTTTCTATCGTCCCATTAAAATAAATGGAATTCTGGATACTACCGGAACATTCGTAATAATCGCTAATGCTGCCAGCATCGCTACCAGGAATGGTATTGCATTTCGAACCGTATCTCCAAATTTACATCTTGCAATATTGGTTGCCGTGTATAAGCAGACACCTACCGGCGGAGTTGCCAGACCGATGGTCAGGTTCAGGCAGACAATCATACCAGTCTGAATCGGGTCAACGCCCAGGCTTGCCATCGCCGGTGCCAGAATCGGCGCTACCAGCATGATTGCCGGAGCACTATCCATAAACATACCAACAACCAGAAGAACCAGATTGACCAGTAACAGTTTCACTGCTAAAGAAGTATGAAGACCAACCAGCATATTCGTTACAGAAACTGCCCATCTCTCATTGGAGATAACCCATCCAAACAGATAGCAGCCGCCGACAATCAGCATAACCGTACCACTGTCGATCGCGCTGTCGATAATCGATTTCCAGAGCTCTTTCCAGCCAACGGTCCGGTATACAAATGCCGACAAAATCAGGGAATAAAGAACCGCTGCCGCCGCTGCCTCGGTCGGAGTAAAGAAACCACCCATGATACCGCCAACAACGATGATCGGAAGTCCGATACATGGAAGTGCCTGTCTGGTTGCTTCCCATTTTTCCTTCCAGCTTGTCTTAGGACCTGCTGAAAAATCACGTTTCACTGCAAATACATAGACAACCAGCATCATGATAATACCCATCAGGATACCCGGTACTACTCCGGCGATAAACATATCGCCAACGGATACCTTCGCTGCCGCACCGTAAATAACGAATGCCAGACTCGGTGGGATAATCGGGCAGCAGCAGGATGCACACGCGGTCAGACCTGCTGTAAACGCCGGATCATACTTTTCATCCTTCATTGCTGGAATCATCAGGCATCCAACTGCCGCCGTACCAGCTACCGCCGAGCCTGAAACTGTACCAAACATCATACATACCAGGATGTCTACCATCGCCAGACCACCCTTGATATGTCCAACGAATGCCTGTGCGAAACGAACCAGACGCATGGTAATACCGCCGTGATTCATAATATTTCCTGCCAGAGCGAAGAATGGAAGACAAAGCATGGTAAAACTATTAATACCATAGATAATTCGCTGCGGAACCAACGCCAGGTTGGCATCACCGGTACTTAAAAGCGCATAGGAGACCGTCGCTACGATCAATACAAAAGCAATCGGAACGCCTAATGCAAGAAACAAGAAAAAGCTTCCAAATAAAATTATACTGCTGAACATATTGACCTCCTACTCTTCATCCCCCGGAAGAGGAATCTTTTTCGCTTCCCCGTAACATATATTTTCAAGAAGCTGCACAAATGTATAATAAATCATAATGAGACCGCTGACCGGAAGGGCTGCATAAAAGAGCGCCAGCGAAACCTTGATCGTCGTTCCCAGATGTGGAATCTGTGCAACTGTATAGTTCCAACCTGAAATTGTAAATAAAACAAGTGCAAATAATAAAATCACATCCGCCAGAACCAGCATAAACTGACGTGTTTTTCCATGGCACAAGTTAATTACCATGTCAACACCGATATGAAGCAGATGACGGCTTGCTACGGCACTGCCAAGCATCGTGGTCCAAACGAAGATATAACAGGAGAACTCCGTTGCCCATGGCATCGTAGCTCCAAACCATCGCAAAATAAACTGGCCGATTACCGCGATACATAAAGCAATTGACGTAACCCCTAATGCAACTCTGGCAACCGTATTGATCACGTCGCCAATCTTGTGAAGTTTTTCAATCAATCCTGCCATTTTTCTCCCCTCTTTGTAAATGTACTCCCGAAAACAGGCTCCGGGAGTACATGATAGTTCAAAAATTATTGTACTTTATTTCGCTGCGCGAACCATCTCAACCAGACCTTCCCAGGTCGGATGTGCCGCGTACATTTTATCATATACCGGAGCAACTTTTTCTTTCCATGCATCAATATCAGTCGGACGTGTTACGGTATAACCTTTTTCTTCATACTCAGCAATCTTTGCCTCGTCATTTTCCAGGAACCAAGCTCTCTGCTCTTCGCCTGCTTTTATAGCTGACTCTTTCACGAGTTTCTGGTCTTCTTCGCTTAAACCCTCATACCATTTTGAAGAAGCAACAATGATACCGCTGGAATAGTAATGATGAATATCGCAGATATTATTAACAACCTCAATATAACCATCTGCTACTGCATATAATGCACTATTGTCTGTTCCATCTACAACGCCATTCTGAAGTCCTGTGAACTGCTCACCAGATGCCAATGCAACCGGTGTAGCACCAAGTGCTTCGTAGGTTGCCACGCAAACTTCATTCTGCATGGTTCTCATACGAACGCCCTTCATATCATCTACGGTATTAATTGTCTTATCTTTAGTCAGGATATTTCTCCAGCCATCCTCATGGAAACCAAGTCCTGTAATTCCATCAACCGCGCTTAACTGCTCCAGAAGGGAATTGCCAAATTCTCCCTCCAGCGCTTTATTGACATTATCCTCATCCTCAAACAGGAATGGAAGCTCAAAAATACCTAAATCTGGTACAAATCCGCCCAGTGCACCAGTTCCTACCCAGCCGATTTCCAGGTTATTATTCTGAACCATCTCAACACACTCAACCTCGTCGGTTGTCATATCGCCTGCATAAACCTCTACTTTAATCCGTCCGTTGCTGCCCTCCTCGACCAGCTTTTTAAAAGCATTCGCACCGTAATCATACGGAGAACCGGTTCCACATACATGTGCTACACGGATCGTCATCTCCGCTCCGGAAGTATCTACGCTGGAACCACTATCTGCTGCTTCGGTTCCGGCTGCAGATGCGGATGAAGAAGAATTTCCGCCTGAACACCCCGCCATTGCCATCGCTCCGATTACCAATGCCATCGTACCGCAAAGCCATCTCTTTTTCATAAAGTATCCTCCTTTATACTGTTTTTATGTGAACTCCCGAGGTACTTCTTTCCCTCAGAAGTACCTCCCTGTACCTTTAAACTCTTATTTTGTTTCTATCGATTTAGCCTAATAAGAAACCTTCCGGGAATGGATCGTCCGGATCGAATAACCATGTACTCTCTCCCATTACAAACGCCCGTCCGCTGATCTCCGGTACTACTGCCGGAATTCCTGCCACCTCTGTCTCTTCAACGATATGGCAGTGGAATAAACTTCCAATCAGGCTCTCATGCACAAACGACTGTCCGACTGCCAGCTTTCCTTCCGCATGAAGAAGTGCCATCTTCGCTGATGTACCGGTTCCGCAAGGGCTTCGGTCAATCGCTGCCGGGGGAATGACAACTGCATTTTTTACATCCGAAACCCCTTCTGTACCCGGTTCGAAAAATTCCACATGCGTTACCTGGTTCATGATTTCCAGATACGGATGCTTGACTGTTACCTGCTCATTGATAAACTTTTTAAGATAATTTCCTTTTTCGACAATCTCTTTTGCATTTTCTTTATCCAGCTTTAAGCCCATTGCCGATGCCGGTACTAACGCAAATACATTTCCGCCGTATGCGATGTCTAATGGAATCTCACCATATCCAGGAACCTGTACCTTTACATCCCGGTTCATCACAAATGCCGGGGCATTTTTAAAGGATACCCGCACCGCCTTGCCATCTTTCACCTCAATTTTCACTTTTACCAGTCCAGATGGTGTATCTAAGGTCGCATATGTATACGGTTCCTCCGCTTTTAAGAGTCCGCTTTCAATCAGTGCCGTTGAAACTCCGATCGTATCATGTCCGCACATCGGCATCCAGTTTCCAACCTCGTAATATAAAACACCAAAATCTGCCTCCGGATTGCACGGCTTGGTAACAATCGTTCCGGACATTACGTCATTTCCACGCGGTTCAAAACAAATTGCTTTTCTCATCCAGTCCTGTTCCTGCATCATATAGAGCATCTTTTCTTCCATCGTGTTCCCCGGAATTTCCGGAAATCCCGATAAAATGGTTCGGGTTGGCTCTCCCTCTGTATGTGTCTCGATACAGGTTACTGCCTTTCTCCCCTTAATCTCCTGCAAACAAAATTCATTCTTTTTTTCCATAGGCTCCTCCGTATTAAAAATTTTGTCCGTTCTCTTTCAGTTTTCTGAAATCTCGTTGTTAAAATCATATCATGATGAAAACTTTCAAAAAACATCATTTTTAATACAAAGTTTTTTGTGTTTTGGTTATTATGATGCATGACGTCAGTTAACGGTAGATACTTTCGGTTCTATCATAGTATACTTTTGGATACTTTTTCTATTTTCAAAGTTTTTCCACTTGCAATAATCATAACAACATTTTATTATGCTTTATATATTATCAGTCTATTAAAAATAGTTTAAAACAATAGTTGGACTATAGTCTAGTATTGATTCCATTTTGTTTTCACTAATTGAATACTCACGGGAAAGGAGGCATCTTCATGAGTGCTGAAAATCTTTTTACAACATCACGAATTGAAAACGTCAATCAGATCATTGCTGAACTTTACGACGATTCAATTCTTCTTGAAAAACGGATGGAGAGTTTTTTCCTGAACCTGAACAATATTGTTTTCTTTGAAAAAGCAAATTTTTTGTTTTACCAAAAGCAGGGACAGAATTACAAAACCCATTCCATCTACACCATCAACTGGAATGATGAACAGAAACGGCGATATCAGGAAGAATACTGCCATATGGATGATGTTCTGTCGATTCTGGACTCCGACAGCAATGTAACTTTCCTGACTAACCAGCTGTTCAATCAGGAGGTTCGAAAAAATTCTCTTTATTTTCAGGAATTTCTACTTCCCATGGGGCTGCATGATTCCATTGAAACGAATTTTTCGATTCGGAACCGGGAGCTGCGGGGTGTGTTTTCCATCCACCGATCCAACGATAAAAAAAATTTCCTGCCAGATGAATTAAGCCTTGTCCGGTTATTCCAGCCGCATTTCTGCAACGTATTTAAAAATTACGGGCGGGAGCTCAACATCGGACGGGCATTTCATGTACTGGAAAATTACAACTGCATCGGAATCGGCTGTTTTGACGATAAACTGAATTTTATCGGGTGCAACACAACCTACCATACATACATGGAGAATCATGGATTTGCAGATTTATCCAACAACCCCATTTCCAATTGTTTTCGCTCTCTTTGCCGTCAGCTGCTCCGTTCTGGAAGCATTACCGGACAAAATATCGAATACAAGATGGAAAACAGCCCTTTGTTTCTGGAGGTAAGCCGCTCCCATCTTAAGGAGGGACCAGACAACGACTGCTTTGTATGTCTGTTCTTCGATTTATCCTATGTGATGGATCGTACTCTTTCCCAGATCAGCCGGGATTTTTCCCTGACGAACCGAGAAGTAAATGTTTTAAGCCTTTTACTGCGCGGCTATTCCAACGATCAGATATCTTCCACCCTCTTCGTCAGCATCCCTACTGTCAAAAAGCATCTGGCTTCCATTTATTCCAAAATGGAAATCAAAAGCCAGAAGCAAATTCTGGAACGCCTTCATTTCTACGACAAATATTTTTCGCATTAATCTTGTTTAACCACGAAAAAAGGGAGTCCGCTCATCCTGCAGACTCCCTTTTTCGTGCCCCTTTTTTACTCTGGCTTTCCTCCTTGCTCTTCCTGGGTTTCTCTTTTTTCGTTCTTGATCTCCCAATGAATCAAAAATGTAAGCATTGCCCGAAGGACAATGATGGCTCCCAAAATTCCAAGTTCCGACCATTCCCGTACCACAACCGTCCTGAGTACCTCGCCGCCCATCTTAAATTCCAACGCCAGCGCAATTCCCTGTGCCAGATTCAGGCGGATCAGCTGACGCTTGTTTCGTATCCACTGAACAAAGCAGGATACCGCTGTCGAAACCAGCACAATGATTCCAAACAATTCTAGCACGACCGTGCATATCTGTACCAAATTCTCTAACAACCAGTCTAATACTTTAATTACTTCTCCCATTACCCCTTCCTTTCCAGGTATTCTTCCCTTCTCGCTTGTGCTAATTTTATCCATTTCCTGTAGCTCAGTAAATGCGTAAACCTACTGAACCGCTACAATTTTCTTTACTATACACGCCCCATTTCAAATATGCAACTTGATTTTTATTCTGTTTTCATCTTGACAATGAAACGTGAAACTGCTACAATCCAGCTATGCAAACCACATTTGATTTGTGATAAATCTATTTTTAGTATATATGTTTTATTTCATTCATAAATATTCAGGAGGTTTTGATATGTTATTTCTCAGCGAACAAGAAATGTGGCAGTCCGTCACCTTAGAGGATGTCATGGACGCGATCGAAGATGCGTATGCGATTCACAAAAGCGGCAATTATAAGATGCCGGATCGTTTTATCGCACAGCGTGATAAAAATATGATGCTCTATATGCCGTGTTTTCTGGATTCCGTCATCGGTACAAAGATGTTATCCGAATTTCCGGACAATTCCTCTCTGGGAATTCCGTATCTGAACGGACTTATGATTTTAAATAACGCAAAGACCGGTCTGCCGAAGGCGATTATGAACGGAAGTGTCCTGACCGCAATGCGGACCGGTGCGGTCGGCGGTGTCGCACTGCGCTATCTGGCTCCAGAGGATGCTGCCTCAGTTGGTTTGGTTGGCTGCGGTATGCAGGGACTACACCAGCTTCTCTATGCCTGCGAGGTGCGCCCGATCACAGATATTTATCTGTATGACGCATACGCTAAGGATCTTTCCGGCTTTATCGAGCGCTTATCGGCGCGTCTGGCATCGTTTGGAAAAAACGACATCCAGATTCATACCTGCGCGGATACCCGTGAACTGGCTGAGCACAGCCGCGTCCTGATCTCCGCCACCCAGGCGGTCGATCCGGTCTACCCGGATGATGAAGAGCTGCTTCGCGGCAAATGCTTTGTTGCCATCGGCTCCTGGCGTCCGGAACGGCGCGAACTGCCGGATGCGGTGTGGAAACTCGTCAAGAACGCGTACACCGAGCTTCCGTATGCCTGCGAGGAGAGCGGCGATCTGAAAATTCCGCTGGAAAAGGGCGTTCTGACACAGAAGCGCGTCCACTTTATCGAGGATCTGATCGAAGATACCAAGCAGGGACATCCGCATGAGCAGAACGAGACCCGCTGCTTTAAATCAGTCGGCATGGGACTCTTTGATGTGCGGACGGCACAGCTTATCTATGAAAAAGCATTGGAAAAAGGAATTGGACAAAAACTTAATTTCTAGGAAAAATGGTTGGAATAGAAAAGGCTGTATCACCTACCGCGCGCTTCCATGCGGCAGGCAATACAGCCTTTTTCTTATTGTTATATGTGCATTCATTTTCCAGCATTTTTCTGAATCTATAGACTGGCAAATTTTTCGCTCCATATTCTTCTCTACCTATTTATATAACGGATACTTCTCACACAGTTTCGTCACTTCCGCACGGATGTAATCTGCCTTGTTCTCGAAGTCGGTAGCTGCCAGCCAGATGCACTCTGCAATCACTTCCATGTCCTCTTCTTTCAGTCCACGGGTGGTAACAGCCGGAGTACCGATGCGGACGCCAGAAGTAACAAACGGGCTTCTCGGGTCGTTTGGAACGGTATTTTTGTTCAGGGTAATGTATACTTCATCGCAGCGGTTCTGCAGCTCTTTACCGGAAATATCCATGCCGCGCAGATCAACTAACATCAGGTGGTTATCGGTTCCGCCGGTCAGAATCTTGAATCCCTGCTTCTGAAGTGCGGCTGCCAGCGCTGCTGCATTCTTCTTTACCTGAAGCTGATACTCTTTAAATTCTGGCTTCAGCGCCTCGCCGAAGCAGACTGCCTTGCCAGCGATGATGTGCTCTAACGGACCGCCCTGGGTTCCCGGGAAGATCGCCTTGTTGAAGTTGAACTTCTCAGCTGCTTCCTTATTTGCCAGAATCAGACCGCCTCTCGGTCCGCGCAGTGTCTTATGTGTGGTTGTCGTAACAACATCTGCATACGGAATCGGGCTCTGGTGAAGACCGGCTGCTACCAGACCAGCGATATGAGCCATATCGACCATCAGGTATGCGCCTACTTTGTCTGCAATTTCACGGAAACGTTTGAAATCAATCTCTCTTGCATAGGCACTTGCACCTGCAATGATCAGCTTCGGTTTTGCTTCCAGTGCAATGCGCTCTACCTCTTCGTAATCAATCACGCCATTGTCATCGACACCATACGGCACAATGTTGAAATATAAACCGGAGAAATTGACAGGGCTTCCGTGTGTCAGATGTCCGCCGTGATCCAGGTTCATGCCCATAACAGTATCACCCGGTTTCAGCATTGCGATAAATACCGCCATGTTTGCCTGCGCACCGGAATGCGGCTGTACGTTTGCATAATCACAGCCAAACAGTTTTTTCGCTCTCTCGATCGCGATGGACTCTACAACATCGACACACTGGCATCCGCCGTAGTAACGTTTTCCCGGATATCCCTCCGCATATTTGTTGGTTAATACCGATCCCATCGCCATCATAACCGGCTCCGATACAATATTCTCCGACGCGATCAGCTCCAGGTTTCTTCTCTGACGGGCTGCCTCTGCTTCAATGGCTTCTCCCACTTCCGGGTCTGCCTCTGTAATGAACTTCATTACCTCATCTACCATGTCTGTTTCTCCTATTCTTTTTCTATCATCCATACAAAATCATCAAGTGGATTTTTCATATATAAATATAAAAACCACTCTTTTGTCTCTCCGGATTTTTTATTTAAAAAAGCCTTTTTCAAGTCTCATTAAATACGCTCACTATTTCGCAATTTTTTGAATTTCTCTGCTCATTTACTTCGCCATCTGCCAAAAGCAAACAAGCTCATTCTGTCACCAGACGCTTCTTATGCCAGTAGCGCTTCCGCCATCTGCTCCAGCGACGGAATATCGCTCTCCTTGAGCGCCCCGCGAACCGTAACGACCGGTTCAACCACCGTGATCTCCTTCATCGCATCCAGCATTCCCTTCATCGTGCGCGCTGCACTCGGCGCCCAGGAACCGTTTTCAATCAGGGCAACGGTGCGTTTCTGGTAATTCTTGCTCTGTAAGTGGTGCAGGAAATCTGCCATAACCGGCATCACACCCGCGTCATAGGACGGTGCTGCCAATACAATTTTTCCATACCGGAATGCATCTTCCAGCGCCTCCGCCATATCACCGCGCGCCAGATCCGCGATTGCCACTTTCGGGCATTCTTTTTTCTCAAGAATTTCCTTGCATTTCTTCGCCGCATCCTCGGTGTTGCCATGCAGGGACGCATATGCGATAAATACACCCTCAGACTCGACGCCGTAGCTGCTCCAAATCTGGTATTTTTCAAGCACATGACCGATCGTCTCTTTCAGAACCGGTCCATGCAGCGGGCAGATGATCTGGATCTCAAGACCGGCTTCTTTCTTAAGAAGTGCCTGCACCTGCATTCCATATTTTCCTACAATATTGAAATAATACCGTCTCGCCTCGCAGTCCCAGTCCTCATCCACATCAAGCGCACCGAACTTGCCGAAACCGTCGGCGCTGAACAGCACCTTGTCGCAGGAATCATAGCTTACCATAACCTCCGGCCAGTGTACCATCGGTGCCATGACGAACGTCAGCTCATGGCGCCCCAGTTTCAGGGTATCGCCCTCCTTGACCGTCAGCGCACGGCTGGTATCAAGATCAAAGTACAGTTTCAGCATCGGAAATGTCTTCGCATTGCCTACCAATGTGATTTCCGGATACCGTTCTACGACTGCCTGGATACTTGATGCATGATCCGGCTCCATGTGGCTGATTACCAGATAATCCGGGGTTCTTCCAGCCAGTGCGGTTTCCAGATTTTCCAGAAATTCCGTCTGTTTGCGCTTGTCTACCGTATCCATGATCGCGATCTTTTCATCCATAATCACGTATGAGTTATATGAAATACCATTTGGCACCTGATACTGCCCCTCAAATAAGTCAATGTCATGGTCGTTTACACCGATGTAGCGAATATCTTCTGTGATCATCTCCTGCTTCCTCCTGTTCTTTTCGCAGCTGCTCCATCTCTTTACAGCTGCCTCTTTTTGTTCTCACAGGCATCTCGCATCCTGCTGTCAGCCTGCCTTATGATTTCATCCGTTACCTCTGACTCTGAATCAGTCTTTCTCCTCAATCGCCATAATCATATCCACGCGTCTCTGATGGCGTCCGCCCTCAAATTCTGCGTTGATCCACTCGTCAACGATCATCTTCGCAAGCTCACTTCCTACCACGCGGGCGCCGAAGCAGAGTACATTGGCATCGTTGTGGCGGCGGGACATCACCGCTGTGTACGGCTCGCTGCATACGCAGGCGCGCACGCCTTTTACCTTGTTAGCTGCCAGTGAAATACCAAGACCGGTACCACAGATTGCGATACCCAGATCGGCTTCGCCGGAAACAACTGCACGACCTACCTTCTCTCCATAAACTGGATAATCACAGCTCTCGCTGCTGTCTGTACCCAGATTTAACACTTCGATTCCTTTTTCTTTCAGGAAATCCACAATAATGTTCTTCAGTTCTACCGCCGAATGGTCATTTCCAATCGCAATTTTCATCTCATCTTCTCCTCATCTGACTGACTTCCGGAACAAATGATATAGTCCGGTCATTATGGAATCATTTTAGTAAAGTTGCCGGGCAATGTCAAGACTGTGAAAATCTCAGAAATACATAAAAAGAGCGCAGAGGAAGCTCTTTCGCACTTCTCCGCGCCCTATTGTTTCTTCTATATAATAGTTATAAATCCGCCGTAAGACGTTTTCCGCTTACGCGCTATGGACAGCTGAAGCCGTCAGCTTGCCATCCGAAAGCCCGATCTCTATCGTATCGCCCGCACGGACGCCGTCCGCCAGAATCAGCTTCGCTGCCAGTGTCTCAACGTTCTTCTGCAGGTACCGTTTCAGCGGTCTTGCACCGTAAACCGGATCGTAGCCATTTTCAACGATGAAATCCTTTGCCTCGTCCGTCAGGGCAATCTTTAACTCCTTATCCGCCAGACGTTTGTTGACATCTGCAATCAGAAGCTCAATGATGCCTCCGATGTTGCCTTTCGTCAGCGGTTTAAAGAGAATAATCTCATCCAGACGGTTCAGGAACTCCGGACGGAAGTGAGCTCTCAAGTCATGCATAACGGAGCTTTCCGCTTCCGGCTTGATCTGTCCCTTTTCATCGATGCCGTCCAGCAGATACTGGGAGCCGATGTTGGAGGTCATAATCAGGATCGTATTCTTGAAATCGACAGTTTTGCCTGTCGAATCCGTGATACGTCCATCATCCAGAACCTGCAACAGGACGTTAAATACATCCGGGTGCGCTTTCTCAACTTCATCGAAGAGGACAACGGAATACGGTTTGCGCCGTACTGCCTCGGTCAGCTGACCGCCCTCGTCATATCCGACATATCCTGGCGGCGCTCCGATCAGACGGGAAACGGAATGTTTCTCCATGTATTCACTCATATCGATACGAACCATGTTGTTCTCATCATCAAACAATGCCTCCGCCAGCGCTTTTGCAAGCTCTGTCTTGCCGACACCGGTCGGACCTAGGAACAGGAACGAACCGATTGGTTTCGTCGGATCCTTGATGCCCGCTTTGGAACGGATAATCGCCTCCGTTACCTTGGTAACGCCCTCATCCTGTCCGATGACACGTTTATGCAGCAGTTCGTCCATATGCAGGGTCTTGCTGCGCTCGCTCTCGGTCAGTTTGGCAACCGGAATACCGGTCCACTTCGAAATAATCCGGGCAATCTCATCCTCGGTGACACTCTCATGTACCAGACTGAGATCCTGATTTTTCACTTTCTCTTCCTCTTCCGCCAACTGTTTCTGCAGTTCCGGCAGCTTGCCGTACTGGAGTTCAGCCGCTTTGTTTAGGTCATATGCCTGCTGCGCTGCCTGAATCTCGCCATTTACATGCTCAATCTCTTCACGCAGTTTGGACAGCTTATCAACGGAAGATTTTTCATTCTCCCACTGGGCTTTCTGGGTCGAAAAGCTACTCTTGAGCTCTGCCAGTTCTTTCTGCAGTTCTGCCAGGCGATCCTGACTTAAGCGGTCAGTCTCTTTCTTAAGCGCAGCCTCTTCAATCTGCAGCTGCATGATACGTCTCGACAGTTCATCCAGCTCCGCCGGCATTGAATCCATCTCTGTCTTGATCATCGCGCACGCTTCATCAACCAGATCGATCGCCTTATCCGGAAGGAAACGATCCGTGATATAACGATCCGAGAGAATTGCCGCCGATACAAGCGCAGAGTCGGTAATCTTGACCCCGTGGTAAACCTCATATCTCTCTTTCAGACCACGCAGAATGGAAATCGTATCTTCCACGGTCGGCTCATCAACGTGAACCGGCTGGAAACGACGTTCCAGAGCTGCGTCTTTTTCGATGTATTTACGGTACTCATCCAGGGTCGTCGCACCGATACAGTGCAGTTCACCTCTCGCCAGCATAGGCTTCAGCATATTCCCGGCGTCCATCGCGCCCTCGGATTTGCCCGCGCCGACGATCGTATGCAGCTCATCGATAAACAGAATAATCTGTCCCTCGCTCTTCTTGACCTCGTCAAGCACCGCTTTCAGTCTCTCTTCGAACTCGCCGCGGTACTTCGCGCCCGCCATCAGAGCTCCCATATCCAGAGCAAACAATTTCTTGTCCTTCAAGCCCTCCGGGACATCGCCGCGCACGATACGCTGTGCCAGTCCTTCGACAACGGCTGTCTTACCGACGCCAGGTTCACCAATCAGAACCGGGTTGTTTTTCGTCTTTCTGGAGAGAATCATAACCACATTACGGATCTCACCGTCACGGCCGATGACCGGATCGAGCTTCTGATCTCTCGCACGTTCCACCAGATCGTAACCGTATTTATTTAAAGTGTCATACGTTGCCTCCGGATTATCGCTGACAACACGCTGGTTGCCGCGCACTGTCGAAAGCGCCTGCAAAAAGCTCTCTTTCGTAATGCCGTAGAGACGGAACAGTTCCTTGACCGCCTTATTCGGCTGTTTTAACATCGCCAGAAATAAGTGCTCGACGGAAACATACTCGTCCCCCATCGCCTTGGCTTCGTCCTCCGCGTTCACCAGCACCTTGTTGGCATCGTTGGAGAAATACACCTGACCGCCGGATACCTTCGGCAGCTTTCCAATCGCCTGCTGCACCTCATCACGGAACTGGTCGCCCGAGATTCCCATCTTTGTTATTAATTTAAAAATCAAGCTGTCTTCCACAGTCAAAAGACTGTACAGCAAATGTTCCTGATCAATCTGCTGGTTTCCATATTCATACGCCAGCTTTTCCGTATTTTGAACGGCTTCCAGAGACTTCTGGGTAAATTTACTGATATTCATAAACCTGCCTCCTTTCGAACAATCTGTTAAAACCTTCTGGTCTTCTTTTGTTCTAGCAGTAATATAACACTTGTTATTAGCACTGTCAAGAGGAGAGTGCTAATTTTTTTATGAAGAATTTGTGAAATTTTTTTTTTTAAATTTTCATGTAAGCATATCTTTCTTGCTGATTTACCTGTTTTATGTTACATTTATTATCAACAACTCGATCTGTTTTTTAACTATAAACCCTGCATTTACATGAAAGTTGAATCTAACTTATGAACCATCCATCCAACGAAAATATCCCATCAAGAAGCTTTTCTTATCATGCCTTTAACTTTACCTTTTTGCTTCTTCTGGCAGTATTTTTCATTTCCTTATACACCGTTGCACTGCTGAAAAGCAACAGCCGCATCACCCTGAGCGCCGCCGTAGAACGGAATATTTCCTGTTCGGACGCGGTTCACCGGGCGATATCGAGCCGGCTGACGCGGGCAGATTTTGAACAGATCAATACAAAATCCGATATGAACTCCGCGCAGTATCGAAGCCTGCAGTCTTATTTAAATGAGCTTCGCAGCCTCAATTCGACACGCTACTTATACACTGCCAAGCGTGGACCGGGCGGAAAACCCATCTACCTGATCGATGGCCTGGATCTGGAAGCACCTGATTTTGCTTATCCGGGCACCTACCTGGAAGAGGAAATGGTTCCGTATCTGGAAGCTGCCCTCTCCGGCAAAACGATCCACTCACAAAAGATCATTGATACCACATGGGGGCATATTTTTACCGCCTGCTATCCGGTCATTGCCTCCGACGGAACCAATGACATTCTCGGTGCCCTCTGTATCGAGATTGATATGGAAGACACTTACCGATCGATTGAGGCGATCAACCGTTCCTCCTTTGGAATCGCCGCTGCCGCGAGCATGATAGCACTTCTGCTAATTGTTATTTCCTATTTTTATACAAAGAAACAGAAGTCCAGAGAACTCACCCAGCAGCAGCTTCTGGAACAGACCGCAAAAGCAGCAGAGGCAGCCAACAAGGCGAAATCGACCTTCCTGTTCAATATGTCGCATGATATCCGGACACCGATGAATGCGATCCTAGGTTACGCAGAACTTGCCAGAAACCATCTGCAGGAACCGGAAAAAATCGGTGAATATATGGACAAGATCCATATTTCCGGTGAAAAGATGCTCTCTATCATCAACAATATTCTTCAGTTTTCACAGATTGAGAATAACCAGATACACATTGAAGAAACCTCCGTCCAGACTGAGAAAAGTTTTGATTCCTGTATCGTCATGGTCCAGACTGCCCTGGAAGAAAAACAGCAGCATTTTCATGTGACTAAGGACATTTCGTACCCATATATCTACATTGACACGACGTATATGTCCGAAATTGTATTGAATATTCTGAGCAATTCGATCAAATATACCGCCAAGGGCGGGACGATCTCCTGTGCCCTCCGCCAGGAGCCTGGTGAAACGGACGGCTGGTGTATCACAGAAATCGCAATCACCGATACCGGCATCGGCATTTCCGAGGAATTCCAGTCGCATATTTTTGAATCATTTTCACGGGAGCGTTCTTCCACCGTCAGCGGCATTGAAGGCACCGGACTTGGCATGGGAATCGTGAAAAATCTGGTGGATCTGATGCATGGAACGATCGAGATAAAGAGCAAGCTCGGAGAAGGTTCAACGTTTACCGTCCGGATCCCATGCCGGATTTCCTCGCGGGAGGAAACAGAGCCTATCGCATCCGATGAAACAGCTGCCCAGACTCTATCCGGCTGCCGGATTCTTCTTGCGGAGGATAATGATCTGAACGCCGAAATTTCCATCGAACTTTTGACCCGCGAGGGGCTTTTGGTCGAACGGGCAAATGACGGGGTTGCCTGCCTGGAAATGCTGCAAAAAGCGCCGGAAGATTATTATGATTTGATTCTGATGGATATCCAGATGCCGATCATGGACGGCTACAAGGCAACGCGGGCGATCCGGCGGTTTTCGGATAAGAAGAAGGCTGGCATTCCGATCGTTGCGATGACAGCGAATGCATTTACAGAGGATAAAGAGCGGGCGCTGGAATCCGGAATGAATGATCATGTGGCGAAGCCGATTGATATGAAGGTGCTGATGAGTGTGCTGGAGGAGCAGATTTGTGGGCATAAAGGTTTATAAATGAGGAAAAACGGCACACCGCATTCTCATCACTAAGTAACGAGAATGCGGTGTGCCGTTCTTCAAATCCTATTTTGTAAAATATTTCTCTTTAATGATCTCCACCGGCATCTGCTGTCCTGTCCAGAGTTCAAAGGATGCAGCTCCCTGATAGAGAAGCATGTACATACCGTTGCTGGTCTTGCAGCCTGCCGCTCTTGCTTCGCGCAGTAAACGGGTCTCCTGAGGATTGTAGATGACATCGAATACGAACAGGTCTTTGTGGAACATCGTTGTATCAGTAATGATTGTGTTGTCTGTCTTCGGAGCCATGCCGACGGAAGTACCATTTACCAGAATCGCGCTGTCTGCGATGGACTGGCGCAGGATCTCCGGATCGGAGTAATCATGCAGGGTTACCTTGCACCCTGTGCGCTCGTTCAGTTTCTTTACAATCTCCTCGGCTCTCGGATAGAACGCGTCCTTGACGTTAAATACGTTAATTTCTGCCACGCCGTCTAAAGCTGCCTGTACAAGAATCGCGGTTGCGGCGCCGCCAGCGCCTAAAAGCGTCATTTTCTTGCCAATGATGTCTACACCATTTTCTGCAACTGCACGCATAAATCCGACGCCATCGGTCGTATAAGCAGTCAGAACACCGTCGTCGTTGACAATCGTATTGCAGGCGCCGGAAATCTCGGAAGCCGGTGAAACCTTGTCTGCCAGCTTGCACATGATATTTTTGCCCGGCATCGTGATATTCCAGCCGCGCGCGCCCATCGTCCGCAGTCCCTCAACCGCCTGCGGCATCTTCTCTTCCGGCACATCAAACGCCAGATATGTATAATCCAGACCCAACTGGCTGCACGCCTCGTTGTGCATCTCCGGCGAAACACTGTGTGCGACCGGGCTTCCCAGTAAACAAAGTAAACCTGTGTGTCCTGTGATATGATTCGACATCTTTTTTCCCCTTTCGTTTTCTCTGTCAGAACTTTCTGAGCAGTCACATTATTTAAACTTCTTCACCTGTGCAATGATCTCCTCGCAGATCTCATTCGCTGATTTTCCATCGGTCGCAATCACAATATCCGCTGCCGCTTCATACGCCGGTCTGCGCTTCTCCATCAGTTCGGAAACATATTCCACTGTCTTATTATTTTCCAGAAGCGGACGGTCATGGTTCTCTTTGACACGCTCCAGAATCGTCTCCGGCTTCGCGGTCAGAAGTATAACCTTGCCGCTCTTTCGCATCTCCTGTACATTGACCTCGCGCATCGCTACGCCGCCGCCGCAGGATACAATCTTGTTCTTCTCGTTTCCTACCTCTTTAAGCAGGTTTGTCTCCTCGTTGCGGAAATATGCCTCGCCGTGCAGATCGAAGATCTCGGAAATGCTCATGTTGTTCTTTTTCGCGATCATTTCATCCATTTCCACCACATCCATCGCAAAGGTATTCTGCAGTGCATTCGAAACGGTGCTCTTTCCGACTCCCATAAATCCGATCAGGAAAATATTGAATCCAAACAACTCATGGGACTGGATCCGTTTGCTCCGGTAGAGGACGCTGTCGTAAACTGCCATGATTGACTTTTTGTATTCATAATCATCCAGCTTCGCAAGCATCTTGCTCTTCTTGCGCTCTTCCTCCTCTGCCTGATAAATCGGAAGTCCGTTTTTCTGTTTATAATTTGTAATCTCCTGGATAATCTGGCAGCGCATCCGCAGGGCATCGATCAGAATCTCGTCGCACATGTCCAAATCATTTCGCAGCTTCTTTAATTCATCCATCTGTCTCATCCTTCTTCACTTGTATTCATTCAAATCACTTTTGCACTTTACATTGAAAGTGTGTTTTATTATTATACCCGAATCAGGATATGAACGCAAGTGCTAATGCGGAATAGCAGGTATAACTGTAGGGGCTATCGTTTAATTAGATTCCCAGCTTCTCCTTCATGTAATCCACCGGTGTTGATTTTCCTGTATACAGTTCAATCGCGATCAGCGCCTGGAACAGCATCATGCTCATGCCGTTGTATACGCGGGTGCAGCCAGCTTCTTTGGCCTGCTTCATCATCACGGTCTCACGCGGTGCATATACCGTATCAGTTACGATCAGATCCTTGCGGAAATAGGACGGATCCGGGATATTGGACAGATCCTCCAGCGGGTGCATACCAACGCCGGTTGCATCACAGAAAATGTCTGCTTCGTGCATTTTCTCTTTTAAGAGTGCCAGATCACCCAGGTCATGCATCTCGGCCTTGCAGTTAGAGTTCTTGTTGATGATATCAACGATCTCCTCGCCGCGTGCATAGAATTTATCTTTGATATTGAAGATATGCAGCTCTGCAATGCCGTCCAGTGCGCCGCGTACTGCGATAGCGGTCGCTGCACCGCCGGTACCGATGAGAACCATCTTCATTCCCTTGAAATCAATGCCTTCTTCCTTGATTCCCTGCCAGTAACCCATACCGTCAGTGTTGTAACCCTTCAGGTATCCGGTTACATTGCCGTCTTTGTCACGGGTGTTGACTACAGTGTTGATCGCGCCGCACAGCTTTGCAGCCTCGTCTACCTCATCCAGATATTTGTGAACGACGGTCTTGTTCGGCATGGAGATGTTGGAACCCAGCATCTTCAGCGCACGGATACTCTCAACCGCTGCTTCCAGGGTATCGTTGTCTACCTCGAACGCAAGCTGGATAACATCGTCGCCATTCTTGTCATAGGCAAGGTTGTGGGTGGTCGGAGACTGTGTATGACGGATCGGGTAAGCCATTAATCCTACTAATTCGGTATGTCCTGTAATGTTTGGCATGATAATTTCCTCTTTTCTTCTCTATTTTTATAATCAAATAAAACGATATCATTCGTTCAGCGAACAGTCAGAATCTTTCAAATGCAATATTCAATTTCTTACTCCAACGGTGCCAGCTCTAAAAATCCTCTCGCTTCCAGCACGTTCAGAATCGCACGTCCTTCCATCGTTCCCTCCATGATACGGCGGGCGCGGACGGAATCTCCGATCGGGTAAATGAATGTATCTGTGTTGTCAAATGCCTCTTCAAGCTGTGCCAGAATCGGATTGTTGGCGCGCATTCCCAGACAGTTGAAACCGAGGTCAAAGTTCAGATCCTCGATCGTGCCATCCGGCAGCTTCACGGTAAATGCGTTTTCTTTGACTTCCTGCAGCGCAGTATTCACATACTCTTTCACACCATATTTGTCGTGTGTCTCACGCATGGAACATTTTGTGATCGGATCTGCCAGCATACCAATCTGCGGGAGCATATCCACGATGGTACACTTCGCGCCGCGCGGTGCGAAATACTCCACAACATCCAGGCCAACGGAGCCGCCGCCGACTACAACCACTTTTTTGCCCTTGCAGAAATCATCCGGGTATTCTCCGGCTTTTACTTTCTGAATCATCTCGAAAATGGTATCGACATGACCGGCTGCGATGTTTTCCTTGAGTCCCTTGATCGGCGGAACGACTGGAACGGAACCGGTTGCGTTGACAATGATATCCGGCTTGAACTGTTTGATCTTGTCCACGGTTGCCTCGCAGTTCAGAAATACATACAGATTTTTCAGTCTCTTCGCACGTGCTTCCAGATATTTCGGGAAGTCTTTCATACGGTTCTTGCTTGGCAGGTCGGAAATGAAGGTGGAAAGTCCGCCTAATTTACCACTCTTTTCTAATAAGAATACGTTGCATCCAACCTCGGCTGCCGTGCAGGCTGCTTCCAGACCGGCTGTACCGCCGCCGACTACAACTACGTTGCAGTTTTTATTGACTTTCAGCTTCTTGTAGATATCGCCCTCCGGAACAGCCGGGTTGACGGTACAGCGGATCGGACGGTTGACGCCGATTCGGTTTCCCGCACAGCCGACGTTACAGGAGATACATTTACGGAGAATCTCCTCCTCGCCGTTCTGCACCTTGCTGACCCAGTTCGGCTCTGCAATGAGTCCGCGTCCCATGCCGACAATATCGACATCGCCGCTCTCCAATACTTTCTCAACGACCTCCGGATCGCGGTAGTTGCCCGCATTGATAACCGGTTTACCAAATTTATCCTTCACGGCTCTTGCCATGTAGGAACGCCAGCCATCCGGCAGAAAGTTCGAGTCAATCTGATACTGTAAGGACGGGTTCAGACCGCAGGATACATCGTACATATCTACGTACTCATCCAGATATTCGAGGTATTCCAGTGTGTCTTCCAGCGTGTTGCCGCCCGGCACGCGCTCTTCCGCAGAGATACGGACGATGATCGGGAACCACGGACCTACATTTTTCCGCACCTCTTCCAGAACCATCTTCGGGAAACGGAGACGATTCTCGACGGAGCCGCCGAATTCATCGGTTCTTTTGTTGTAATACGGGGAAATAAACTGACTCATCAGATAAGAATGACCACAGTGGATCTCAATCGCATCAAATCCGATCGCCTGTACACGTTTCGCCGCCTCGCCGTATTTTTTTACGGTCGTCAGGATCTCTTCCCTTGTCATCGGACGCGGAATCTCGCCGCCTGCCTTGGTCGGGATATTGGAGGAAGACACCGTCTCCATACCTGTTCTGGCAGAGGATGCAGAAGCGCCCGCATGGTTAACCTGAATCGCTACCATCGCGCCATTCTTGTGAAGATTCTCGACTAACTGATAGTAACGCGGCATAAAGCTGTCGTGATCGATGCGGATCTGGCTTGTGCCATTGGAACCAACCGGATATTCGATATTGGCATTCTCCAGAATAATCAGACCAGTTCCTCCCTTGGCACGCAGGGAATAATAATTCATATGGCGGTTGCTCATCTCACCGCTCGTCTCGCCATAGTTAGTACCCATCGGCGTCATGGCAACACGGTTTTTGATCGTCATGCGCTTAATGGTAATCGGTTCAAAAATTTTGGGGTATTTGCTCTTCATGATGAAATTCTCCTTCTCCATTGCATGAGAGGCATCCCTGTGTTTGTGACACTTTTATCTTAACCGTTTTGCTTAAAAATTAACAATATCTTTCAAGTAAATTTTCAATACGTTTTTGCTATCGGTTTCCCGTTCCGCCTGCAGACCGTCCTGACGCGCCTGCTGTTTCATATATTCAATAAAGCGTTCCACCGCCGGAAGCCGGTAGCGTTCTTTCATCCAGAACATAAAAATCTGGTGATAAATGTCCAGATTTTCAATCGGGTGAATGCAGACTCCCTGAGAAAGCTCCAGAATGTCCGTGCGCGGCATCAGTGCGATGCCAAAACTCTCCCGCACCAGTGCGACGATCGAATATTCGTCCGGACACTCCACAATGATGTCCGGCTGAATGTTGTATTTCGCATAGAGCGCGCGGGTGCGCGTCCCCATCCAGGAGTCCTTATCGTATCCAATTACCGGATACCGGTTCAGCTCCGCAAATGGAATACTCTCCCGCTCTGCCAGCGGGTGATCCTTCGGCGTGATGATGACAAGCTTCTGGTTCGCCACCGGGAAAAATTCCATGTCATCCTTTTCCAGACAGCCGCCAAAGCCTACATCTAATTCACCCGTTTTTACCTTTTTTGCAATCGCCGGTGTGTGATTCTGCCAGAAATTAAACACAACCTTTTGATTTTCCGGCTGTTCTAAAAAGAGCTTGACCCGGTGCGGGATATAGTGACCTGCCAGCGGAAACACGTAACCGATGTCGATCTTTCCCCCATCCATCGAAATTTCCCGCATTTTCCCGACCGCTATGTGGCAGTCTGTGAGAATCCGGTCCGCGTACTCCAAAAACATCTTCCCCGCCTTCGTCAGGGTCACCCCGCGTCCTTCTTTTTCAAAGAGCGTCACGCCCAACTCATTTTCCAGTGACGCCATCGACCGGCTCAGGGATGGCTGTGATATATATAATTCTTCCGCCGCCTGATGATAATTTTCCAGATTCGCTATCTTCTGAAAATATAAAATCTGATTCAATGTCATTCCTAACGTCCCCCGTCTTTATGTATCTTCGTATTAACTCTTCGCAATATCAGCCGTAAATGCATCACACCAAACTTCCATAATCGTTACTGTTCACGCATACGTGCCCAGTAACGGAATTTGCCGTGGCTTCGCATTTAAATACGGCAAATTCCTGCTGCCACCACGTTTTCTTACGGCACTTTCGGTTCCAAAAGTGCCTACCCGTGAACAGTAACCCATAATCATATTTATAACACATTAATGCTTAAAATGCATTGTTTTTTTGCTATAAAAGTATTAGACTTCGGCTATAATAATTATTAGAATAAAGGCATCAAACGTGTTATTTTTCTAACACTAAAACAGAACTTTTTATATCGGCATCTCCTTTGTGTTTGTGACAGAACATCAGCCATCATCCGCCCGGTTTCCGAAACGGCAGCACGACAGGCGGATCTTGAATTAAGGAGAAAATCATGAACAAGAAATATCTGCCAAGTGCACTTATCATGTACTTAAACTACTTTATCCATGGCGTCGGCTGTTCGATTCTCGGACAGGCAGTCATCAAGGAAGCGCTTGCCGCAGCCTGGGGCGTTGAGGCAATGGCGATCACCGCGATTTCCGCTGCTTTAGGACTCGGACGTCTGATTGCACTTCCATTTGCCGGACCACTTTCCGACAAACTGGGACGCCGCATCTCAACCGCGATCGGCAGCGCCTCCTACGCGGTTTACCTGATTGGACTTGCTTTCGCTTTCAGCGCCGGACAAAACGGCGGCTATCAAATCGCTTATGTATGTGCAATCATCGGAGGTATCTCCAATTCGTTCCTTGATACCGGTATCTATCCGGCGGTTGCCGAGATTATCAGCAGCGCTCCGGGTGTCGCTACCATGGGAATCAAATTTTTCATTGCGATCGCGCAGATGCTTCTGCCGTTCGTACTCGGTGTTGCTGTGACAACCACCGCCACCGGCATGGTATCTTACAATCCGTTATTTATCGGATGCGGTATTATTTACGCTGTTTTATTTGTACTTATTTTCCTGTTCCCGCTGCCAGATTCTGAGCAGAAGGCAGAGGGCAAATCCGAGGGACTCATCGCCAGCTTAAAACACACAAATTTTTCGTTTGAGTCCATCGCCATGATCGTGATTGGTTTCACCTGCACCGGTACCTTCCAGTTATGGTTAAACTGCGCGCAGAACTTCGCAAAAGAAAATGCAGGCTGGGCGAACCCGTCCATCATGCAAACCTACTATTCCGCAGGTACCCTGATGGCGCTCGTTGTCACCTCCCTGCTGACCCGTAAAATCAAGGATGTACGTTTCATTCTCGTTTACCCGGTTATCTGCCTCGTTACTTTGGTTGCCGTACTCATCGGTCACAGCCAGACCCTTATGATTGCAGGCGCTTTCATCATCGGCTGGGCAGGCGCGGGCGGTCTGTTACAGATTGTAACCTCCGTCTGCAACATGCTGTTCCCGAAGATCAAGGGAACCGTAACCGCACTGGTTATGATTGCTTCTTCCTTATGTAATTACACAATTTTGACTGCCGCTTCCAAAATGGCACCATCCCATGTTATGATAATGAATATCGTACTGACTGCCATCGGCGTTCTCTTGGGACTCTTTGTCAATGCCCGCTACGCGAAAATGGTGTCTCTGGCAGAAAGCGACGAATAAATATTTATTGATAAAATGAAAGGATTCTCTGATTATGAATACTATCAAAGTTAGAAATATCGAAATCGGCTCCGGCACACCGAAGATCATCGTTCCGATCGTAGGCGTTACCAAACAGGAAATCATCGACGAGGCCAAAACGTTTGATTCTATTCCGGTTGATGTGGTAGAATGGCGTGTAGACTGGTTCGAAGATGTCTTTGATTTTGAGAAGGTAGAAGACGTCTTAAAGGAACTGCGTGCTGTTCTCGGCGAGACTCCGATTCTGATGACCTTCCGTACCTCCAAAGAGGGCGGCGAGAAATCCATCGAGCCGGAAGATTACGCAAAGCTGAACATCAAGGCAGCTCAGACCGGCTATGTTGATTTCATTGACGTAGAGATCTTTACCGGCGACGCGATTGTAACCAAGATCATCGACGGCGCACATGCGGCTGGCGTGAAAGTCATCGCTTCCAACCATGACTTCCACAAGACGCCGGAGAAATCCGACATCATCTACCGCCTGCGTAAGATGCAGGATATGAATGCAGATATCCCGAAGATCGCAGTTATGCCGCAGAACAAGAAAGATGTTTTAACACTTCTCTCTGCCACTGAGGAAATGACTTCCCTCTATGCGGACCGTCCAATCATTACCATGTCGATGGCTGGCACCGGCGTTATCAGCCGTCTCTGCGGCGAGGTATTTGGTTCTTCCATGACCTTCGGCGCTGCCAAGAAGGCATCCGCACCGGGTCAGATGGGCGTAAAGGAGCTGGAGACTGTACTGGGACTGCTTCATAGTGCGATGTAATATCTGGCTTATCCAGTTATTCGGTTACTGTTCACGCTAACGTGCCCAGTAACTGAATTTGCCGTGGCTTCGCATTTAAATACGGCAAATTCCAGTTGCCACCACGCTATCTTACGGCACTTTCGGTTCCAAAAGTGCCTATATTATACTTTTAGCCACCTATTTTTTTACTCCCGGAAATCCCTGTACCTGCGGGTACGGAGGGATTCTCCGCGAGACACTCAAGACCTGCTACCTCCATCGCAGGTCTATTATTGTTATCAAGCGGCACATCCGTTTTCAAACGTGCCTGCATAAACAGCAACCTATTATCCGTATTTACAAGGGGATTATTCATGAAAAAAACACTTCACTGGCTGGATGAAAACCTGGAAGAATTTCTGCTGGTTGTCATGCTGGCTGCGATGACACTCATTATGGGAATCCAGATATTTTCCCGCTACGCGCTTGGGCAGTCGCTGTCCTGGTCCGAGGAGGTTACCCGTTTTCTCTTTATCTGGAGCGGTTTTTTAAGCGTCAGCTATTGCAGCAAAAAGTGCCTGTCTATCAAGATCGAACAGTTCGTCGCTGCCTTTCCACGCAGAGGTAAGGCTCTTTTTAAGGTTGTCAACCACACCTTTGAGCTGATTTTTTTCCTTTATATGATCCCATTTGCATACTCTTACATGATGTCCGCCATTCACAGCGGACAGTTATCCCCCGCCTGCGGGATTCCGATGTACTATATTCAGGCAGCGCCGTTTGTTTCCTTTCTTCTGGTAACATTCCGCATTCTGCAGCGCTGGATCATCGAATTTAAGGTTGCCCGCGGCGAAGATGTCTACGATCCGGCCCACCCGGAGCGCAATACACCGGAATCCTTTATCCATGCAAATGCAGATATGCCGGAAAAGGAATCCAATGAAATCGAATCTCTCATCGAGGCAAATACACCATCTGGAAAGTAGGAACACTGATGCCTGCTGCTCTCTTATTTGTTATCTTTGTCGTGCTGCTTGTCATCGCGATCCCGGTATCGATCACGCTCGGTATCGCCTCGGTTCTCCCTTCCGTTTTTGACCCGTCCTTCACGGTCGGCGCTAAGTATCTGATCCGCGCCATGTTCGGCGGACTGGATTCTTTTCCCCTGCTCGCCGTGCCGATGTTCGTCTTATCCGGCATCATCATGGCAAAGGGCGGTATTTCCAAGAAACTGTTTGACGTATTCGCCTTCTTTCTTGGCAATTTTACCGCCGGTATGCCATGCGCGGTCATCGTGACCTGCCTCTTCTACGGCGCTATCTCCGGCTCTGCCCCGGCAACCGTCGCAGCCGTCGGAAGCATGACGATCCCGATTTTAAGCGCCCTCGGCTATGACCGGACTTTCTCTACCGCGATCGTGGCAGTCGCAGGCGGTCTGGGCGTTATCATTCCGCCGAGTATCCCGTTTATCATGTACGGCATGGCGTCCGGTGCCTCTGTCAGCAGCCTGTTCTTAGCCGGCGTCATTCCGGGTCTGATGATTGGTCTGCTCCTGATGCTGTATGCCATCTATCACTGCCGACGTTACGGTGAAGATAGAGAAAAAATCCACGCTGAAATCCATCTGCTGCACGAAAAAGGACTGTTCCGGGTGCTGCGCGAAAGCTTTTTCGCTCTCTTAAGCCCGGTCATCATCCTTGGCTGTATCTACAGCGGCATCGCCTCCCCCACGGAAGCAGCAGTTATCTCCGTTTTCTATGCCTTGTTTGTCAGCCTGTTCCTCTACCGGACCATGAAATTTCGGGATATCCCGCCGATTTTTGTGGAAGCGATCCGCACATTCACACCGATCCTCTTTATTCTGGCAGCTTCCACGGCATTTTCCAGAGTCCTGACCCTGATGCAGGTGCCGCAGGCGGTCAGCAGCTTTATCCTGGAACATTTCAACAGCCCTGTCATGATCCTGCTTGTCATCAACCTGTTCCTGCTTATCGTGGGAATGGTCATGGATACAACCCCGGCGATCCTGATTCTGACCCCGATCCTGCTCCCGATCGTGACAGCGATCAACATGGATCCGGTCCAGTTCGGTGTGATCATGGTTGTCAATCTGGCAATCGGCTTCGTAACCCCGCCGATCGGCGTCAACCTCTTTGTCGCCAGCTCCCTGACCGACGTCCCGATCATGGCGATCGCAAAAAAAGCGATGCCGATGATTGGATTGTTCCTGGTGGCGCTGCTGCTGATTACGTTTATACCGGCTTTGTCGCTGGGATTGTTATAATGCTGAATGGACGCTTGGAAATGTTGAAGTTCTGAAAGATTTCATATAACGACTTGCTTCACGCTTTCAGGCTGTGAATGGAATATTTCACATATGAAATGGATGTTTTTAAATTTGAAAGGATCTCCCATTATGATTTATATTTCAAACCTAGTGTCCCGCCGATGCCGGACTTCTTCCCGATTCGCTACGGCGCTCATTTCTTCGTCGGTTCTTTTATTCGGCGCCTCGCTTGCGCTGAGCGGCTGCGCCTCCAGCAAGGAAGAACAGCGCTATTCCTGGCCACTGGCGACCGCCAGCCCGGAGGACACGGTAACGCAGCTGTTTGCCGAAAAATTTGCGGAGGAAGTACATGACTTAAGCAACGGCGCAATGCGGATTCAGGTTTACACCAACTCCACACTCGGCGGTGACCGCGACCTGCTCGAAACGTGCGCGGACGGCGATATCCCGTTTGTCGTGCAGAACACCGCCCCTCAGGTTTCTTTCATGAAGGATCTCGCCGTTTTTGACCTTCCATGCGTCTTTGATTCGCTGGATGACTGCCGCAAAAAGCTGGATGATCCGGATTTTTACAATCTCATCAGCCAGGTGTACACCGACGGCGGTTACCACCTGCTCGGCATGGCAGATCAAGGATTCCGCATCATGAGCACAAATAAACCAGTTTACTCCCTGGCGGATTTCAAAGGGCAGAAAATCCGTACCATGGAAAACAGCTATCATCTCGCATTCTGGAAAGCAATCGGCGCCAATCCGACGCCGATGACCTTCAGCGAGGTGTATATCGGTCTCCAGCAGCACACGATCGACGCGCAGGAGAACCCGTATGAGGTCATCGTCTCCAACCGTCTCTACGAACAGCAGGATTATGTGGTCGAGACGAACCACCTGCCACATCTGATCTCCCTGATTGTCAATGACGATTTCTTCCAGAACCTGACTCCGGAAGAACAGGAAATCATGACGCAGGCAGCCAAAACCGCGACCGAGTATGCCAGAGAACAGTCCGACGCGCGCATCTCCAACCGTATCGCTACGATCGAAGCGAGCGGCACCGCGATTTTAACTCTCTCGGATGAAACGCGCGATGCCATCCGGGAGGCGGCTGGAAGCGTATATGAGAGTATCCGCGAGAATATTGATCCGAAAATTTATGACGCATATATGGAGCCATAACCTCATCTTCTTTTACCATCTGCAAAAAAAGTTCATACAAAATTCAAAAGCGGATATACCGGCCATCTGGTCAGTACATCCGCCTTTTCTCATGTTTCAATCATTCCGAGAAACTTTTTATCTGCCTTGCGGACAGCATCCCGTTTCACTTCATCCTGGCACTGCGCTTCAATTATTTAGCTTCTTCTGCGTCAGCCTCTTCATCGGTCTCCGGTACATTGTTGTGAACCGCTGTGACGGTAGCAACTACTGCCTCCAGATCGGTCAGAATATCAACGTCTTTATCTTTTGCGATCGAAAGGTCTTTGACACGAATCGTATCACCAATCTCCATCTCACCAACATCAACTTTGACTTTCTCAACCAGTGCAGCCGGTAATGCGCGGTACGATACTTCTTTCAGTACCTCCTGCAGAACGCCAGTTTCTACCTTGTCGTGGTTCTCGAAGATAATCTCAGCAACGGAATGAACCTTCTCATTGCTTACCAGCGCCTGGAAATCTATTTCTACAACCTGATTTGCCATTGCATCATAGTCAACTTCCTTGATCAGGACATCGTAGACTTCGCCTTCTACATCCAGCATAATCTGTCCGCCCTTGGTCTCGTTCTTCAGCAGACGATCCACGTCTTTCTTTTCCATCTTAACAGGAATGGAGCCCTGAATCTTCTTGCCAAATACGTTGCCTGTTACATAGCCTTCTCTTCTGAGTCTCTTTGCCTTAACATCCATGCTTCTTTTTTCAGCTTTTAAAGTAGTCATTTGTCTTTTCCTCCAAAAATCTGATCTGCGCCTTCCGCACGCCCTGTGTGGAAAACACATTGTGCTTAGCAGCCCTCAGCCATGGGGTTTTGTTAAGTATCTATCTCCTTGTTACGGCTCATATTATAGCAGGGTTCTCTGAAAACGATTCACTAAAAATAAAAATATTTCGGCTTTATTTTCAGCATTTTTAAGGTTGAAATTTAGAATTTGTATATTTTTCTTTCTGTCTTTTTTATACAAGAAGTATCTCCCTAAATCCGCCCCCCGGGTTCAGGGCACACACACTTTTAAATCCACACGCCACCGCCAGCTCCTGCGCCTGCTTAAACCCATATCCGATCGTGTCGGCACTGTGGCTGTCGGAGTTGATGAGGATACGTCCGCCGCAAGCACACAGCTCTTTTAACAGGGCTGCGGACGGGTACGGCGCACTCCGGTAGCCGCGGGACATGGCGCCTGTGTTGATCTCAAACGGAATCCCCAGAGCCGCCAGTTTGTGCATCGCCGTGATCGCCGGTTCCAGATAGGCGTCTTTCGTCTCATCAAAATGTTTATATCCCTCATTAAATTTTGTCAACAGGTCAAAATGTCCGATGAAATCGCATTTTGTCCGGTCATAAATCTGAGCCTCTGCCTCGAAATACTCCCGTGCAAAGGCGTACCAGTCACCATGCCACAGCGTCTCGACTGCTTTTACCAGTTTCTCTTCCGTATCATCCACACAAACATACCCGCCATCCTTGATGAGCGCATGGGTCGAGCCGATCGCGTACTCTGCTTTCTGCACCGGTCCCAGTCCATCCAGCTCGATCCCGATATAGAGATTCATCTTTCCCCGGTATTCCTCCCGGAGTTCTTGAAGTTCTTCGGTATACTGGCGAAGCTTCTCGTCGTCCATCCCGAATCCCGGCTCAAACATCGAAAAATCAGCATGTCCTGAAACGCCCAAATCGGTCATTCCCATCCGGTATGCCGCCTCCACCATCTCCCGCGGCGTACTCTTTCCGTCGCAGAACGTGGTGTGGGTGTGAAAATCCGTATGAAGCATCGGTAATCTCCTTTCTTATTTCACTCTGTCAAAACGGTTCAGCCTCTTCACAGCTGCGGGCAAACATCCTTGCGGATTTGTCTTCAACAAAGGATTTATCGCAAACTCCGCTCCGCCATCTGCATCCGCTTTTCAAACTGCTCGTAAAAGTCCTTCTCTCCATCATACGGAAGCAGATAGAACAGTTTCATAATCAACAGATTGCGCCGTTTTTCGCGCTCGGCTGCCGCAGCGGCACGGTTTTTCTTCTGTATCTCCTGTTCCTCCGGCGTTCCGATGCATGATTCTGCCAAAAGGTTCTGCGCCGCCTCCGTTTCCGCCATTCTTATATCTTTTAAGAAATAATGCCACCGGCTGATGTATGCCTCGTACTGCTTTAAATCTGGCGTATCAATCCATTTTTTCACTTTTACCTTACTTCTATTTTCCTTTTTGCACTCATGAATCTGGAGAAAATACTGGAAACTTCCATTTTCATAAAAGCGCCCCAGCGGAAACAGGCGGCAAATACCCGGTCGGTACGCATGAATCTGGCAGCGCCCCGCCTCGTCAAGAAATCCGCAGGCTTCCTCCGCCCCGCTCCGGAGCGCCAGATTTGGCAGAATCTGTCCGTCCACAACGTTCCACTCTACCTTTTTTTCCTCCAACAGATGTTCCAGTGTGTCCCCCCGCAAGGCGGTCAGACGGTACACATCATATGGATCCAGCACGATCGAATTACCCATTCCGCGGCAGCACGCCGAACAGCCCCGGCAATCATCGCATCCAGCTCTCACCATATCATCCCGGCTGTACAGCTTTCCGTCTGAAATCTCCGCCATCGTTACATTACGTTCCATCTCTACTTCTCTCTTTCTGCCTCAATCCGATCCAGAATCTCCCACAAATGTTCCAGATCCGCCTCTCTGGTCGCCCAGCTCGTCGCAAAGCGGACAACTGTGTGATCCTCGTCATACCGCTCCCAGAAGCTCACGGAAACCTCTTTTTCAATCTGCTCCATCCGATCATTTTCCAAGATCACAAACTGCTGGTTGGTCGGAGACTCACGGAAAAACGTATAACCACGCTGTTTTAATCCCTTCTTTAAAGCCACCGCCATCTCTACCGCATGGCGTCCCAGGCGCTCATACAGCCCGTCCGTAAACAGCACGTCAAACTGGATTCCCAGCAGGCGTCCCTTTGCCAGCAGCGCGCCCTGCTGCTTGATCCGGGTAATAAAATGCGCCGGAACATTCTTCTTCTCACCAAATACAACTGCCTCTCCGCAGAATGCGCCCACCTTCGTGCCGCCGATATAAAATACATCACACAGATGCGCGATCTCCGAAAGACTCAGGTCATTTTCCTCTCCCGCCAGACCATATCCAAGACGCGCCCCGTCCAGATAGAGCGGGATTTCATACGAACGGCAGATCTCCGAGATCGCCTGCAGCTCCTTCCGGCTGTATAAGGTTCCGTATTCCGTCGGATGGGCAAGATACACCATTCCCGGAAATACCATATGATCATGGTTTGCGTCCGCCTCGAAATTTTGCAGATATTCCTGCAGATCCGCCGGATCAATCTTCCCATCTTTTTCCGGAAGCTGCAACACCTTATGCCCGGTGTACTCGATCGCCCCGGCTTCATGAATACTCACGTGCCCTGTCTGCGCTGCCACTACGCCCTCATACGGTGCAAGCATGCTGCTGATCACGACCGCATTCGTCTGGGTACCGCCCACCAGAAAATAAACCTCCGCCTCCGGGCATCCGGTCGCCTCCTGTATTTTTCTGGCGGCACTCTGGCAGTATCGGTCCATGCCATATCCCGGCAGACTCTCCCGGTTCGTCTCCGCCAGCTTCTGAAGTATCTCCTCGCAGGCGCCCTCTGTATAATCGCTTGCAAATGAAAGCATCGTAGTATCTCCTCCTGTTCTTTCTTCGAGCAAACACAATCCTGCGTTCTCGAAATTGTTTGTATTTTTATGTCCTCACCAGTGCCAGAGAAGCCCCCGCATCAGCATCGCCGTCAAATTTGCTGCACTGTGAAATAACACAGGTTCCCACAGACGGTTCTTTTTTTCATACAGCCACGCCAGTATAAGTCCCATGAGCGCCGCATAAATCCCCTGCGCCCAGTTTCCATGCACCAACCCGAAAAATGCCGCCGACCCAAGTGCCGCCCAGAAAAATGGGAGCGCCATACGCAGGCGCTCAAATATAATGCCGCGAAACAGCAGTTCTTCGGAAAGTGGGGCGGCAATGCCCATGAGAAAGAACTGCTGCCACAGGGCGCCGGAAAATAAAGCGGCGGTGCCCTCCGACGCACCTTTTCCCAGAGCTGCCGCAAGCATATCCCCCTGAGGCATTTTCAAACACAGAGACACCGTTTCAGCTGCCTGCCCAGTCATCCGAACCTTTTGCACTGCAATATGCAGCACTCCCAGGAAAATCTCCTTTTTTTCTAATGCCCAGAAAATCATGTTAAACACAGCACTGAACGCAGCTGCCCCCAGCAGGATTTTCCACACATCCGGCACTTTTTCCCAGAAATATCCACATTTTTCTTCCTTTGTCGTCTTTATCTGTGGAGAGACCTGCTCTTTCATCCCGTCTGCCTCTGCTATGCGCCTGTTTTCTTTCTTTTTCTGGATCCTCCGCCAGTAAAATGGATAAATCACAGCAAATGTAAGAAACGACGACACGGTTCTTCCCACATTTCCCTCCAGATGTCCCAGCACCTCCACACATCCGCCGATTAAATCGCTGATGACGCACGGAAAAAACATCTGCCAGACGATACGCCAATCCGCTGTCTCCTGCCGTTCTTCGTCCATTTTTCTGCCTCCTGTCATCCTTTTCCTATCTGCATCTGTTTCCATGACTTTTTCAGACTTTCTACTCCACGCCTGCCTTCGCGCAGATATCCTGCAGACAGCACTTGTCACAGTACGGCTTCGTCCGCGCCGTACAGACTTCACGCCCGTGATACACCAGGCGGTGGCAGAAATCGCTGCCCTCCTCCGGTGGAATCAGCTTCCAAAGTGCCATTTCCACGCGCTTCGGGTCCTTGATTCCTTCCACCAGCCCTATCCGGTTTACCAGGCGGATGCAGTGCGTATCCGTGACGATCGCCGGTTTTCCAAACACATCCCCCATAATGAGGTTGGCGCTCTTTCTGCCGACTCCCGGAAGCTTTAACAGAGCGTTAAAATCATCCGGCACATGCCCGCCGTACTCGTCGCGCAGCATCTTCATACAGGCGCTGATGTCCCGCGCCTTGCTGTGTCCCAGACCGCACGGCTTCACAATCGCCTCGATGTCTTCCACCGGGGCATCCGCCAATGCCGCCACATTTGGATATTTCTCAAACAATCCCTTGACTACCACATTGACACGCGCATCGGTACACTGCGCCGCCAGACGGACACTGACCAGCAGCTTCCACGCCTGATTGTAGTCCAGCGTACAACCCGCATCCGGATATTCTTTTTTCAGGCGGTCAATTACCTCTAATGCAAGCTCTTCCTTTGTCATGTTCTTGTCTCTCCTATCTGCTATCCTTCACTTTTCAATTTACAGTCTGTCTTTGTAACAGCTGACACAACACTACAACCACTGCTGCATTCTTCCAGCCTCATACGAATCACAGCCGCTTCTGCAACTTTTTATTCTCATACGAACCGCATATGCTTACTATTCTTCCGCGTCCGCATCCTTCTTCCGTTTTCCGCCGCGCCGTACCTTGGAAAGTACCGGCTTTTCTTCTTTCTGTTTGACACGCACATAGATGATCGACAGAATCTTATTGTGCGGATTGCGCGCTGACCGAACCTCAACGGAATCAAACAGCTCGATAAACTGCTTCAACTTCGTGCATTTATAATTTCGCGGGTCAAATCCCGGCACACGCTTTGGAAGGTTGTCTCCCAGCTCCGATAAATCCACCCATCCGTCATCGTCCGCATGTGTGTTGATGATCGAGATAATCTCTTTCTCCATCTCCTCCATGTTCGGAATATTGCTGACTGCATTCGGATCGCTTTCTTTCTCTGCCTCTTTTCTGGAACCATCCGCCTCACTCTCCTTGCGCGTCTGCGGCAGGGACGGATTCTGCGACGGATTTTCATCGTTTAATAAAATATCCAGGAATTTAAATGTCTCACACGCCGAGACAAATGCATTCGGCGTCTTGCGCTCTCCCATGCCGATCACCGTCATGCCTGACTCACGCAGGCGCAGCACCAGCTTCGTAAAATCACTGTCCGAGGTGACGATACAGAAGCCATCCACATTGCCCGAATATAAAATATCCATCGCATCGATGATCAGCGCCGAATCGGAGGCATTTTTCCCCTGCGTATAATTGTACTGGAAAACCGGCGTGATAGCATAGTCGCGCAGGTTCTTCATCCACGCCCGCACGCTCGGCGTCTGAAAATCGCCGTAAAGGCGCTTGTATGTCGCACTTCCATAATTGCTGACCTCATCTAAAATCAGCTTGATATACTTGCCGGACACATTTTCCGCATCGATCAGTACGGCTATTTTTTTGTCATCCATCTCCTGTTTCCTTTCTCAAATACCGCTCAAAATATTCTCTGCCGCTTTCATCAGGGCGCACTTTCCTTTGAAATAAAAAGGCACCGGAACTTTCACACGGTCGCATGATCGTGACTCTGAAAGCCTCCGGTGCCGGAATTTCTCATTTTCACACCGCCGAAACGGTCGTGATCGACAGCCGATACAGCTTATCTATAAGTGTATCACGTTCATGAGAAATCAGCAAATATTCTTTTTATTGTTCAGGCAAATGGATTCTCCGTCTTATAAAGCATTCCCTTCGGCTGGTTAAAGCCAATCTCCGGGATGGCAAAAATACCGATGAAACCAAAGGAATGCGTCGCGACCGGAAGCACCTCGCCCTGTGCGATATACGCACGCAGGATACCCTGAATTTTACACTTCTCTTGTCGCTATCTTTTTAGTTAATAAAGCTACCGTCTCCACATGCCCGCTCATCCCGAACATATCACAGCATCTCACGCGCTCCACCGCGTATCCTCTTTCATCCAGATACTTCACATCGCGCGCCAATGTGGCGGAATCGCAGCTGACATAGACTACCCGCTTCGGCTGCATCCGGACGATCGTGTCGAGGCAGACGCTGTCACAGCCTTTGCGCGGCGGATCGACGACGATGACATCGGCATAGACCTGATTTTTTTCATACTCCCTTGGAAGTACCTCTTCAGCTTTTCCGACGAAAAACTCGACATTTTCCATGCCATTTAATGCCGCGTTCCGGCGGGCATCCTCGATCGCCGGAGGGACGCTCTCTACGCCGTACACTTTCTTCGCTTTTTGCGCCAGAAACAGGGAAATGGTTCCGATTCCGCAGTACAGATCCCAGACGGTTTCGCCCCCGGTCAGACCTGCATATTCCAGCGCCGTTCCATAGAGTTTTTCCGTCTGCACCGGATTGACCTGATAGAAAGAAAGCGGCGAAATCTGGTACGATACATTTCCGATTTTATCTGTGATATAGCCCGGTCCGTATAAGTTTACAAGCTCCGCACCAAGAATCACGTTTGTTTTTTCCTGATTGATGTTGTAGGAAATACTGATCATGCCAGGAACTTCTTTTAAGCGTTCCACAAAAATATCCGCGTGCGGCAGCTTCTTTCCATGGATGACGAGACAGACCATCAGCTCGCCGTTTGAAAATCCCTTCCGAATCAATGCATGGCGAATCAGACCCTTGTGCGTCTCCTCGTCATATGGCGCAATCTGGTATTCTTCCATGATTTTCTTGATAATATCCAGAATTACCGCATTTTCTTCGACACCCAGCAGGCAATCCTCCGCTTCCACAATATGGTGGGTGCGTCCCGCGTAAAATCCGGCAATGATTCTTCCATCCTTATCGCGTCCAAACGGAAACTGTGCCTTGTTGCGGTAGCGCCACGGGTGCTCCATCCCCAGGATCGGCTCCATGATGATAGTTTTATCCACACCTTCCCCGGCACTTTTCCCCGACACGTTCTCTGCTTTCACCCCCGCATCGGTTGTCTCCATCCTTTCGGATGTATTTCTTTCAGATACATTCTCAGGCACACTCACTTCATCCGCCCGCTCCGGCAGCCGCAGGTTCTCCATCCCGCCGATCCGGCGCAGGTTATTGTAGACCTTGCGCTCCTTAAAATGAAGCTGCGCCTCATAACTCATCATCTGAAGCTGGCAGCCGCCGCACTGTCTTGCGACCGGGCATTCCGGCATCACGCGGTCTTTGGATGCTTCCAGCACCTCCATCAGACGGGCAAAGCCGTAATTTTTCTTCATTTTCATCGCCCGCGCCCGGATCCGATCCCCGATCACGGCATCTTTTACAAACCAGATATAGCCGTCCTGCTTTCCGATCCCGGCTCCGTCCTCGCTCATATCTTCGATTGTCAGTTCAAATTCATCATTTTTCCTGATTTCCACGTTTTTTTTTACTCCTCATTTTCTTTATTTCGCATCCAGATAATGCGCCCGCTCTCCGCCAATATATTTCAGCCTCGTTCTCGCACACGTCACATGGGCGCCGCCGATCGCACGGATCGAGGTCCGCACCGGAACTGCAACCGGGCGCAGGTGCATACCGATGAAAGTGTCTCCGATATCGATGCCCGCGTGTGCCTGAATCCGCTCTACGGCTGTCGGATGTTCAAATCCCGCATAGGCTGCCGTTGCAAAGGAACCGCCTGCTTTTAGCTGCGGCACGACGTTTACCATCTCCAGACCATATTTTTCCGCCGCTTCTTCTTCCACAATCAGCGCCCGGTTCAGATGTTCACAGCACTGTGCCGCCAGATAAAGCCCCTGCGACTTGGTAACTGCATACAGCTCCTCAAACACCGCTTTTCCGATCTCGGCGCTGGAATAGGAACCGATCTTATGCGATGCAATCTCGCTGGACGAGCATCCGACCACCAAAATCTGTCCCGGCTTCATATTTGCCGCACTGAGAAGTTCCTCTGCGGCAATCCGTACCTCCTGGCGCAGCTCCTCTAACTGTCCTGCCGTCTCTATTTCTTTTGAAATTCCTGTTGCACTCATCCTGCTGCCTCCTGATTTAATGCCAGAAAAAGCCGCGGACCAAACAGGCTGAGCCCGCCGCAGCTTTTCCAAAATTTTTATTTACATTTCCTTACTTCCGGTAAAACTCCTGAATCCGATCCAGCCGCGCCGTCATGCCACCCAGCAGCATATCCGCCGTCGCAAATGCCGCCATCGTCTCAACCACGACAACCGCTCTCGGCACAATGATCGGATCATGGCGTCCCTTGATGCTGATGCCAATCTCCTCGCCGCTCTTATTGACGGTTCTCTGCTCTGCGGCAATCGACGGGGTCGGTTTAAATGCCGCACGGAACACAACTTCGCTTCCATCCGTCATACCACCTAAAATGCCGCCTGCATGGTTCGTCGCCTTGCCAACGCTCCCATCCGGATCCATGACAAACGCGTCGTTGTTCTCGCTTCCTGCCATCTGCGCCGCATGGAAACCCTCTCCGATCTCGAAGCCTTTAACGGCACCGATCGAGCAGATTGCCTTTGCCAGATTCGCATTAAATTTATCAAAAACCGGTTCGCCAAGCCCTGCTGGAAGACCGGCAATCACACATTCCACGATACCGCCAGCAGAATCTTTCTCCGCCATCTTCCTTTCCAGATACTGCTCTGCCTCTGCGGCTGCGACAGCATCCGGCATATACAGCTTATTCTTTTCACATTCTGCCAGATCAAACCGATCCGGCGCCACTTCCACCGGTCCGATCGCTTTCGTGTATGCTTTTACCCGAATGTTCAAGGATTCCAGCAGCTTTGCCGCGATGGCACCTGCTGCCACGCGTCCGATCGTCTCGCGTCCCGAAGAACGTCCGCCGCCCCGGTAATCCCGGAAACCGTATTTTTCATCGAAGGTATAATCTGCATGTCCGGGACGGTAATAACTGGCGATCTCACTGTAATCCTTCGAATGCTGATCCTGGTTCCGCACCAGCATCGAGATCGGCGTGCCCGTCGTCCGCCCTTCAAAAACGCCTGACAGGATCTCCACCGTATCGCTCTCGCTGCGCTTCGTCGTAAAACGGCTCTGCCCCGGTTTGCGGCGGTCCAGATAACGTTGAACGTCTTCCTCACAAAGCGCAAGCCCCGCCGGACATCCATCTACGACCACGCCCACGCCTGCGCCGTGGGATTCGCCCCACGTTGTCATTGTCAGTATTTTTCCGTATGTTGACCCTGCCATTCTCGCTATTAACTCCTTCTGCCATTTAGTCTGCTTTCTTTCCTCTCGTAGGTACCTTTGTAATCACACAGCAGTTCGGCTCATTCACCGAAATACTGCGTCCGCTCATCACCAGCAGTTTCTCCTTATATTCCACCTGGAAGAAAGAAATGCTGTTACTGCCGTGGTTGATCGACGCCAGATGGTTTCCATCCGGGAAAATCGCGATATCCTTCGGGTAATCTCCACTGATCGGCAGACAGCAGAGCAGCTTCAACAGCCCCGTCTGTGCATCGCGCTCGTAGACACTGACTGAATTATCGCCCGCATTGCTGCAGAACAGATGTGTCTCGTCCTCGGACATCCGGATCGTGCACGCTGCAGTCAGCTGGCTGGTGCGCTCCGGTGCGGTCGATGGAATCGTCTGGATCTTCTCGATCTTCGGCACACGATCGCCCGTTTCATACGTGTATACATCAATCACATTTTTGATTTCATACATCAAATACAAGAATTTTCCATCCTTGCTGAACATGAAATGTCTCGGACCAGATTCCAAATCACAGCGGATCGCGTCCACCAATGAAAGGGTTCCCTTCTCGCCATCAAACCTGTAAATCTTGACCTGGTCAATTCCCAAATCGGCTACCAGCAGGAATCTGCCATCCGGTGTGCGCTCCGCACAGCTCACATGCGGGCGGAACGTGCGCTCTGCCACGCTTCCAAGTCCCTTGTGGTAAACGCCGTCGGTCACTTCCCCGATAGAACCGTCCGGTTTCAGGCGGACCACCGTCTCCTTGCCGTCATGATAGCCGGATACGAAGATAAACTTGTCCTCCGCATCGGTCGCAATATGGCAGCCGCGCATCGCCTTGATATTTGCGCTGTTCACACGGCTGAGTGCGCCGTTTTCCAGAATCCGGAACGCCACAACGCCCTCGTCCGCGATGGAATAGAGCATCCGCCCGTCATGTGAAACGGTTAAATAGGAAGAGTTGTCCACTTCCACCTCGCACCGGTAGATAAATTTTCCCTTTTTTTCATCCACATCATACACGGTAATTCCCTTTGCCTGACCGTTGTATGAGTAAGAACCCACATATGCCATATACTTATCCTGCATGAAATGTTCCTCCTTTGATCCCCCAGAACCGTTATAACGGTTTCTATCAAATTATCTGCCCCTATTTTATCATCATACCGCCATTTTTGCACTCTTTTTTCACACAATTTGAGAACCCCCGGATTTTCCCGTTTTTTTCCTTGACACCTTCCCCACATTCTGTATAATAGATACTCGGAAGCAAGTTTATTATTTCTAAACAAAAAGATTAATTTTACATTCATTTTAGAATTTCTAAACTTTCATCTTACTTTTGCATGTTTCTAAAAAACGCCGGACGGATGGTTTTCCCACCCGGTTTTTATAAAAAAGAATGTGCCCTGGCGCATCCTCGTGGAGCGTTTTTTGTTTCATAGGACGCAATTTCCTATGAAACCAGGAAAGGAGGTTCCCTCTGTTGAGTATAGGAGGAAAATTAAAGGAACTGCGAATTTTAAAGGGTCTGACGCAGGAAGAGCTGGCTGACCGCGCAGAGCTTTCGAAGGGATTTATCTCCCAGGTAGAGCGCGATCTGACCTCCCCGTCCATCGCTACTTTGATGGATATTCTCCAGTGTCTCGGCACAACCATAGGGGAGTTTTTCAACGAGGCTCCGGAAGAGCAGATTGTATTTGAAAAAAACGACTATTTTATCAAGGAAGATCCAGAACTGAAAAATGAGATTCAGTGGATCATCCCGAACGCCCAGAAGAACACGATGGAACCGATCCGCCTGACACTCGGTGTCGGCGGCTCCACCTATCCGGACAGCCCGCATGAGGGTGAGGAATTTGGCTACGTTCTTTCCGGCAGCATCCTGATTCATCTGGGGAACCGGACGTACAAAGCCAAAAAGGGCGAATCTTTTTACTATACGAGCGACAAGACGCATTACCTTGAAAGCCGCTCCGGCGCGACGATCCTCTGGGTCAGCTCGCCGCCAAGTTTCTAATACTACACATTATTTTACTATTTACGGAGGAAACGCATGAGCCAGCCATTAATCGATTTACAGCATATCTCGAAACGCTTTGACGACACCCTGGTCCTGGATGACTTGAGCCTTTCAGTAAAGGAAAATTCCTTTGTAACGCTCTTAGGTCCCAGCGGCTGCGGCAAGACGACCACGCTCCGCATCATCGGCGGATTTGAATCCCCAAATACAGGAAAAGTAATTTTCGGCGGCGAAGACATCACCAAACTTCCGCCAAACAAGCGCCAGCTAAACACCGTATTCCAGAAATACGCACTGTTTCCGCATATGAGCATCGCAGATAATATCGCATTTGGGCTAAAAATTAAGAATAAATCAAAAGCATATATTGATGACAAAATTAAGTACGCTTTAAAGCTTGTAAACCTAAACGGCTTTGAGCATCGCAGCATTGACTCTTTGAGCGGCGGTCAGCAGCAGCGTATCGCCATTGCGCGTGCGATTGTCAACGAGCCAAAGGTCCTGCTTCTCGATGAGCCGCTCGGTGCCCTAGATTTAAAACTGCGACAGGACATGCAGTATGAGCTGATCCGTCTGAAAAATGAGTTAGGCATCACTTTTATCTATGTTACCCACGATCAGGAAGAGGCATTGACGATGTCCGATACCATCGTTGTCATGAACCAGGGTTATATCCAGCAGATGGGTTCCCCGGAACAGATCTACAACGAGCCGGAAAACGCATTCGTTGCCGACTTCATCGGCGAGAGCAACATTGTGGACGGTCTGATGATCCACGACGAGCTGGTTGAAATCTTCGGTGCGAAATTTGCCTGCGTCGATAAGGGATTCGGAACAAACCAACCGGTAGACGTTGTCATCCGCCCGGAGGACATCGACCTCGTAAAACCGGAGGAAGGCACGCTGCAGGGCATTGTCACCCACCTGATTTTCAAGGGCGTCCACTATGAGATGGAAGTCACCACACCGGACGGCTATGAATGGCTGGTTCACAGCACGGATATGTTCCCGGTCGGCGAGAAGGTCGGCATCCATGTAGACCCGTTTGACATCCAGATCATGAACAAGCCGGCGTCAGAGGACGAGGAAGCTGTGGGCGTCAATGAATAGAAAGGAGTCGGACTTAGCATGAAATCAAACGTGAAACGGCTCTTCGCCGGTCCTTATATTCTCTGGATGATCGGTTTTACCATCATCCCGCTCCTGCTGATCGTATACTACGGTCTGACAACCAAAAGCGGGGCATTTACACTGGCAAATGTCTGTTCCATCACGACACCGGAGCATATGAAGGCGCTGCTCTTATCCCTGGGTCTGTCTCTGGCTGCGACCGCCATCTGCCTGCTTTTGTCCTATCCGCTGGCTTTGGTGCTGCGCCGCCGCGGCATTGGGGCAGGCAGCTTCATGGTATTCGTCTTCATCCTTCCGATGTGGATGAATTTCCTGCTCCGCACCCTCGCGTGGCAGACGCTCCTGGAGAAAAATGGCGTTATCAACGGCATTCTTTCCTTTCTCCATCTGCCAAATATTGCCATCATCAATACCCCGTGGGCGATCATTCTGGGTATGGTATACAACTTCCTGCCTTTCATGATTCTCCCGATTTATAATGTGCTGGCAAAGATCGACGACAATACCATCAACGCCGCCAAAGATCTGGGTGCAAACAATTTCCAGACACTCATTCACATCTGGATTCCGCTCAGCATCCCGGGCATCATCAGCGGCATTACCATGGTATTTGTCCCGGCGCTGACAACCTTCGTTATTTCCAGTCTCTTAGGCGGCAGCAAGATCCTGCTCATCGGAAATGTCATCGAGCAGGAGTTCACCAAGGGAAGCAACTGGCACTTAGGTTCCGGTCTCTCGCTGGTTCTGATGATTTTCATTTTACTGAGTATGGCGCTCATCGCCAAATACGATAAAGAAGGGGAGGGCAATGCGTTCTGATGAAACATAACCGCTTAAAACAGTTTTTCCAGGACTTTTACCTGGCGCTCATCCTGCTCTTTTTATACATCCCGATCGTGACCATGATCGTTTTGTCCTTTAACAACACAAAATCGAGAACCGTCTGGGGCGGTTTTACCACCCGCTGGTATACGCAGATGTTCCAGGATTCCGCCATCATGAATGCCTTAAACAATACGCTGCTCATCGCGTTTGCGTCGGCTCTGATCGCGACCGTCATCGGCACGATCGCCGCCATCGGCATCAACAGCATGAAACGGATTCCGCGCACCATCGTCATGGGAATCAACAACATCCCGATGCTGAACTCCGACATCGTAACCGGTATCTCCCTGATGCTGGCATTTATCGCGTTCGGTATCTCTCTCGGATTTAAAACCGTGCTGATCGCGCACATCACATTTAACATTCCATATGTGATATTAAGTGTCATGCCGAAACTCAAGCAGACGAACCGGTACACCTACGAAGCCGCTCTGGATCTCGGCGCCAGCCCGCTGTATGCTTTCTTCAAGGTCGTATTTCCGGACATCGTCCCGGGTATCCTCTCCGGCTTTTTGATGGCATTTACGATGTCCCTCGATGATTTTATCATTACGCACTTTACAAGAGGTGCCGGTATGGATACCTTATCCACCCTGATCTACAGCCAAGTGCGCCGAGGCATCCAGCCGACGATGTACGCCCTGTCCACGCTGATTTTCGTGGCAGTCCTGGTGCTCCTGGTGATCACCAACTTTGCCCCGGAGAAAAAATCCACCGGCAATGCGACTGTGATTGACACAGAGACCATCAAGCGCCGCAAACGCAACAACCAGATCAAGAACGGCGTTCTGGGACTTGCCTGCACGCTGATTCTGCTTGTCGTTGGTGTCAGCACCTACAGCCGCTACACCACGACTCATTCAAACGAACTGTACGTCTACAATGCAGGCGAATATATTGATCCGGACCTGATTGAGGAATTTGAACAGGAAACCGGAATCAAGGTTACCTACGACGTATTTGAGACACTGGAAGAAATGTATCCGGTCATCGAAGCCGGCGGCGTCAACTACGATGTAGTCTGCCCATCCGACTACATGATTCAGAAAATGAAGGAAAATGACCTGCTTGCCGAACTCAACTTTGACAACATTCCAAATGTCAAAAACATTGACCCGCAGTACATGGAAATGTCCAAGCAGTTCGACCCGGAAAACAAATATTCCGTGCCATACACCTGGGGAACCGTCGGTATTCTTTATAATACGAAGCTCATCGAAGAAAAAGGACTTCCGGTTCCGACCAAATGGTCCGATCTCTGGAATCCGGCTTATAAAGGCGAGATCCTGATGCAGGACAGCGTCCGCGATGCCTTCATGGTAGCGCTCAAAAAAGACGGCTTCTCTGCCAACTCGACCGACGAAACCGAACTCCAGCAGGCAAAGCAGGATCTGATTGACCAAAAACCGCTCATACAGGCTTACGTCATCGATCAGGTACGTGACAAGATGATCGGCGGCGAGGCAGCCATCGGCGTCATCTACTCCGGCGAGATCATGTACATCCAGGATGAGGTAGCCGCACAGAACCTCCCATTCTCCCTGGAATATGTAATCCCGGAAGAGGGAACCAACGTCTGGCTCGATTCCTGGGTAGTTCCGAAAAATGCGAAAAATAAGGAAAACGCAGAAAAATGGATCAATTTTCTCTGCCGCCCGGATGTCGCAGTCAAAAACTTTGAGTACATTACCTACGCGACGCCAAACAAGGCAGCCAAGGAAATGCTGGACGAAGAAATCCAGAACAACAAAGCCGTCTTCCCAGATGCGAAGCAGCTGAAAAACTGCGAGGTTTACCGGTATCTTGGGGATGAGGCGGACGAGCTTTATAATAGTTTGTGGAAAGAAGTTAAGTCGGATTAAGGGACTTACTGCGTTATTCAAACATTCTGTTAAAGATAGAAAAAGGCGATACCTGGCTATGAAAACCAAGTATCGCCAATTTTTCTTGTCGCACTCCTGTACGGCAGCTACCCTATGTCAGTAATGTTCTCGTACTGTCTTATTGGGAACTTCCCTTCTGCTGGTTCTTTTCTTGATAGAAATTTCTTCTATCTATCCATAAAATTAAATATACATTTATATTGATTTTTCAATTCTAAGCGCTATACTATCTCTAAAAAAGGAGGTCACTCATGAAAATTGCAGTCCCTTATGAAAACGGAGAAATCTGCTCCCACCTGGCTCAGGTGAAAGAATTTTTAATTTTTGATGTAGTTGACGATGAGATTATTTCCACCAAAACCTTGAAACAGACCTATGCAAACGATCCCGGCGCGCTGGTCGAGTTTCTGAAAAAAGAAAATACTGCCGTTCTCCTCTGCGACGCCCTTCCGATCCCGATGATGATCGCCCTGCGCGAAACCAGCATTCAGGTTCTCGGCGGCGCCAAAGGCGCTCCTAAAGACCGCATCGAAGACTTCTTAAACGGAATGCTTCACTTTGACCGGAGCGGAAATAACGGACCATCCTGCGGCGTCCACCTGCCGGACAACAATAAAAATGGCACTGACTCCGACGCCGAATGCGACGGAAATATCAGTGCCTGTGGGACTTGGTGCCACTAATTCCTGTTTCATCTGAGACGTTGATGACGCACGTGTGGGACAGAATCCACCTTATTTCCACTGGAGGTGATGCAGATGCCCCTCCGTATTCATCTTCTCAAACCCATTCTGCCGCAGCGCCTCATACAGAATGATCGCCACCGAGTTTGACAGATTCAGAGAACGCGTCTCACCCCACATCGGGATGCGGACGCAGCGCTCCGGGTCTTCGATCAGGAGTTCTTCCGGGATGCCGCGGCTTTCCGGTCCGAACATGATATAGCAGTCCGGATCGTAGTGAACGTCCGTATACACCTGCGTCGTCTTCGTGGTCGCCATATACGGGCGCGCGCCCGGATTCTTCTCCAGAAAATCTTTAAAATCGCTGTAAACTGTCACGTCCAGATGTGGCCAGTAATCAAGACCCGCTCTTTTTACCATTTTATCATTCAATTTAAAACCGAGAGGCTCGATCAGATGAAGCCGCGTGTTCGTTGCCACGCAGCTTCGTCCTATATTTCCTGTATTCATCGGCATCTCCGGTTCATAGAGTACAATATTTAACATTTCTTCTCTCCATCCAGCCGTGCCACAAACCGCTTGATGCGCTCGATCGCCTTCTGCAGATCCTCCAGCGAATACGCATAGGAAACACGCAGATAGCCCTCGCCGCAGTCTCCAAACGCGGTGCCCGGCACAAGCGCCAGCTTCTCTTCCTGTAACAGGCGGTTTGCGAATTCATCCGAGGTCATGCCAAACCGTTTGATGCACGGGAACATATAAAATGCTCCATACGGCTCGAAACAGTCCATGCCGAGCCCCCGGAACTCTCTCAAAAGATAGCGGCGGCGCTCATCGTAGGCTTTCTTCATGCGGGCAATGTCCTCATCGCCATTCCGCAGGGCGTCAACCGCTGCATACTGGCTGGTGGTCGGCGCACACATAATCGCAAACTGATGGATTTTCAGCATCTGTTTTAAGATAAGCGCTGGAGCCGCCGCATAGCCGAGACGCCACCCGGTCATCGCATATGCCTTGGAAAATCCGTTGATCAACACCGTGCGGTCACGCATCCCGGAAATCTCCGCGATGGAAACGTGCTTGCCACTGTAGGTCAGCTCGGAATAAATTTCATCACTCAGCACAAACAGATCCTTCTCCTCAATCACCTTCGCGATCGCCTCCAGATCGGTGCGGTTCATGATCGCGCCCGTTGGATTGTTCGGGAATGGAAGAATCAGCACCTTTGTTTTCGGTGTGATTTTCTCCAGCAGCTTCTCCGGCGTCAGACGGAACTCATCCTTCTCCTCCAGCTCGATAATGACCGGCGTACCGCCCGCCAGCACCGTACACGGCACATAGGAAACGTAACTCGGCTGCGGAATCAGAACCTCATCGCCCGGATTGAGCATCGCGCGCAGGGCGATATCAATCGCCTCGCTGCCGCCGACCGTTACCATCACTTCTGTATTCGGATCATACTCAAGGCGCTGACGACGTTTCAGATAATGGCAGATCTCCTGGCGCAGTTCCTTTAAGCCAGAGTTCGACGTATAGAAGGTACGTCCTTTTTCCAGCGAATAAATGCCCTCCTCGCGGATATGCCACGGTGTATCAAAATCCGGTTCGCCCACGCCCAGGGAGATCGCGCCCTTCATCTCGCTGACAACGTCAAAAAACTTCCGGATTCCGGACGGCGGAATATTTACAATCGTATCTGATAATGGGTTTCTCACGGAACAATCAACATCCTTTCATCCTGAGGACCGTCGCAGAGAACGGTACCATGGTCTTTGTATTTTTTAAGAATAAAATGGGTCGCGGTACTCAGCACAGAATCGATCGTGGAAAGCTTTTCTGCCACAAACTGTGCAACTGCACGCATGGTTTTCGCCTCGATCATAACGGTAAAATCATAGCCGCCGGACATCAGGTATACCGAGGTCACCTCGCTGTACTGATAGATTCTCTCGGCAATCTTGTCAAAGCCCATCTCGCGCTGCGGCGTTACCTTTACTTCGATCAGTGCAATGACCTTCTCCTCATCTGTATTATCCCAGTTAATCAGGGTATGGTAACCGCAGATGATATGTTCATTTTCCATTTCGGCGATCTCCGCCGCGACCGCAGCTTCATTTTCCCCGAGTAAATCCGCCAGCTCTTTGACGCTGATGCGGCTGTTTTTTTCAATGACCGCTAAAATTCTCTCTCTCACTTTACTACCTCCTGTTAATGGGATTTTGGTAAGTCTTTCATTTTATCTATCTCATCCGGTTTTGGCCGGTCAAGAAAGCTATGTACTTCGCCGCTGTAAATCTCGCGTCCGATCGCTGTGCGCGTCCGACCGATGAGCGCCGCCGGAATGCCCTCTCTCTCCAGATTCTGGAGCAGTTTCGGACCGCTAGACGCCGTCAGCAGAATGCAGCCCTGGGACTGTAAACGGTATGGATTGAGGTCAAATACCTCGCAGACCTCCACCGTCTCCTGGCGGATCGGAAGTTTCCTAAGATCCATCTCAAATCCGAGTCCGAATCCATCAAAAAAATGCCACAGCGCTGCCATGACGCCGCCCCCGCCCGCCGGATACCACGCAGATGCGCCGAGACGGGTCAGCACTTTCCGCTCTTTATGTGCAGCAAATGCCTCCAGAAGCGGAGACGGATTCCATTTCTCATAGAGATTCTGGCATTCTCTCACATACCGTGCAGAAAATCGGTTCAAAAGCGCCGCCTCGCCGCTTTTTGCCGCCATCGAGGTACCAAGAAGCGCGGTGTAACCGACCGCCAGAAGATCCTGCTCGGCTTTCATCTCCCCGTATGCCTCGAAAATTTCATCTTTTATGTTCATTCTGATTCCTTTCCCAGCTTCACATTCAAGTACAGTAATTTTCTGCGTTTACCACGCCATGTTACCACAAATCTCTGCTCTCATACCATCACTATATATGATCCGATATAAGCTATCACTCCATCGGCGGCGCTGCTTCCTGCGCCGGACCGGCTGGTCCCTGCGGCTGTGCCGGGGTCGGCTCCTGTGCTGCCGGTGCTTCCGTCGGTGCCGGAACCGGATTTTCCGGCTGTGGCGTCTCAGGCTGCGGTGTCTCAGGCTGCGGTCCAGCCGGAACCGCCGGTGCCGCAGCTGCAACGGCCGGACCTACACGGTAGATTGCCTTCGATGCCATATAGGTATCCGTCTGCAGCAAGGTTTTCTCCGTCTCCACGCCGTCCACGTAGACGTATTTCCAGAGCCGTGACTGCAGCCCATAGTGCGCCGACTGTTCCTTCACCCTCGCACCCGGCTTCAAAGATGCGTCCACCTTTGTGATCGGCTCGCCCGGATCCTTCTTCGACAGTGTCTCCGAAACGGATTTGATCGTCCGGTTTGCCGGCCGTGTCTCTTTTCCATATATCGTAAATGAAATAGTCCCGCCGTTCACTGCCCCTTCCATATAGATCGGGGTATCGTATGGATTTTTAAATTTCAGATCCTTATAAGTACCCGCGATCGCCGAATCCTGCGATGCCGGAACGTAAGTAACAATCATCGAATGATTCTGGCGCTGGGTGATATCCATCTCCGCCAGAAGCGCTGCATTGTAGAGCGTCGTGCAGATCTGGCAGGCGCCACCGCCGACCGTATCGACTACCTGACCGTTCGCATAGGAACCTGCCGATGCATAGCCATTTTCCACCGTAAATGGGGTCAGCCATGTATAAGCCGAAAATTCTTCTCCCGGCATCAGAACCGTGCCGTTGATCTTCGCCGCACCGTTCCGCAGATTCTTGGAACGCGACACATTTCCCGGATTGAATCCGGTACTGAATGTTCCAAGTGCATCCTGAATCGTAGATAATGCCTCTGTCGTGCGGGTCGGCTCTGCATTTTTGACTGTTGCATCCACCGAAACTGGTTCCGAAAGACCGCCCGCGAGCGCCTCATTCAGTGCTTTTGTCGTCGCATCTATGTCCACTTCCTGTCCCGCCGAAGACTGGCTGACCTGAAAGACTCCATTTTCATGCGTGATCACAGCGTCCTGCGGCGCTGTCGTAAATTCCGCGCACCGGGTCTGCACAAACTCGGCAACCTTCGCTTCATCGACCGCTGTCTCAATCTGCAGATCCACACCGGACTGCTCTAATTCCTTCTGATTCAGATACCGGCGCAGAAGATTTCCGCCGGAAAGTTTCTCCACTTCCTCATCAATCTCGTTCTGGTTGACCCAGGAAAATCCCAGCTCCGCCGCCGTCGTCTGAACCTCATGACCTTCTACCCGGATCGAAATGGTCTGATTTTCCATCTCCCCGATCGATTTCTCAATCGTCTGATCCGCCTCTTCCCGTGTCATCCCGGAAAGATCAAACCCACCGACCTGAAAGCCCGTGGGAATCGTCCCCGCTGACGCGGTGCCCGTACCGGCTATAAGCAGTCCCATCACTGCCGCACCGCATACGCCTGCCATCCAATTTCTTTTTTTCATCATCTACCGAACCTTTACATCATAAGACCTGCCAAAATGGTTCCCGCTACCATCGCTACTACTACGATTATAATAACAACCGCTGATACGATCTGGCGTGTTTTCTGATTTGAAAATTTAAACATATCTCTCACCTCTTCTGCATTCTGCCATGCTGCGCGATAATCTGATCCGTAAGTCTCGAAATCTCATTTTTCGAAAGCGAATCAATCTGCGCAGATAAATTTATTCTATGATATTTTAGTAATTCCCGCAAGACTTCTTTTTGCTTTTTTGACGCGGGCTGTTCGCGTTTTACCTTGTAAATCAAAGGCTGCGGTGCAAACACCTCCGGCACTTCCAGAAAATACCTGTTTTTAAGCTCCTGATACAGATGGTGCGCCGCCAGCGCATCCGAAAACGCCCGATGGCTCTCGCCCGGATCCACCGCAAAATACCGGCACGCGGCTGCCAGATTCTTCTTTTCCTCCTCCGGCATAAAATGGCGGCAGATTTTCAAGGTATCAAGCCCCGCGCGCTCAAATGTATACTTCCGGTTGACCGCCGCCCGCTTGAGAAAGCTGAAATCAAAGATAACATGATGCCCCAGAAGCGGCAGCTCCCCGCAGAATGCCAGAAGTTCCGGCAAAACTGTATCCAGCACCGGCGCATCCTTCAAATCATCGTCACAGATTCCCGTCAGCTCCCGGATGCGCGCATCCAGTTCCCGCTCCGGGTTGACAAACGTCGAATACGTCTGCACCACGGTTCCATCTTCCACCCGCGCCGCTCCAATCTCGATGATCCGCTCGGTTTTGGGATTTAACCCTGTTGTCTCCAGGTCAATCGCTATATAAGAATTGTCTGTTTTTTCCATTTTATTTATCCATCGTAACTGTTCAGTACCTTCACAGTCACGCGCAAAAATCCATTAAAAATTGCCTACGGCAATGGGATTTTTGCCTGCTGGCCCATGTTTTCGTACGGTCAGCGCAGTAAATGCACAGACCTACTGAACAGTTTACTATCCATCTAATTTAAAATATGGCTGTCTTACATTTCTTCTCGTTCGCAGATGTTCAGACTGCCGCCATCCGCAATTTCTTTTTCCTGTCTTTCTCTGGAAAATCCCATTTCTCACTATATTTCATCCTGTGAAATGGAAAATGCCGCCGCATTGCCAAACAGAGCATCCCGGTTTTTGTAATCAAACAGCACAAAGCTTCCGTCTTCCATCCGCTCTAAATGCGCCATTTTCGCCATCTGCCTGGAATCGTATGCCTCGTAGCCCTTCAAATAACGGCGTTCCTTCGCCTCGCGCATGAAAAACTGCTTCGTCTCGTTCTTCCACTCCGACGGATCCGGGGCAAAAGATGGACGGCTCTTGACGTTTTCACGGAGGTAGAGGTCATAAATGAGAAGATCCTGATAGGAAATTTCTTTGTTTCCCCATTTCTGAATAAACAGATACAAAATCTCATACCGTGCCAGCCGGTTATGGCTCACTCCATTCAGTCCCTCTTCCTCATAAAATGCCGCCAGGCGGTCATACAAATCAAATGCATCGCCCCATTCCTGCGACAGGCATTTCATCGTGCGGCGGAACTGCCCGCTGTTGTAATAGACCTCGACCATCTCTTCCACACCCTTGAGACGGATCACCTCTTCATAGGAAAGCCAGTTGGTTCTAAGCACCTCATACGGCGGCTTGCTCTGGCTGAGCAGACCGTATTTCTGCTTCATTTCTTCCATATAGGAACCTTTCAGCACCTTCAGAAAGCCAAGCTGAAGCTGTTCCGGCTCCATTTTGTATACATCGTTGAAGGAACGATGAAAGCTCTCGATATCCTCATACGGAAGCCCCGCAATCAGGTCGAGATGCTGATGGATGTTGCCAAAGGTGTTGACCTGCGCCACACGGCGCGCCACCTTGTCCAGATCCATCGTCCTCCGGATCTCCTTCACAACCACCAGGTTCGTCGTCTGCACACCGATTTCCAACTGAATCAGCCCCGGACGCATCTGTTTCATCAGCGCCAGCTCGTCATCATCCAGAAGATCCGATGAAATTTCAAAATGGAAGTTGGTAATTCCATTATCGTGTTCCAGCAAATACTGCCAGATCGCCATCGAATGGCTCTTTTTGCAGTTAAACGTCCGGTCTACGAACTTTACCTGCGGCACCTTCCGGTCAAGAAAAAACTGCAGCTCCCTGGTTACCAGCGAAAGGCTGCGGAACCGCACTTTTTTATCAATCGAAGACAGACAGTAACTACAGGAAAATGGACATCCACGGCTGCTCTCATAGTAGATAATGCGGTGTTCCAGCCCGCTTAAATCTCCGTAGGAAAATGGAATGTCGTCCAGATTCATGAGCGGCGCCGGACGATGGACCTCGATGGTGCCATCCGAACGGCGTAGGACAATGCCTGGGAGCTCTGAAAAACAAACCTCCGTCCCGCACTCACATGCCTCCACCAACCGCGTAAAGGTCTCCTCGCCTTCGCCCTGCATGATCAGCTCGACCTCCGGCAGCTCATCCATCAGGTGAACCGCGTCATACGAAGCCTCCGGACCTCCCATCCAGATGCGGACCTGCGGAAGAACCTTTTTCAAATCGTGGATCAGTTCCTTCACGTAAACGATATTCCAGATATAACAGGAAAATCCCACCACATCCGGTTTTCTCCGGTAAATATCCTGCAGAATCTGATCCATCTGGTGGTTGATGGTGTACTCGCCGAGATCGATCTGGATTTCCGACACGGTTTTCGTTCGATTCGCGCCTTCTGCTGCCTCCGAAACCATTTCCATTCCAACAGCCGCACCCTGCTCATCCTTCTGTCCCAGCCCCAGCCGCTCCATCGCATACCGTCTCAGGCTGTAAATTCCCAGATTTGAATGTATATATTTGGCATTAATCGCCGCCAATAAGTACCGCATCGTCTCACACCTTCAAAATATGATAGCCAGCCGCCTTATTGAGCCGGTTCATAATCGCCCGTCCTAAATTGTCTTCCGAAAATCCTTCGGAAAAGATATATTCTGCACCGCGATCATCGAAATCCCGCAAAACCGCATACAGGTTGTGTGCAACTGTCTCCTGACGTGCCCGCGCACCGATGCTTTCCAGCATTCCCGCCGGGTAACGGTCTTTCGTCTCGTCCGTGCAGATAATTCCAACCTTGCGCCCTTCTGCCAGCTTTTCGCCTGCCAGGCGGTTGATCGTCTCCACAACCGCCTCCGTCTCGCCCTCGACCAGTGTCAGATCGGCTTTCGGCGCATAATGGCGGTATTTCATTCCCGGTGCTTTCGGGCGCACGTCCGCACTGACCGGTCCTAAAATCGCCGGATCAATGCCGACTTCCCCGACCGTTTCACGCAGCATCTCCACGGTAATCGCGCCCGGTCTTAAAACCATCGGCATTTCCTCCGTGACATCCACGATCGTCGATTCCAGACCGATTCCAACCGGACCGCCGTCGATGATCGCATCGATCTTTCCGTCCATATCCTGAAGCACGTGATCGGCGCGCGTCGGGCTTGGGCGTCCCGATGTATTTGCACTCGGAGCCGCGATCGGCACGCCTGACAGACGGATTAACTCTGCCGCGATCGGATCAGACGGCATCCGGATTGCCACCGTGTCAAGCCCGCCGGTCGTTCCATACGGCACGATCGCGCTCTTAGGAAATACCATCGTCATCGGTCCCGGCCAGTATGCCTTTGCAAGCTTTTTGCCATTTTCCGGCATATTCGATACCAGCGGCGCGATCTCCTCCAGACAGGACACATGCGCGATCAGCGGGTTGTCAGACGGGCGTCCCTTCGCCGCATAAATCTTCTTCGCTGCCGCCTCATCCAGCGCATTCGCCCCCAATCCGTACACCGTTTCCGTCGGAAATGCCACCAGACCGCCCGCGCGGATGATCGCTGCCGCCTTCTCAAGCACCTCCCGGTCATGCGCCGTAAAGTCCTTTGGATTTTCTATCTTCCACATCTGGGTGTGAAGTTCTTTTTTCGTTTCGTTTTGCATATTGACTCTTCTTTCTACTATCTCACAATGAATAAATCTATCTTCCGTACTAAGCTCGAAAACACCTCGCTAAGTACTCCTAGTATGCGCGGCATGACTCGTACTAAGCTCGAAAATACCTCGCTAAGTACTCCTAGTATACACAAGATTCCTCGCCAGTTCAAGGTTTCAGCGCCCATTCAGATACTCCATAATCCCCATATGCAGCGTATACGCCACGCGGTCCTGGTATTCTTCTGTTTTCAGCAGTGCCGCCTCTTTCCAGTTAGACAAAAATCCGCACTCGACGATGACAATCGGACATTTGACGTGGAGCAGGAGGTAATAGCTGTCATTCGGTTTGGCTTTTCTGCGGTTCTGGTCTCCCAGCGCATAGTCGAAGCGCTTTTGCAGTATTTCCGCCAGCCGTTTCCCCTTCTCTGACTTCCGGTAATAAAATACCTGCGCACCGGATACGTCCTCCTGATGGTAGCTGTTCTGGTGGATGCTGACGACTAGATCCGCGCCAGATTCCTCGACGCGGGCGCAGCGGTTTTTCATGTCGGACATTTTCCGGCTTCCGGCTGACGTATCGTAAAGTCCCCGGTCATCCTCCCGGCTCATCACAACCTCCACATCCGACTGCTCCAGATACCATCTAAGGCGCTTCGCGATTGCCAGATTGATGTCCTTTTCCAGGCTTCCGTCCACACTCACCTTTCCCGGATCAAAATCCCCGTGCCCGGCGTCCAGAAAAACAATCGGCTTTTCCTTTCCAAGCACAGCGTCCGCCCCCGCTGATGCCAGCCCCGCATACCGTGCCGCCAGAAAGACGCCGCAAAATAAAAGAAGGCAGACTGCCAATTCCACTGACAGCCGCCTTCGCATTTGTTTTAAAAACGGGTGTGTTTCAAACCATTCGTTCAAGTGCACCGCTCCTGATGCATTCTTATGTTATCTATATTCGCCTTGTTGCCTGTATATCCCGGCAGGTTCTTATAAATTTTTTGCTCTCATTTATTACACCTACTTTTCCGGATCTGCTCCAAGGAAAAGCCATGCTGCCAAAGGCCAAATTGGCATCATTACAACAATGACCCATAATCTTGAACGCCCTAATGTCCATGTTCTCCTTACCGTAGCCGCAACAAGTGGTTCTACCCATATAATAGGAAATGCAAAAAGTAAAATTGCAAGAGGAATATTAAAAATACCAATTTGTACTATTGGTTGAAGCACCACCGACATCACCTTCATAGCAAACATGAATGCAACGAAACCAATCACTTCAATAAGGCAATACCTGCGATAACTCTCACCATACTCTTCCCCAACAAAATCGGATGCTCTGGAAAAGTATTCTTTTATATAACCAATTATATCCATTTCTGATTTTCCCTTTTCTACCTAATCTGTTATCTAAAACTACTTATAAAGTGAGCGGCATCCACTGCCACATGAACTTTCTGCCACTTTGAAATTTCTCTGAGCTGTCTGCTCTGCTCTATCTGTACATCCAGCTGATCTTTTTGCAACTTCTCCATCGTCCAGCGATGAAGCTGTTCATCCAGCTTGTCATAGAGTTCTTTCATCGAATCACCCCGCCCGGTTTCTATCATATGAATCAGATAGTCCACCGACATAGGCGTGTTATATTCGTCTTTGTTCAGAAGCAGGCGTTCACATTTTTCTGCCACCGGTCCATACGCCTCCCGATACCGTTCCAGGATTGCATTTAATTCCTCCTGTTTCTGGTCGCATAATTTCTTCTTTGAATTAGAGATTGGACCATAGAAGAAAAAGAGCCCAATCGCAACTGCGATACCAATTGGTCGTCCAATCGCTCCAAAAAAGCATCCCGCAATAATACTTATAAGAATATATTTTAACTTATTTTTCGGTGCCCATTTCTCTTTCGATTTTTCATATCTCTGATATAACTGCTTTTGCCGGAAATATTCCTGTCCAATTCCATAGTAAGAGTCCATCTGCCGCCGAATATCTCTCAGATCCTGCAAATTTCCAGCCATTTCCTGATTCATATTTCTATACTCCTCATTTAGTCTGCATGGTTGATAATATCGTCATAAAGGGCACAAACCGTATTTCCGTCAAATACTGGTACAAGACGTGCCATTTTTTCATTTACAAAGGTATCAAGCGTCGCTTTATATACTTCAAATCCATTTACAGGAATAATCTCAACATTTTTCGGGATCAGAACTTCCGTATCTTTTATTTTCCGCGTCAGCGTCTCCTCTTCCCCTTTATAAGGTGTGTATACAGCATCTTCCTTTGTGAAATAATATGTATCATTTCCATATTTCACTTCGATTCCCATATCTCCAGAGGTACTTATATCTACACATGAAATCTTTCCATAATCTCCTCTGGCTTCAATCCATATTTTACTTCCTACATCTCCCACCTGATTTAATTCATCATTCGTATAATAGGAACTGTCAGACAGCGTCACATTCGCTTTATAATACGAGCCACAGTCCTCCGCGCTGTTGACCTTCATATAGCAGGTTCCGCAAACCCGTTCTCCGTATAATGGGTTCAGCGTGTCGCCCTCTGAAATCATCTTGCCATCTGCACCTATATAATATCCGTCTACGGATGTATTTGTCTCCATGACACCCCAGCGCCCGCAGTAATACCAATCTCCATTATCTTTCACCCACTCGTAATCTGCCGTACTTCCATCATCATTCGTATAGATCCATCTTTTGGTCTCTCCCAAGGTCTCCTGTGTCCAGGTTCCCGCATACGCAGAAATACACTGCATCAGTGATAATGCTCCCGCTACCGCCCAAATATATTTTTTCCGTCTCATAAATTGCCCTCCTTATGCATTCTTTTTCAGAGTTTTTTCCCGCTGCACCTGCTGGCTGTATAACAGCGCATCCATGGAACTTAAGATTCTCAGCCGGTTGGCCGGGGTTAACTGCTTTACCAGCATTTCTATCTCATCTGCAGTCTTTACTCTGCCTTCATTGCTTTGATACAACCGTGCTCCCCCTTGCTTATCTGGTTACATTTTCTTTTGTGTTTTTGCTTGTTTAATTACATATTAGCATTGAAAATAGCTTATGTCAATGCTTTATAACTTGATTAATGTTTGTATGATTACTTTTTGCATTGACACAAACATTCTTATTTGATACTATAATCTTGCGGAGGTATAACATCGTGAAATTCACAGACAAACTAAAACTGATTCGTAAAACAAACAAAATGACACAAGCTGAATTTGCCGAATCGATTGGTATTTCAAGAGGAAATCTCGCTAATATTGAACGCGGAATTGTAAAGCCGACCCAGATCTTCATCAACTGTGTTTCCCTGATGTACCATGTCGATAAAAACTGGCTTCTGGATGATACCGACGATGATCTAAGCCGCTTAAACGGAAATGCAAATGTTCTTTCCCTCATTACGGATAAATACAATCAATTAGATGATGACTATAAGAAATTTGTGGAAAATCAAATCAACGAACTCTTAAAAATGCAAACTACATCTTCTACATCCGAAAAAAAGGTATGAGCCATTTTCCTGCTCATACCTTTTCTTTCATTTGTATATTTATTTACTGCTGTGCCTCCGCTACATCCTTAAACCCAAGTCCAAAAATGCCCGAGGTTTCCTTCACAATCACAAACGCATTCTCATCCGTCTCCGCAATAATGCGTTTTAAACGATTGAACTCCGTTTTGCGGACGGTACATAAAACCACCGTAGTGTCCTCGCCACTGTAGCCACCCTTGCCCGGAAGCAGCGTTACCGTACGGTCAATTTCCTTAATGACACGTTCTGCGATTTTCTGCGGGTATTTCGTCACGATCGACGCCTCGCTTCCGGCATCATTTCCGTAGATGATCATGTCGATGACCTTCGTCTGCGCGTACAGGGAAATCAGTCCGAACAGTGCCGCATCAACATTTCCAAAGACGAAGATCGAGGTGGAGAGGATGATTCCATCGATCATCATCAGGGCGCGCCCGATCGAGACATGCGGATATTTCTTCTGGAGCAGGTAGCCGACCACATCGCTGCCGCCCGTCGTCGAACCGGACAGAAAGATGAACGCCATGCCGACGCCGACCAGAATGCCGCCGTAGAGACTTCCCATAAGCTGGTCGCCCATATAAACCGGAAAGACCGGGGCGATCACGTAGTCAAGCACCACCGAACAGATTCCGCACGCAAACGCCGTCCGCAGCGCAAAGGCACGGCTCAAATGAAACCACGCCAATATTAAAAGCGGCACATTGACCATCAGTGTCAGCCGTCCGACCGGCAGGTTCGTCACATGGTTTAACATCAGTGCCACGCCGACCGCACCGCCCGGCGCAATATTCGCCGTCTCAATAAAGCTGTGCGTGCCGATACTGTAGATAAATGCGCCCAGAATCAGATATAAAAAATCTTTTACAGAATATTTTCCAATGTATTTCTCCATTTCTGCATTTCCTCCTGTTATTCTGTCTGAGCGTTCCATCCTTTCCGGGCTGATTCTGCTGGTTCTGCTTCCCGCATCGTCCTCAATTTTCCGTATCTATCCTCCATCGCTCAGATTTCTTTTTCCTGTTTTTCCTTCGCCTTTTCGCCCCGCAGCTGGCTCGCCTTTCTCTGCAGCGTCTGCCTCGGCACATCCAGAATCCGCGCTGCCTCAGATATATTTCCGTGCGCCGCCTCCAACGCCTGCCAAATCAGTTTTTCCTCATAGGCAGCCACCGCCTCACGAAGCGACGAGCAGAGTTTTGGAACTTCTTCCAGGCTTTCCGGCGTCTTTTTCCTGTCCGCCTGCTTTTCCAGCAGAAGCTTTCCCTTGATGTCTTTATACTGGAGCAGGGCGCTCGTCTCGTCCACCATGCTCATGCCGTAAACGATCACGTGTTCCAGCTCCCGGACATTGCCCGGCCAGTCATATTCTTCCAGTTTTTTTAGCAGATCCTTTGACACATACTGAACCTGCTTGTGGAACGTGCCATTGTGTTTGTTTACATAAAACTTGACAAAATGTCCAATATCCGCCTTCCGTTCCCGCAGCGGCGGAATCCGGATCGACATCATGCTCAGACGATAATAAATATCGCGCCGAAGCTGTCCTTTCTCGATCGCCTCAAGCGGTTCCACATTGGTCGCCGCAATGATCTTCACATTCGTGCGTTTCGTCTCACTGCCGCCCAGGCTGCGGAAACTGCCGTCCTGCAGAACCCGCAGAAGCTTTGACTGCAAAAACAGAGGCATCGAATTGATCTCGTCGAGAAACAGTGTTCCGCCGTCCGCCAGCTCAAAGAGTCCCTTATTTTCCATTGCCCCGGTAAACGCGCCCTTGGACGTTCCAAATAAGATACTTTCGAGCAAGGTATCCGGCAACGCCGCACAGTTCTGCGCGATAAACGGTTTATCCCTCCGTTCACTGGCATTGTGGATCGACTGTGCAAACACCTCTTTTCCGGTTCCCGTTTCCCCATAGATCATAACCGGCAGATCGCACGCCGCCACCACCGGTATATAGTCTCTGGCATTTTTCATTTTTTCATCCACTGCGATGATATCTTCCATCGTAAAAGATGCGCCGCTGTGTTTTTTCAACTTTCCAGCGCCGCCGACCGGGATCTGTTCCGAAGTCAGTTCCACACTCTCCGGCTCTTCCTCGCCGTCTGTCATCTCCTCCATCGACAGATCGATCGCGCCCACCACGGCGCGCCCGCTCTTGATCGGAATCGAAAGAGAGCTGATATGGATGCCCTCCTGCCCCTTGGTCTGCAGCAGCTGGTTTTCCACGTAAACCGGCAGTCCGACCTCCATCGCCCGGATCATGCTGCTGTTCTTAGCGTTCAGGTTTTCAAATACATCGAAAAAATTTTGTCCCACCAGCGCCTGGTAAGCTTCTCTCTCTTTCCGGTTTGAAAATTTACTATTTAACTTTGCTGAAAACAGAATCTCGCCATCCAGGTTGATGATCGTGATTCCGTCAATATATCCTTTTCCATGAAATAACTGTCTTAAAAACTCCATGCATTTCTCCCCTGTCTGAAACACCGCTGACCGGAATCACGCGCCAAGTCTCACGGACGTTCGACTTGAATCTGCGTTCATCCGGCCGGACAACGGTGTTATGTTTACACCTGTTCCAAGTGTATCAGAGGAAACAGGCAAAGACAAGTTTATCCGATCTCCTCCACACCTGGGCGATCCAGCGGAAGTTTCAGCCACCACCATTTAAATACGATATTTGCGATGATGCATGCTGCCATGATTACCAAATAGATGCCGATAAACTTCCAATGGCTGCCATTTAAGAGCATCATCGGTCCCATCGACCACGCAAACATCTCTGCCGGAGTTGTAAACGGCGCTGCAAATGCAGTATCGTTCAGCGTCTTGGAGCGGTTTTCCGGATCAACGATTCGAAGAAGGATGAAGCCGATCGCAAAAACGCCCGTTGAATAGCCAAATACGAAGATCGCGCGCTCAAACCAGCTGCCGCGGTTCATCGCCGGACCAAAGAACATCAGAGTTGCCACTACGATTACAATACCGCAGAGCAGAAGAAGTGCCAGCGGAGCTGCATATTTAACGATAACTGCCAGTTTGATGGAAGCGATTCCGAAAAACACCAGATAATCCGTCGCAGTACCGGAGATACGTCCCACTACATTTTCATCAATATAATCACCGACGCCGACTTTTCGGAAAACGAGGAACATCACGATCGCGGTCAAAAATGCCATCAGGTAATTCGGCAGATCCAGACCGATCGCTGCATAGATTCCCTTGCTGAGTCCCACACCGATACCGGATGCGATCAGCATCACTGCCAGATGCCATGCCAGCGGATCCAGGACGTTGGATGAAATAGTTTCCTCGCCCATCGACTTGCGCTCATTTTTGGGCACCAGACCACAGCGCAGATCATCGGAGATCTGATTGAAGCCTTTCATATATTTGGTCCAGCCCTTTTTCGTTCCCAGCTTGATGAAGAACAGACCGCCAAAGATACCCGATAAAATACCAACAGTTGCACAGGTCATCGCGATATCCATTGCATCCAGATCACCCAGTCTCTCAAACGCGGTACCAACAGCCGCTGCCGTTCCGTGTCCGCCGGAGAAACCAGCTGCCAGCAGCAGACCGAAGCCATAGTTAATGTTCGGGAATAATTTCGAAATTACTAAAATACTAAACAACGGTGCCAGTGAGAACTGAATCGCCTGTGCCAGCACTTTATAGGAAAAATAAGAACCAATCCGGTCAATTTCCGCTTTAAAATCTTTCTTATTGAAAGAAAATCCATTAATTCCGACACCTGCGAAAATCAGGATAATCAGAACACTTGCATAAGAACCAATATTTTCAGAAAACGGCAGGATTCCCAGCCCCTGCGCCCCGAGTGCCAGCGCGATAAATCCGGCAATCATGCTTGGCGGAATGAAAAATTTCTGTACCAACGGCACTTTTGCACGTAAAAGCTGACCAACCGCGATAAAAAACGATGCGATCGCAAAGTCCACTAAAATGTCTGTAACACTCACAGATACCCCTCCTATTCTTCTGTATCAAATGCGCCTCCAGCTATTTCCCATCTGGAAGCGCTTCTATTCTCCCCTCAAATGGCAGAGCGCTTTTCATCCGTATCCCCATACGTTTCACGAAAAGCGTTCTGCCGGTATCCTTTATCTGAAAATCACTTTTCTAATTTGATAAAGTTATCCGAATGGCTCTTGGTTGCCGACGGAGCCAGATCCAGTTTCTGATCTGCGATCTCTAAGATGTCTTCCGGACGAACCCACGGTCTGCCCTGGATGGCACTTGTCTCCTCATGGGTTAAGTATCCCTTGTAGGTGGTTAAGCTGCGGCGCAGGAAACCATCCTTTGCACATGCCTGCGCCACGCCATTGTTGATGATGCTTCTGAAGTGCGGCAGTACGGATGCTGCGTATGCGATCGAGGTAGACTGGGAAATTGCACCCGGAATGTTGCTTACGCAATAATGTACGACGCCCTCTTCGATGTAGCGCGGATTTTCATGGGTGGTCTCATGGAACGTCTCGATTGCACCATAATCGTTGCTGATATCTACGATAACGGAACCTTTCTCCATCGAGCGGACCATCTCGCGGTCGATCATGTATTCTTTGGCATCCTTCGGCCATCTAACACAATTATACACGACATCGATCTCCGGTAAAATCTTTTTCAGATTATAACGGTTGGAAATCTGGGTATTGACTTCCTCATTGAACTGTTTTCCGATATCACGCAGGGTTCCGATATTAATATCCATAACCGTTACCCACGCGCCCAGCGCATGAAGAACAGAGATTGCTGCGCGTCCTACCACGCCGCCTCCAATGACCAGCGCCTTAACGCCCGGAGCACCGCCGAGACCGTTGACGAATTTGCCCTTGCCGCCGTTGATGGAGAGCAGGGATTCCAGACCAAAAAGTGCGCCCGCCTTACCAGCTGCCTCGCAGTTCGGTGAACCGTAACGGTGGGAATCTTCTGCGGTAAATGCAATACACTTGCTGTCGAGAAGTGCCTGTACCTCCTCCGGATGTGCTGCCGGATGGATGCAGGTAAATACGATCTGGTTTTCACGGAGCAGCTTGTACTCGCACGGTTCAAACTCTTTTACCTTTGCGACGAAATCGCAGGTTGCATAAATTTCTTCCTTTGTATCAACCAGCTTCGCGCCCTCTTTCACATATGCCTCATCCGGGAATCCAGAACCTTCGCCCGCGCCCTTCTGAACGTAAACCTCATTGCCGTCACCTACCAGCATGCTTACCTCTGCCGGGGTTGCGATGACACGGTACTCGCCTACTTTGATGTCTTTCAATACGCCAACTTTCATAATGTGTTCCCTCCATGTAATATATTTTTCTTTTTGCTTGATACTTTTGCTTGATACTCATATATACAGCAAGTTCCGTGCCAACTTTTACGTTTTTCGATTTTATTTAATATTTTTCTTTTTTATTTTCCAAAAAATTCGAGGTTTTCCTTGTAAATACAAGGTTTTTGTCGAATTAAAATTTTTATTTATTTTTTTGATAACCTTCCAGGAATGACTCGTTCTTGTCTCATTTTTTTCATAATGCAAAAAAACGACTCATTTATGAGCTTTTATGTGCTCATAAATGAGTCATTCAAATTTTATTTTTAAGTCATATGCCGATTTTTGAGTCCTTCATTTCTAGGGTGCTCATTTTCATTTCTGCGCTTTCGCTGATAAACCTTTTATTTTTTTCACCCAGTTTGATTCCTACTGCCCAGCTTCCGCCGCTGCCAGCTTTCGCGACTCCGTCAGCGTCTTTCCCTCGCGCAGATGAACCACCACGCGCTCCAGTTCCGCCGGATCTGCATAATTCGAATGGTTCACTGCATTGTACAAACTCCGCAGACTTTCCCTCATACTGAATATCATCCGAAATAACGTGTCCTTGTGATCCCGCCTTGCTCTTGCGTAAGTTCCTTTTTTCATAAATCCTCCTTTCTGTCAGGAGAATTTCTTCTGCTTTGTAACACTCCCATCACCTCACAGTCAGAGCAAAATCCATCGAAAATCTCCTGCTTTTCAATTGTTACTTAATTGGATAAGCATAAGATTTTCTCAGATTCATAATTAGATTGAAATGTAAGATATACTTGAAATGTTTACAAAGAAAAATATATGCTTGATATGATAAATGTAACATATCCGAACCCATGATGCAAGGTATATGGTTCTAAATTGTCCATCCGTTCAAAAGATGGATTTGCCGGATTCGGTCATTGCATCCGCAAAAAAGGAAGCAGGTGAGCAAACCATTTAAGATCCCCTCACCTGCTTTTCTTATACCTTGATGTTGTCTTTGAAGTATTTCTCCCAAGAAATCTTGAACGCTTAATGGGGTCTGACCCCATTAACTTCATTCACTTTTTGGCTGTGTAGCTAAGGATACCGCAATTAATGTAATCAAAGCAATCGGGAATGCAACAAAAATTGTCTGCAATCCAAACGGAGAACCGGTTGCCTCCCAGATTACACTTAATCCACATCCAATAATCATAGATGAAATGCCTCCCGCTTTTGTAGCTTTTTTCCATACAAGTGCTCCAACAACTGCCGGTGTAATTCCTGCTCCATAAATAGTATAGGACCAATACTGAATTGCAAGAATCGATGGGAAGAAAGTCAGAATAATATAAGCGACAACACCTGCAATCAAAATGAACGCACGGCTGACTTTAAGCTCTTCTTTCTCTGTTGCATTCGGATTGATTTTACTATATAAATCGATGCAGAAGTTAGCTGCTGCAGATAACAGATATGAATCACCTGTTGTAATGGTAAATGCTGCTGCTGCGGAAAGTACGATGCCGCCCACAATCGTAGGAAGAAGTGTTGCCGCACCGATCAATGCCTGTCCTGCTGCAATACTGGTTCCAAAATACTGACGTGAAATGAATGCATAGCATGCAACAACCGGCATAATAACAAAGCAAGCAAGCATAGTGCCCATCAGACCAACACGAGCTGTTTTTACATCCTTCGCTGCAACAATTCTCTGATAATAGTTCTGATCGGAACAAGTCAGAAGAATCAGCGGAAGATATCCGCCAACCCATTTAAGAAGCGTCTGACCGCCGAAGAACGTAAGGCTTTCCGGATCGTTGGCCTGTGCAGAAGAAATAACCCAATCCCAGCCACCTACTGTACTAATCAGAACCGGTAAGCCAATTGCAAGGCCACCTACCATCAAAAATGCGGACATTGCATCTGTCGTAGCAACTGTCTTCAATCCACCAGAAAGGGCTAGTACAATAACAAGTGCACAACAGATTATTGTACAATAAGTAGTTGGAATACCGGTTAGGTCAGTTTACAAGGAACTACACGCAGACCACGAAACGGGGGCTGCTGACAA
>ERZ772878.216-NODE-216-length-78001-cov-302.927_pt1 | contig 78001 bp, 70 predicted proteins | sample MGYA00580578_ERZ772878 | MGnify/ENA primary metagenome ERZ772878 (study PRJEB29015, sample SAMEA2737686) | human gut metagenome | biome: human gut; feature: human-associated habitat; material: faeces | place: China | collected 2012 ...
CTATCGCCCCTCATTTCTATTTTATCTTGTTTGTACCCCTTGTACACCGATGTTTGCTTTGCTTGATAAAAGTTCTATATGGCGAAGAAATTCTTCTTTTAAGGTAAAACACAGACTGCGGTACATATCAGCCCAGTTGGTCTGATGTGCATCTTTAAAAGACAGAAAAATGACCGGATAAGCCCCCTGAAGCTGTTTGTAAGCATCTCCGCAATCCCAGATTTTTTTATCTGAAAAATATATGGATGTATCTGTGGATGTTTTTTCAAAATAGGTTCGGATCATGTCCATGGTAAGCGTTTTCCCAAAACGGCGCGGTCTTGTGAAAAGATAAACCTTGCTGTGGTCGTCAATTATATCTTTTATGAGAAGCGTCTTGTCGACATAATAGCATTCTTTGGAAACTTCTTTATACGAAGTGATTCCAACCGGACATGGAAGTAATCTGCCGGACAAAGGCGGGTTTTGTTTGTTTCGAAGGATTTCCGGTTTTATTGTATCAGAAGGGATTAACCAGTATCTTCCCTCTTTGTATGCACCGTTAATAAAACCGGCAGTGCAGAGCTGATTTACCCTCCGGGGAGTAATTCCCCAAAGCTGGGCAATATCTTTTGCTTTCAAAAATTTTTTATCCATTATAATCCCTCCATTGCATATGCAATCATTCTATATTTCCTATAATATGATATTTTCGGGAAATAAACAAGAAATAAAAACATAATTTCCCTAAAAATAGGAAATTAACGAGAAATAAAAAAGCAATTTCTTGAAAAAGAGAGATACAAGAACTGGATTATCAAAAGTTAGTTCTTTTCTGCGTTGAGGCGACCACGGATATCAGCCAGGCGGAGAGCGGAGTGACATTGCTTCTCACCGGAGACGGAAATCTGGATGATGTACAGGAGATCTTTGAATAATGCAGACGATCTGATACAGACAATTCTGCCTGTACAGGGCAGTCAGGACAGAAATGATAAAAACAGGGGGTACTCATGGAAGAAAGAAGAGAAATATCGAGGGTAGAATACAAGACAAATGGTGTTGTCGTAATCTGCGATACACAGGAAAAAATATACGTGGACGTGAAAGACATCAGTCCGTTAGGCATGGGAATCTGTGTGCCGGAGGGGCATGAAGGCCTTCTCGGAAAACAGGTGATCGTTGTGGCAGAAACACTGATCATGTATGCGGAGGTTTCCCGCGAAGAAAAGCAGGAAGACGGCTCCACATTCATTGGTGTGCATGCGATAAAATTTACAGATGACGTTCTGCAGTATCTGTTTTCACACATTGGCTGATGAAACTAATCTTCTAAGCTCGCAGTTCCCAAGCAGCTGATCCCAGAAATGCTCAAGAGGAATCTCTTCATACTGGCAGATCAGACTGCAGTCTAAGGCTCCATGGGCAACGATCAGTACATTTTTTCCGGAAACAAATTCCGGCGTTAAAACATCATGGATAAAAGAGCCGCTGCGGGCATACAAATGCTCAAGACTTTCCGCACCATCTACAGCATGATAATGGACAGGATCATGGAACAACGTATATACCGGACATTCCGGTTTCTGTGTGACATGTTCTGTTCCTTCATACATGCCAAATCCCATCTCGCGGAGACGGTCGTCCGTCAGGATCGGCGTGCCGCTCCCTTCCAGAAAAATTTCAGCAGTCTCCTGCGCACGCTGCAAGGGAGAACAATAGCAGATATCAAATCGCAGATCCCCATACTTTTTCCGCGCGTCTCTCGCCATCTGGCGGCCTTCTTCATTCAAAGGAATATCTTCGCTTCCCTGCAGGCGGCGGTCTGCATTCCAGTCAGTTTTTCCGTGTCTCATGATATATAACATAATAAACAATGTCCTTTCTTCTTATAATATAGTAAAAATCATGAACGCATTGCGGGCTCAATTCGCGGTGCGATTGAATTATATCCTATATTTTGTTAAAATGAAACCCTGATCAGAAAACAGCAACGGCACAAAGCAGGAAATTGCATGACAGCTATTAATTTTACAGGAAAACTACCGATATATGAGTTAGAAAAATAAGCGTTCCGGCATTTACAGAGATCCGGACCGCAACCATGGAAGAACACAAGCTTATGCACACGGAGGTGTAGAACAATGGCAATAGAGGCTATGAAAGGGGCAGGGATGTCCTACGCGGGAAGTTCATCCGCATCAGATGTAAAAGCAGAGAGTCAGGCAAAAGTGGAAACTGCATCCAACGCAGCAGCTTCTGACGATCTCATGAAGAAAACCATTCAGATCGACACGAAAGAGACTGACAAAAACGGCAAAGACGGAAACCGGGATGACAGTCAGGCAAAGCAGACGATCTCCGAGAATTCCCAGATCAGGAAAGCAGTTGACGAGATCAATAAGAAGGCGCACAATTCCGAGGCAGTCTTCGGAATCCATGAAGCAACCAACCGTGTCACCATCAAGATCGTTGACAAAGACACGAAGAAAGTCCTGAAAGAATATCCGCCGGAGAAAACTCTGGACATGATCGCAAAAGTCTGGGAGATGGCCGGATTATTAGTGGATCAGAAACTGTAGATCACTGTCCAGAAGGCAGGAACAGCAATAGACAAGTGACAGATGCAAACAGAAAATGATATAAATAAGTTACAAAACTGAAAGGAGCAGGATTATGCCAATCAGAATCACAGGTTTGAACTCAGGATTAGATACCGAAGCGATTATCTCTGCATTAGTATCTTCTTACAGTTACAAGACCAATAAATACAAAAAAGCACAGACCAAGCTCTCCTGGAAACAGGACGCATGGAAGACTTTAAACACAAAAGTTTACAGCTTCTATACAAGCTTGGACAGTCTGCGTTTCTCTAAAAACTACAATTTGAAATCAACCAAAGTATCCGATTCCACAAAAGCGACGGTTACAGCCAGCAGCTCTGCACCAAATGGTACACAGAAGCTCAACATCCTTAAGGTGGCACAGGCAGGATACCTGACCGGTGGTAAATTAGATGACAACACTACAACCGGAACCACACTCGCTGAGTTGGGCTACACAGGCGGAAACGGCACGATCACCTTGACAAAAGGTGATGGCACAAAAAAGAATATCGAAGTCAGCCAGGGCACTACGGTCAACAGCTTTATCAATTCTTTGAAAGAAGCCGGCGTGAATGCAAGCTATGATGATATCAACAAACGTATCTTCGTGAGCTCCAAAGATACCGGTAAGGACAATGACTTCACACTGACCGGTGGCAATGTGGATGGGGCGAATGCGTTGACAAAGCTGGGACTGAATGTAAAATCGGATGCCACAGACGCAACCTATAAAACCTACATGCAGTATTATGGTGATGGAACGCAGTCAGGTATCACAGCAAAAGTAAATGAAGCGATCAAAGCCTATCAGGATGCCCAGACCGCATATAAGACAGCTGATGCCAAGAACAGCAACATAAGCGCAGGCTATGGTTATGCATCTGCGTATGCGGCAATGAAAGATGCATTTGCAAAGAGCGGATTAAGTGAGGCAGAGCAGGATCAGATGGTGAAGCTGGTGCAGATGTCCGCAACGGATCGCGCACAGTCTGTCATGGACAGCAATGGCAATATTTATAAGACTGAAAAGACAAACGATGATGGAAGCGTCATTTATTCTTATACAGATGCAAGTGGGAATAAAAGCTACATCCAGAGTGAGACAACTGATTCTGTAACAAAATACTATACTGCTACAGCAAGTGAAGTAAAATACAACAAGATCACTGCATCAGACGGCAATGAGTACAGCGAAGATGAGAACGGACTTTATGTAGATAAAGAAGGAAAAAAATATTTTGTGGATGGCAGCAATTTAGTTGAGACAACAGGAAGAAAAGTCAACGGCAGCTGGGAAAAGACAGCTGATGGGAAAACGGTCGCTTTTGAAGCCAGCAAAAAAGAAGAGGCGACAAAGACCGTTTATACCAAGGACTCTAACGAGTTGAGCAACGCAAAATCCGGAACGACCGCTTATACAGATCTGGCAAAAAAGGCACAGGATGAAATGAAATTGTCAGACGAAGATATGAGTTCATATCTCTCTACATTGGCAACGAATGTCGGCACAGTGAATACTTATGAAAATACGGCTGATACCACTTTAGAGGATAGTAATGAGTATTCCAGAAAGAGCATTATCGATAAAGTACATACGGCTTATGCCCAAAATGCGGCACAGGGCGTAACAGACCTTACCAATACATTTGCCGCGGCTATCGCCACCAACAAAACGACAATGAATACCAGCCAGAAGACCATGGATAATAATCAGGTGCTCGCTGATATTGCCGCAATGGGAGATGGTACAGAAAAAGATGCTGCGATTGCTTCATTTGTAAAACAGGTACAGTCAGCACACGACATTGCAAATAACACAAGTATTGAATACAATACAGATGCCAGGAAAATCGATGGCTGTGATTCTGAGATCTATTTAAATGGAATCAAATACACAGGAAGCTCTAACAGCTATTCCATCAACGGCTTAAATATTACGGCACAGGTAGTTACCGATACCGATGGAAAGGCAAGTGATGCGAATGCAATCAGTATCACAACATCTACTGACACGCAGGGAATCTATGATAAGATTAAGGACTTCCTGTCACAGTACAACAGCCTGATCAATGAGATCACATCTCTGTACAATGCAGATTCCGCAAAAGGCTATGAGCCTCTGACAGATGATGAAAAAGATGCAATGTCTGACACAGAAGTAGAGAAGTGGGAGCAGAAGATCAAAGATTCTCTGTTGAGACGAGATGATAATCTGGAAAGCCTTATGAGTGCTATGACTTCTGCAATGAGCGGAGCGGTTGAGGTAAACGGAAAGAAAATGTATTTGTCCAATTTCGGGATCAAGACATTAGGATATCTGAATGCACCGGCAAATCAGCAGAATGCTTATCATATTGATGGCGATGAAGATGATGCTAATTCTTCCGGTAATGCAGATAAGCTGATGACTGCAATTACCAGCGACCCGGATACAGTGATCGATTTCATGCGGGGACTGGCGTCTAATCTTTACAATTCGGTTCATAAGAAAATGCAGACATCATCATTAAGCAGTATTTATACAGTTTATAATGATAAAGAGATGGCATCAGAGTATAGCGATTATACAGATCTGATCAAGAAATGGGAAGAAAAGTTACAGGACAAAGAAGATTATTATTATAAAAAATTCTCTTCTATGGAGACGGCACTTTCTAAACTGAACAGCCAGACATCATCGTTAAGTGGTTTATTTGGCAGTTGATGAGTAAGTGAACTTGTACTAAGATGATTGCAAAACAAATACATTGAATAGTAAAATACAAAGCAGAGCGGATATATTATCTGCTCTGCTTAATATGACAAAACCAGGAGGGCACTATGTTAGCAAATCAGGGATACGCAGCTTACGCTAACAATAAAATTATGACAGCATCACCAGCGGAGCTGACATTGATGTTGTATGAGGGAGCAATCAAATTTGCAAACCTTGCAATCGTGGGAATTGAAGAAAAAGATATTATGAAGGCTCACACTAACATCATGAAAGTAGAGCACATTATAGAAGAATTCCAGTCAACCTTAGATCATAAATATCCGGTTGCAAAAGATTTCGATGAGGTTTATTCCTATTTAATGATCCGACTTCGTGAAGCAAATATGAAGAAAGACAAAGAAATCATGGAAGAAGTTTTAAAGCATCTTCGTACCATGCGTGATACGTGGAAAGAAGTCATGCGTACCGCAAGAGCAAAATAAGATAAAATAATGGAGAATGGTGCTATGGCAGAAAACCAGTACATTGCAATTATGCTACAAAGTCTTCAGAAAAAAGAGAAGGTTTTGAATAGCATCATACAGATCAATAAGCGTCAGAAGGAAGAATTAGAGAATCCGTCTTTAGATCCAGATGATTTTGACAAAACAGTGGAAGAAAAATCAGAGCTGATTGAACAATTAGAATTATTGGACAATGGATTTGAGAAGCTTTACGAAAAAGTTCGCGAAGAATTACAGGCGAACAAAGAACTTTATAAAGAAGAAATCCTTCAGATGCAGAACAGTATACGTGCGCTCACAGAAAAAAGCATGGAGATTCAGACACAGGAAGCACGCAATAAGCAGCTTATGGAGCAGAAATTTGCCAGTGTGAAAAAGCAGGTAAGAGAAATCCGTTCCAGCCAGAAAGTTGTGAATCAATACTACAAGAATATGATGAAGAAGGGCTATGTGGAACCGCATTTTCTTGACAATAAAAAATAATTGATAGAAAAAAAGAAAAAAATCTTTTTTACTATAAAGTATTGGAGGGAATCTCCGATATATAAGTCAAGTAAAGAAAATTACTTGCAGGTGAAAGTTCAAGCAGAGCGTACGGCTGGGAGAATAGAAACCTAATATAACAAAACAAGTACATAAAGTACAGATGCAGCATGGATGCTGCATTACATTCAAGGAGGAAAAAATAATGGTAGTACAGCACAATCTTACAGCGATGAACGCTAACAGACAGTTAGGAATCACAACAGGTCAGCAGGCAAAATCTTCAGAGAAATTATCTTCTGGTTACAGAATTAACCGTGCAGCGGATGATGCAGCAGGATTAACAATTTCTGAGAAAATGAGAAGCCAGATCAGAGGTCTTAACAAAGCTTCTGACAACGCACAGGATGGTATCTCTCTTATCCAGACAGCAGAAGGTGCTTTAAATGAAGCACATTCTATCTTACAGCGTATGAATGAATTAGCTACACAGGCAGCTAACGATACTAATACAACATCTGATAGAAATGCTATTCAGGCTGAAATCGACGCTTTAACATCTGAGATCGACCGTATTGCATCTACAACACAGTTCAATACACAGAATTTACTTTCTGGTGGCTTCACACAGAAGAATCTTCAGGTTGGAGCATTATCTGGACAGAAGATTTCTATTACAATCAAAGCTATGAATGCTAGTGGACTTGGAATCACAGCAGGTACTAACAATGTAGTTTCTACATTTGCTAAAGCTGGAGTAGCTATGAAAGCAATCCAGGATGCTATTTCTTCTGTATCTAAACAGCGTTCTGCACTTGGTGCATTACAGAACAGATTAGAGCATACAGTTGCTAACTTAGATAATGTTGCTGAGAATACTCAGTCAGCAGAGTCTCGTATCCGTGATACAGATATGGCTGAAGAGATGGTTGAGTACAGCAAGAATAACATCCTTGCTCAGGCAGGACAGTCTATGCTTGCTCAGGCTAACCAGTCTACACAGGGAGTTCTCTCCTTATTACAGTAATCAAAGCTGTAGAATTACAAATAGGATCGGCATTGCCGATCCTATTTTTTTCAAAAAAATGGAGGGAAAATGAGTATGGCAGGTGAGATAAAGGATACTATATGGATTATAGAAGAGATGACGTTGCGTTTGCGGCAGGCTTCCGATGATGCCTGGGATTATGTGAATGCACATGTACAGGAATTGGTTTATAAAATGACGGAAATAGTAGACTGGACACAACAGAAGATAAATAAAGGTGAGGAGTTCCCTATGGATATCTTACTGCAGCAGTTACAGAATCTGGGTGAAGCATATACGCAAAAAGATGAAGTATTGCTGGCAGATACATTAGAGTATGAAGTGAGTAATGCGTTGCAGGTATATGTGGAGCAGGGAGAAGAATAATATGGAATTTCATGGAAATGCAAAGAGAACAGTAGTAGGGATGACAGATTGTCTTACGGCATTGTCTATAGAAAAAATGGAGAAACTATATAGTAACAGAACTGATTTGTATCACATTATAGAAGCAGATACAGAACAAGGGAAGGTTCTTGCGGTAGAGAAAAATAATAGATTTTATTCGTTAAACAGCTTCTATGATGCACAGAAAGCAGCAGAAGAGTGGTCAGAACAGTTTGAATGTGATGAGATGAATGATAATAGTGTTATCATTGTGTATGGCTTATCGGATGGAAAAAGTATTTTAAAATTATGCGAGAAAAGACCGGCTTGCAGGGTGATTGTATATGAACCATGTCAGGATATTTTCTGGAAGGCTATGGAGTATAAAGAGGTTGCAGAACTTGCAGAGAGAAAAAATGTGTGCCTGATCGTAAAAGGTGTTTGTGAGGAGTATTTCTTTCATGCACTGCAGTCAATATTAGACTATTCTAACTTTCAATTAGTAGTACAGGCAGTTTTGCCGAATTATTTACAGCTTTTCCGGCAGGAATATCAGGAAATGCTGGATGTATATAAGAGTGTAGTGGAATTAATTATATTTACACGGAATACTATGATTTTAAGAGGCGTGGAGATTCAGCACAATGCTTACGGACTTGCCAGAGATATGATGGAATCAAATTCAATCATTCAATTGGTAGATATTATGAAGAAAAAAGAAATGGAGGATATTCCGGCAATATTAGTTGCAGCGGGACCTTCTTTAGATAAAAATGTAGAAGATTTGAAAAAAGCCAGAGGAAAAGCCTTTCTGATGGTGGTAGATACGGCATTAAATACGGTATTAGAACATGAAATCATTCCAGATCTTACAATTAGTATTGATTCCAGAAAACCTTTGAATTTATTTAAAAATGCAGAATTTAAGAAGATTCCGATTGCATTATCTATGAATTCGAATAAAGAGATAGTGAAAAAGAATCACGCAAGGCATTTTTATGAAGTGGATGAGCAAAGTTATTTAACAAGAATTATAGAAAAACTTGGAAAAGATACGATACAGCTTCCTTCGGGTGGCTCCGTGGCAAATAATGCCTTATCGTTGCTTTATGAAATGGGATTTCGGACGATTATTCTTGTCGGACAGGATCTGGCCTATCCAGGAGGAGTGGAACATGCAGAAGCTGCTTACGGCAAAGGGAATGATAAGATAGATACGAACAAAAAAAAGTACATCGAAGTAGAAGATAATTTTGGAAATAGGGTAATGACAGAAGCTAATATGAATATTTACCGTAAGTGGATTGAAAATTATATTACTGCTTATGATGAATTAAAAGTAATCAATGCTACTGAAGGTGGGGCAAAGATTGCCGGAACAGAGTTTATAAGCTTGTCAGAAGCCATCGGTCAGTATTGTAAAAAGGATTTTGATGCAAAACAACTTCTTGATACAGAGCCGTATTTTACGGAAGAAGAGAGAAATAAATTTATCTGCGAAATAAAAGAAATACCAGAAGAAATGGGAAAACTAGGACAATTAATCAAGGACACACAAAAGCTTTACAGAAAAGTAGATAGTTTGAACGGAAAAGGAAAGCATAATTCCATGCAGATGAAAAAAGCGATGGATGAGATTGCAGCGTATAATGAAAAAATAGATGAATCCTTTGTCAGTTGTATGCTGCAGGCATATGTTGCCCAGACAGATTATGAAATACAGGGAGAATTATTAAAATATAAGGAAAATGAGTCCACATTGAAACTCATAAATGATTTTGTAGAGCAGGGACAGAAATTGCTGAATGCATATCAGGATGCGATACAGCAACTAAAAGAAGATTTACCATTAATTATGGAAGATTTTGCATAAAAAACAGCACCTTCAGAATATATCTGATGGTGTAAACCAGTTAATGTGCAAAAGCAGTTCGAATTAATTCATCACAACGGATTTTATACGTATGGTGATTTTTCACATATTCATAACCATTATGTGCGATTTCTTTCGTTATAGCCGGGTGTGCAAGATAATATGCAGCTTTCTCACGAAGTTCTTCCTCACTCGTGTAGATATCAAGGTGTTCTCCCAAAATAAAATGCTGCATCAGATCATTTTGATAGTTGGTAAGAAGAAAACCTTCACATCCAAGAACATCCCATACGCGAAGCGGTACACCATTTCGAATCGGTCGTGAAGTCAGATTCAGATTGATCTGGCTCTGATGAAAGATGACTGGCATTTCCTTAATAGCGTTAGCACCAGGGTGTACATGTATGGAAGGTAAGTTTTTGGTATTACTGTGTGTATAAAGGTCCACATCATAAATAGAGGATAGCATTTTTAAGAGATGAGTTCTTTCTAAAACAGTAATATTGGTTCCAATATAATATTGACTGATGAGGGCTTCATAGTCAGCATGTGATTTTTCGGGAAAAATATACATGTTTTTCATATTTTGTTTAAAGTATTGGACAATATTTGGAGTTATCATTTCGTCGATCAGATAAGTGCCGTAAATTTTCTGCTGGAGATTCATCAAAGAATCCAAATATCCTTTCATATAGTCGGAATTGTGCTGTAGGTTGCTATAAGGATTTTTTTCACTGTACAGAGAACCAATGAAAGAAATCTGATGAGTGAATTTTGCTATATTGTTGGCAGCTGTATGCTGGATATAAGACTGCTTATCTTCCACATCGCAGGCGAGCGGTAGATAGAAAATACAGTCTGGATTATATTTCACAAAGTCAGATAAAAGAGCAGAATCAAATAAGAAAATCCTGTTCCATGGATTCGAAATACTTTTGGAAAAAAGTTCTAAAACCGGGCTGTCAACAATCCAGCTTACATAGCGGATGTGGTGGATGTTACATACCTCTGATATGATGGGATAAAAGTTGATGCTGAATACAAAATCATAGGAATGAAGGGTGAGCTCATTATGAACCAGCGATAAAGTTTCTTTTGGAGTTACATCTTTACGAAAAATCTCGGTGTCAATGGTGGCGACCTGATGACCAAGTTTCTCGAAAGCCTTTATAATGTCACGCTCGCATATGCTGTTATATCGATAAAATAAAATATTCATGTAATACCTCTTTTGGATATGGAATTATTTCATTATTCCCATTATAATAAAATTATATAAAATTGTAAAATATTTATGATAGAACAGCGAGGAAGAAGAATGCACGGAAAGGTTTTATTTTGGCAGTGGAATTCTTTTATGGCAAAAGGTATGGAACAGGCATTTCATAAATTAAATATCTGGTATTCTACATATTACAGATGTGTTCAAAATTGGGATGATGATGGGGATTTCGCACAGGAATTAGAAGAAAAACTGCAGAAAGATGTGTATACAACCGTTTTTTCCATTAACTTCTGTCCGATAATTGCAGAGGTGTGTGAGAACAATCACATACACTATGTGGCATGGGTATACGATTCACCTATGAATATTAGAAAGCTGAAAACAATGAATTTATCGTATACATCTGTGTGGATTTTTGACCGGGGAATAGTGGATGAGTATAATCGGTGGGGGTATCGATGCCAGCATCTGCCGTTGGCAGTTTCACCTGATATATTTAAAAAAAATATTGGCACATGGAAAAATATGAATGATATATCATTTGTAGGTAAAATATATCGGACGGATTATGCAAAATATCTTTCTTTTTTACCGGAATACCGCAGAGGATATCTGAATGGATTACTTGCGGCACAGGGTAAATTATATGGAGCATATCTTTTGGGTGATATTTTAACAGAGGACTTTTTGACAGATATTAATTTAGAATTTGCAAAGACTTCCAATGGTCAGCTACAGATGGAAAAGGAACAATTGGAATTTCTGCTTGCCAGTGAAGTGACATCGAGAGAGAGGAAGACCTTATTAAAACTGCTTGCGGCTCATTATCAGCTTGATGTTTATTCGGAGGAGACACAGGTACTTGAAAAGACAAGGGGACATGGATATATCGATTATTATACTCAGATGCCGGAGGTTTTTGCAAACAGTAAAGTAAATTTAAATATTTCTCTAAAAGCAATACGTACGGGAATTCCACTGCGTGTGATAGATGTGATGGGATGCGGAGGGTTTGTATTGTCTAATTATCAGGAAGAAATTTTGGAATATATGCATCCGGGTGTTGATTGTGAAGTGTATGAATCATTAGAAGATGCCTATTATAAGGTAGAATTTTATCTTAAAAATGAAAAAATAAGGGAGAAAATAGCCCGAAATGGTTTGGAACTTGTCACGCGAGATTTCTCATTTGAAGATAGAGTAAAAGTACTTTTGGAATTATAAGAGGTAGACAGAAATTAATATTGACAAATGATGCATCTACGGATCACATATTGGAAAAATTAAAATAAAGTATCCACAATCAATTATTGTGATTGCTTATGAGGAAAATATATTTTTGAAACATCAGAGGGGTTAATAAGGAACAGAAGTTAGCGTCATGGTGTGATATCGAATATAAAATTAAGCAGTACCATTTGGCAACATTTAATAAAAGAGAATAAGGATTAATGGCAGGCAGAGAATATGACAAAAATTTCAGTAATTATTCCATGCTACAATGTGGCAAAGTATGTTGAAAGATGTTTTGAGTCGTTGAAAAACCAGACAATCGGGTTGGAACAAATGGAACTTATTTTTGTAGATGATGCTTCAGTAGATGATACGTGGGATAAAATAAAAGAGATAGAAAAACAGTATTCTGAAAACATCATAGCAATTCATTGTAAGGATAATGGAAGACAAGGGAGGGCGCGGAATATAGGAATGTCTTATGCTTCAGGCGATTATATAGCATTTGTAGATTCCGATGACTGGGTGGAACCGGATATGTTTGAAATTATGTTACATGAGATGATAAATAATAATCGTGACATTGTATACTGTAGATTTTATAGGGATAATGGAAAAGAAAAGAAAATACATAAACTGGATGGATCTGTGAAATATCTTTTAGTAGATACTGAGGAGAAACGCAAGGAGTTTATAAGGTCTAATTGTCTTGGATATGGAGTCTGGGATAAAATATATCGAAGAGAATTTCTAGTAAGCAATCAAATCTGTTTCCCTGAAAAAGTCGCATATGAGGATATCTTTTTTTCGGGATTATACTATTTGTATGCTGAGCGGGTTGCAATTGTAAATTATGAATTATATCATTATTTTGTAAATAGACAATCCACTGTTTTAAAGAAAAATGCAGGATATCATGATGATATTTTAAAAGTTACAAAGGCGAGAGTGGAAGAGTATAAAAAAAGAGGGGTATGGAATCAATATCATGATGAATTGGAGCTGGATATTCTAATGGCTGGTTACTTTGCAGCTCTGAAGGTTATGTTTTTACGTTATGATAAAGTTCCATATACAATGTTTTGTGAGCTTTGCGATTATATGAATCATGAGTTTCCGGATGTTGAGAAGAATGTTTATATAGAAAAATATGTGCCGGAAAAATATGTGGTTATGATTCAATTATTGAAAATCAGAGTGTCAGAGGAAGAACTTGCAAAGATAGCGGAGAGCTTTAGAAAAATAGAGGGAATATAGACCAAGGAAGCGGTATAGATGTTTTATAAAATTTTGTCAAAGGCAATTAAGGAAGTCATGCTTAGCCAGGAAGAGGGAAAAAAAGATGTTGAAGATGAGATGAAGACATACTATTGGGCGATGAATGAGCAGCAAAGGCGGTTATGTCTGCGTGAAATATTGAGTTATGTTGAAAATAGTGTGGAATTATATTTATTTATTTTGTCATATTTAATGCAGTTGTTGAATGACAGAAAAATTGCAGAATTGATTATAGAAATTTTAAATTCTGAAAATGACTTGACACTTGTGAATAAAATTAATATTCTAGGACAATTAAATCGCAGTATATTGTTTTGTAAATTTGATATGCCAGATATGGAAAAAAGTAAGATATTCCGGCAGTTATTTGAAAGGCAGTTAAAAGAGATGATGCATAAATTAAATCAGAATATATCCTATATTCCGTATGCAGCCAGAAATCAGAATCGAATTATAATGTTAATAGAACCCATGTTAGGGACAAGGCATGCACCGACAAAAAAAATGGTGAATATTTATCATTATCTGGAGACATTAGGATATGATGTATATATATATGCGACAAATTATGAATTGGTTCAGATGGCAGAAATAACTTATTGGTGGAAGGCAGCAGTGACAAATGCTTTGTTTGAAGAAAATACAGAGTTCAGCCTCGATTATTATGGTGTGCAGGTAAAAGGATGCTATGTTATGTATAGTGAAGATAATTATTTTGATACAATCAGGAGTATCCGGGAGGAAATCAGAAGGTTTAATCCGGCATTTGTTTTAACAATTGGAGATGACAATATTTTAGGAGACAGTTGTGAGCAATTTACGGATGTTGTAACAATGGGATGCACAAATACAGTTCCTATTACGACAAGCAGGATGATTGCACGTTATTTTTTTGACACCGAGGAGACGAGGGAACATTTTAAAAAGTGTCTGGGAGAAACACAGACTGTAATAGACTATATTCATGTTGAGGAACTTGAAGAACAAGAAGTATCAGAACACACACGCGAAAGTTTACAAATAGGGGAAAAGGATTTTGTTATTATAATAGCAGGACACAGGCTGGACGATGAGGTAAAGCAGGACACAATTGATGTTTTGAATATTATTTTAGAGGAAGAACTGCAATGTAAGGTTTTGTTTATAGGAAACTGCGAGAAACTTAAAGAAAGATTACAGCGGAATCAGTATTGGAAGCGTTTTCGGTTTGTGGGAGAAACAGAAAATTTTAGGGCAACGATAGCACTTGGCGACTTGTTTTTAAATCCACCACGTAAGGGAGGGGGGACAGGTGCGTTATATGCGGCACAGAGTGAGGTGCCGGTACTTACATTGGGGCATTGTGATGTTGCCAATATAGGAGAGGAATTTGTCTGCGAAAGATTAGAGGATATGCCGCAGATTGTTCATAAGTACGTAAATGATGCGAAGTTTATGCAGCAACAGAAGGCATATTGCAGAAAAAATGCAGGAAAAATTGGTTCAATCGATAACATAGAACAGACTAAAAAATTTTGCAGAGACGTTGAAGCAGCAATAAAAGAAAAAGAAAAAATGCTCGGAGAAGCAAATGATGAATGATGAACTGATATGGGTGGATCAACCATATAAATGTGACCGTATTAAAAAAAAGGATTTACTTACGAAAAGGCTTAAGTATTTAACGAAATATCATGGTGATAATTGTGCGCAATATAAGCAAATATTAGATACAATAAATTATAACGAAACAAAGGTGGATACATATGAGCAAATTCCGTTTTTGCCTGTCCGTATTTTTAAAGAACGAGACTTAAAAAGTGTTCCAGATGAAGCAGTTATAAAGACGATGACGTCATCAGGAACTACAGGACAAGCTGTTTCAAAAATATATTTAGATAAGATAACAGCTGCCAATCAACAGAAAGCTCTTGTTAAAATTGTATCTGATTTTACAGGATCTTCACGAATGCCAATGATTATTATTGACTGTCCATCTGTTGTGAAGAATCGAGCTATGTTTTCGGCTCGTGGAGCTGGAATTTTAGGCTTTTCTATTTTCGGCTCAAAGAAAATGTACGCATTAGACGATGATATGAATCTCAAATTTACTGAATTGAGGGAGTTTATTGAAAAGTATAAGGATAGAAAAATCCTTTTGTTTGGTTTTACATTTATGATCTGGCAATTTTTTTATAAGGAGTTAGTAAGATTAAAAAATGATGCGGGAGAGCAGCTTGATTTATCAAATGCAATACTTATTCATGGTGGGGGATGGAAAAAGCTGACTTCCGAAGCAATTTCGACAGAGGAATTTAAAAATAGATTGACAGATGTATGTGGCCTTTCGGATATACATGACTATTATGGAATGGTAGAACAGACGGGATGCATTTATATGCAGTGTGAATGTGGACATTACCATGCAAGTAATTATTCGGATGTATTAATTAGAGATCCGCAGGATTTTTCGGTGTGTCCACATGGAACAAAAGGAATGATCCAAGTGGTATCCTGTATACCGGAATCTTATCCGGGGCATTCCCTATTAACAGAGGACGAGGGAGTAGTCATAGGTGAAGATGATTGCCCATGTGGAAGAAAGGGAAAGTATTTCCATGTTTTAGGACGATTAAAGCATGCAGAGATTAGGGGCTGTAGTGACACTTATGCTGCAAGTTGTGATGCAAAACAGAAAATGGCAGACACAGATACGGAAGCAGGAGTGTATCAAAAAATGACGTATTTGCTCGGTGATATGTCATTATTAAAAAATATAAAAAATGTTTCTCCAATGAAACCGTTTTCAGAAAACACGTTAGCATTTTTTCAAGATGTGTCAAAAGAAATGATGTCAGATAAGGACTGCAGAATGTATTCGGATATAGTGACATTGGGATTTTGGCTGCGAAGGGCATCCATGGATTTGTTAAAAAAGAAGTATCTGGAAGACAAGGATGAAATGATAAAAATAGGACGAGGCGTGGCATTTCATATTGCACCTTCTAATGTTCCGGTAAATTTTGCATACACATTATTTACAGGACTCCTGACTGGCAATGCAAATGTTATCCGGGTTCCATCAAAACCTTTTCCGCAGGTGGAATTAATTATCAGGGCAATAAAAAGAGTTTTAGAACAACATATGTGGATACAGTCTTATATGATACTTGTTCAATATGAGAGAGACAGAGCAGTTAATGATTTGTTGTCATCTCTGTGTGATATAAGAGTTATATGGGGAGGCGATATGACGATAAATGAAATTCGTAAGAGCAGTCTTTCCCCAAAAGTAACAGAAATCACATTTGCCGATAGATATTCATTGGCGGTGATTGACTCTGATTTTTATATGGAACATGAGGATAAAAACAGGATTGCAAGAGATTTTTATAATGATACATATCTATCAGACCAAAATGCATGTACAAGCCCACGTGTTGTTGTTTGGACAGGGAACAGAATAAATGAAGCGAAAAAAGTGTTTTGGAGTACATTGCATACATTAGTGAAAGATAAATACAGGATGCAAGACGTACAAAGTGTTAATAAATTAGTCATGACATGTATGGCTGCGTCTGCAGATACAGCAGAGAATGTTGGAGCTGTTCAGGAAATTGCTCATGAGGATAATCTGGTCATACGATTGAAAACAGATACACTTATGCCGGAATTGATGAAGTATCGGGGCAATAGTGGATATTTTTATGAATATGACTGCTCTGATTTGATGGAATTAAGAACTTTTTGTGATGATACTCATTGTCAGACTTTGGGATATATCGGACAAAGTGAGAAATTTGATGAATTGCTGCGAAGCGGTATAAGAGGAGTGGATAGAATTGTACCAATTGGTCATACAATGGATTTTGATCTGGTATGGGATGGCTATAATTTATTAGATAGCATGACAAGAAAAATTACAATCAGTTAAGGAGAAATTTAGATATGTGGGATTTACAGCAATATGATGAACATGTAGCAATGATTGATGATAAAGGCCAACAGGTGACGTATCATGAACTGGCAGAAGTGCAGCAAAGAATTACAAAAAAAATTGGAAGACGCACTTTGGTAGTAGCATTATGCAAAAACAGTATAGGATCTGTGGCAGGATATGCAGCGTTTATTAATATGCACATTGTACCAATTCTTTTGAACGCACAAATGGAAAAAGAACTAATGGCAAATATACTGTCTATTTATATGCCGGCTTTTTTGTGGGTTCCATCTGACATGCTGGCAGACGATTTGTTTTCCAGCATGAAAATTGTGTGTTCAGAGTATGACTATTCATTGCTGAAGTCTGCATATGAGCATGAATATCCATTATATGATGAACTGGGATTATTATTGACAACTTCTGGTTCAACAGGGAGTCCTAAGTTTGTAAGGCAAAGCTATACAAATATTTTATCAAATGCCAAATCAATAGTAAAATATTTGGAGTTAGATGAGTCAGAGCGGCCGATTACAACATTACCAATGAATTATACATATGGATTATCAATTATTAATAGCCACTTATTAGTAGGTGCCACACTATTGATAACGGACAAATCCTTGATGCAGAAAGAATTTTGGGATTTCTTTAGATTGCAGCAAGCCACATCATTTGGCGGGGTTCCATATACATATGAGATTTTGGATAAGCTGCATTTCATGAATATGGAATTGCCTTCCCTTCGTACTTTGACGCAGGCAGGTGGGAAGCTTACAACAGAACTGCATGCAAAGTTTGCAGCGTATGCACAGGAAAATAAGAAAAAATTTGTTGTGATGTATGGTCAGTGTGAGGCAACAGCGCGGATGGGATATTTACCAGCTAATATGGCTGTTGAGAAATGTGGCTCAATGGGAATTGCTATTCCGGGAGGCAGATTTACATTGGTTGATGTAGATGGTTCGCTGATAAATGAAGCACACAAAACAGGTGAACTTGTATACGAAGGAGACAATGTGACACTTGGTTATGCTGAGTGTGGAGATGATTTGGCACTCAGAGATGAAAGGTCAGGAATTTTACATACAGGTGATATGGCGCAATTTGACGAGGAGGGTTACTATTATATCGTAGGAAGAAAAAAACGTTTCTTAAAAATTTATGGTAACAGGGTAAATCTGGATGAGATGGATCGCATGATAAAGAGTGCTTTTGAGGGAATTGATTGTGCAGCAACTGGTACGGATGATCATTTATATCTTTTTATAACAGATGGGAATATAGTAAACGATGTGAAAAATTTTGCAGTAGAAAAAACAAGGCTAAATCCAGCCGCATTTCAGGTTAGAGTGATTCATAATATACCTAAGAATGATGCTGGAAAAACATTGTATAGGGAATTAGAAAAATATTATAAATAAAAGCGAATAACCTGAGGAGAATACAATCAGATATGGAACAAAAGATTTTGGTGACGCGAACATCAATGCCACCATATGAAGAATTTATTGAAATGATAAAACCTTTGTGGGACACGCATTGGCTGACGAATATGGGGAAGTATCATCAGGAGCTGGAAGAAAGGCTGCGTGAATATCTGCAGGTTGGACAGTTATCGTTAATGGTAAATGGACATATGTCACTTGAAATGACAATTCAGGCAATGCAGTTTCCAGAAGGAAGCGAAGTAATTACAACACCGTTTACCTTTGTTTCTACAACACATGCAATTATACGAAATAGATTGAAACCGGTATTTTGTGATATCAAATGGACAGATTTTACGATTGATGAATCTAAAATAGAGTCTTTGATTACAGAAAAAACAGTCGCGATTATCCCAGTACATGTATATGGTAACATTTGTAACGTTGAGGCAATAGAGCAAATTGCAAAGAAGCATAACTTAACCGTAATTTATGATGCAGCGCATGCTTTTGGTGAAACTTATAAAGGAAAAGGTGTGGGATGTTACGGGGATGCATCCATTTTCAGTTTTCATGCAACGAAAGTATATAATACAATAGAGGGAGGGGCGGTTGCGTCTGATAGTAGAGAATTATATGAAAAATTATATAATTTAAAAAATTTTGGCATTCAGAATGAAAATGTGGTTGCAGATATCGGGGCAAATGCCAAAATGAATGAGTTTGCTGCAATTATGGGGTTATGTAATTTGAAGTATGTGGAGGAGAATATTCGAACCAGAAAAAAGAAAGTTCAGTTATATAATCGGGAACTGGCAAATACATCATCTGTTAAAATACCTCGTTTTGATAATTCTGATGTATTATATAATTATGCATATTATCCAGTTGTCTTTTCGACAGAAAAACAGCGTGATTATATATATGAGATATTGAAAAATGAAAATATATATACCAGAAAGTATTTTTATCCATTGACTGCGGATGCAGACTGTTTTGAAGGAAAATATAAAGAATGTCTGCTTAATGTTGCCAGAGATGTTTCATCCAGAATTTTGGTTTTGCCTTTATATCCAGAACTTGAAGATGAGGCGATTAACAGGATCACGGAGGTTATAAACGTAAAAGGTTAATATTTATTAATAAATGCCGATAAAATATAGGACAAGGATGTCAGTATCATACATCATGGAGGATAACGGGATTTGATGAAAAATATTTTGTGTGATTCGGTAAGCTGACAGATACATTTCGTATATGCCAGCTTTTTCTGATATTATATAAAGCATGGGATAAAAGAGGAATTTAGCAGATGATTTTATGCATATATGGAGCACATGGATTAGCGCAGGAAGTTAATATTATTGCTAAAAAAATAAATTATGAAACAAAAAGGTGGACTGAAATTTTATATATTGATGACATAAATGATATGAAAGATATTCATGGAACAAAGGTATATAAGCTGGAAAAACTTCTTGATACATACGACAAAGATGAATTGGAAATGGTGATTGCAGTAGGAGAACCAGCTATCAGGGAATTATTATATCGGAAAGCAAAAGAAAAAAAAATACGGCTTGTGTCATTGGTTCATCCTGGAGTATATATTGATGAGACGACAGAAATAGGAGAAGGAGTTGTTGTATGCGAAGGCGTTACAATTACATGTAATGTAAAAATTGGAGATAACACATATATTCAGCCGCATGCGGTTGTTGGTCATGATATTAAGATAGGAAAGCATACAGTTATTGGTTCTAACTGTCAGATTGGTGGAGCCGATGTGATTGGAGACAGAGTGTTTATGGGTTTTCTGTCGGGAACAAAAGATCATATCAGTGTTGGAAATGATGTCATTATCTCTGCGGGATCAATAGTATTTAAAGACTTGCCAGATGAAACAATTGTAGTGGGAAATCCTGCAAGAATTATGAAAAAGAATGAAGACAAAAGAGTATTTAAATAGGGAATATATAAGAGAGGGGACGGATGAATGGAGAAGCAAATTTTGAAGTTTGACGCAATAGGAATACAGAAATGCCAGAGAAATAGGTATCCATTGCTATTTATTGACAGAGTGGAAGAGGCTGCTCCGATGGAGAGTGCGCATGCAATCAAAAATTTTTCTTTTAATGAATGGTTTTTTCCGGCGCATTTTGACGATGAACCGAATGTACCTGGATTTGTTCAGGTAGAGGCGCTGGCGCAGACGTTTCTGATGACATTTCTCTGCGTAGAAGAATATAGAGGAATGAAGACAGCGTTTGTGAGTATAGATAAGACGATGTTTAAAAGAAAGATTGTACCTGGAGACAGATTGGATATATATGCAACATTGGAATCATTTAACAGAGGAGTTGCAAAGGGACATGTGGAAAGTTATGTAGATGGAGAGGCAGCATGTTCAGCAAAATTAGTAGTAGCTATTCCAGATGTGTTAAATAGATATAAACCAAAAAGGACTGTAAATGAAAATGACAAATAAAGAATTAGAAGGATTTGCGTTGGCAGTACGAAAAAGAATTGTAAAGATGGCGTATGAGAGTGATAGTAATGTTCATTTAGGGGGCGCATTGTCAATAGTAGATATTCTTGCAGTTTTGTATGGAAATATATTGCAGGGATTAGATGAACCTTATGAGACAAGGGACAAGTTTATTCTGAGTAAGGGACATGGTGCTCTGGCACTTTTTGCTGTACTTGGAGAAAAAGGGATTATTTCAGAAGAACGTCTTAAGTCGTATCTGGCAGATGGCAGCAATTTATGTGCACATCCAGTTATGGAACCGGAAATTGGAATTGAGTCATCCAATGGAAGTTTGGGTCAGGGAATATCAATGGCAGTAGGAATGGCACTTTCTGCAAAGCGCAAAGGAAGAAACTATCAGGTATATACGATTATCGGAAATGGAGAAAGTGATGAGGGACTGGTATGGGAAGCATTGGCTGCTGCATCCCAATTTAAACTGGATAACCTGACCGTGATTTTAGATGATAATAAGTATCAGAATGATGGTGAAAGTAAGGAAATCATGTATTATCCTAATTATAAAGAACGCTTACAGGCGTTTGGATTTGATGCTATAGAGGTAGATGGAAATAATATTCCGGAAATAGTGCAAGCGTTGAGTCTTGGACATACAATGGGAAAACCTAAAGCGATTGTTGCCAATACAGTTAAGGGATATGGAATTTCTTTTATGGAAAACGATAATACATGGCATCATAATCGTTTGACACAAAAATATTACGAGCAGGCAATGGGAGAGTTGGAAGAAAAGCGATATGGAGATAAAGAAGGCTGAAATAAAAAGATGGGCAGCAATGGGATCAAGAGCTGCCTTTGGAATGGGTGTTCTGAAATTATATGAGGAAGAACCGGATTTTTTTGTAATGTCAGCAGATCTGGGGAGTTCTTCAGGGCTGGCAAGATTTTATACAAAATATCCGGAAGGGTTTATAAATGTCGGTATTGCAGAACAAAATCTGATAGGTGTAGCTGCAGGATTAGCAAAGGACGGAACTGCTGTATTTGCAACTTCATTTGCGCCATTTATATCCATGAGAGCCAGTGAACAGATTCGTATGAATATGGGATATATGCATTTGAATATTAAAGCGGTGGGTTTGGGAAGTGGGCTGGCTATGAATACGCTTGGCTCCTCTCATTATGGTTTGGAGGATATAGCAGTAATGCGTACCATACCCGGAATGACCATTCTCTGTCCATCAGATGGATTACAGATTATAAAATGTATTGAAGCAGCAAAAAAATATAATGGATCAGTATATATCCGATTGACGGGCGGTTCAGAAATAATTTATAACGAAGATTTCGAATATCAGATCGGAAAATCAGTGATCTTAAAAAATGGTGAAAAAGTGGCGCTTATTGCGACCGGTTCCATTGTTTCACAGACTATGAAAGCTGCAAGGATTCTTGAAGAAAAAGGGGTTTCGTGTACCGTTATTGATATGCATACCATAAAACCGTTGGATATTAATATATTGGAAGCCTTAAAGGAATATCAATTGATTGTTACAGTGGAGGAACATACAGTTATAGGAGGATTGGGAAGTGCGGTGGCAGAATATTATGCTGGTAATGTTCAGAGACCAAGACAACTTATAATTGGAATTGAAGATTTTTATCCGCATCCGGGAAGCTACGAATATCTGTTAGATGAATGTGGTTTGACACCGGAAAAAATTGCAGAAAGAGTAATGAAAGTATATGCTAAAAGGTAAAAATATTGTTATTACGGGTAGTAATCGGGGAATAGGAGCAGCTATATTAAAGGAATGTGCGAAAAATGGTGCAAATGTGTTTGCATGCATGCGGAGTCCTTCAGAAGAACAGGAAAAGTATCTGGAGGAGTTAGCACAAAAAAATGATGTAAAAATTTATCCTGTATATTTTGATATGGATAAAGAACAGGCAATAAAAGAAGGGGCATCACAGATATTAAAGTATAAAATACCTGTTTCTGGAATTGTAAATAATGCAGGGACGGTAGGTGCAAAAAATCTATTTCTGATGACATCTATGGAGGAAATTAGGTACACTTTTGATGTCAATTTCTTTGGACCGGTGTTTTTAACGCAGCGGCTGCTGAAAAATATGATTCGTAATAAGGCGGGTTCAATCGTGAATATCAGTTCCGCAGCAGCATTAGACGGAGATCCGGCGCAGTTTGAGTATGTTTCCAGTAAAGCTGCAATAATAGGTGCAACAAAAAAATGGGCGAATGAATTAGGAATCTACGGTATTCGTGCAAATGCAGTAGCACCAGGGGTTACAGAGACAGATATGATTACGGAGATGAAACCTGAATTGCGAGAAGAGACAATTGGCAATACTGTGTTGGGAAGAATGGGAAAACCCGAGGAGATTGCAAAACTGGTTGTGTTTCTGCTGTCAGATCAAAGCAGTTATCTGACAGGGCAGACAATAAGGATTGACGGTGGTTTACACCCATAAGGAGAGTGTATGGAACTAAAAGATAACAAAAGAGTTCTTGAAAAAATGAGAGCATTTGATAGATATATTAGTAAAAATGGAAATGTTGGGACTGCACCAAGAGGGATTTTGTTGAATTACAGTAATGTATGTAATTTTAAATGCCAGCAGTGTTTTACAGAATCTCCGAGCAGGCCTGTCTGTGGAACATTGTCATTGGATGATATAAGGAAACTGGCGGACGAAGCAGACAAATTAGGGATGTATGAAGTACTGATTGAGGGAGGAGAACCACTTGTCTGCAAAGAGTTATATGAGATTATCCAGATATTTGGGGCAGATCGTTTCTATATTGAGATGACGTCAAATGGATATCTTTTAACGGAACAGGTAGCACAAAAACTAAAGCAGGCAGGTATGTCCCGCGTGTCAATTAGTCTGGACAGTACAAAACCAGAGATACATGATGGGTATCGCGGGGTGAAGGGAGCATACGAACATGCATTGAAGGCATTAGAGAATGCAAAGAATGCAGGGATGCAGGCATCGGTAAATTTTCTGGTGGGACATTACAATATTCATTCTGGAGAAATAGAAGAGATTGCAGAGTTCTGCCAGAAACATGATTATCATTTTTCAATTGTACCTGCAACTCCAACTGGCAATTGGAAAGGAAAATTTGAAGTAATGCTTACACCGGAAGATACAGCATATCTCGAAGAACTGAGAACAAAGTATAAACATTTCTGGAGAGATATCTGGCCACCGCTTCCAAATAAAAAAGTACAGGTTAGTGGTTGTATAGCAGTAAATAGACCGTATATTAATCCATATGGGGATGTGCTTCCTTGTTCGTATTTGCATATGAAACTTGGAAATATCAGGGAGCAGTCGTTAGAAGAGATTATGAAATATGGTTTTTCATTTCCATGTTTCGGTAAGCCGCACGCATGCTGCTATGCAGGAGAAGATCCGCAATTTATGGAAAAATATTGCATGTATGAAATGTCAATATTAAATCCTGTAAATATAGAAACAATTATAAAAAAATAAAAAGGAGATAAAAAAGATGAGTAATTTAGAAAAGTATATAAATGCATTTGTAGAGGGACTTGGAGTAGATGAATCAGTTGTCAATTCAAAATTGGAGTATCAGTCTGTACCAGAATGGGATTCTGTCGGACATATGGGATTGATTTCTGAGTTAGAAGAGGCATTTGGTATTGAGATGGAGACAGACGATATTGTAGATTTTAATTCTTATGATACGGGAATCGAAATCCTAAAAAAATATAAAGTAGAGATGTAAAAGTTAAAAAATATAAAGAAGGTGATGCAAAATGAAAGAATTAACGCCGCCTATCAGAAAAGATCGAAAACCATTGCAGGATTTGCTTCCACTCAAGCAGCCGCTTAGAGTAAACATTGATCCATGTGATGTATGTAATTTTAAGTGTGACTTTTGCTTTCAATGTAAAAATACCGGGTTTAAAGGAAGCATGATGACGGTAGATATGTTCGAGAGAGCAATAGAACAGTTAAAAGCATTTGAAAATCCAATAAATGTAATACAGCTCTTCGCATTGGGGGAACCATTATTAAACAGTAATGTGCCCTTGTTTATTCGGAGAATAAGGCAGGAAAATGTTGCAAAAGAGGTTAAGATTACAACAAATGGAAGTGTACTTACCCATAAGCTGATTGATGAAATGATGGAAGCAGGATTGGATGAGTTAATTATTTCGCTAAATGGTTTATGTGATGCAGATTTTAAGCGGATTGCAAATACAAAGGTCAGTTTTGATGATATGTATGATAACATCAAATATTTATATGCACATAAGAGGGATTGCCACGTACATATTAAGATTATTGGAGATTATTTTTCAAAGGAAGAACAAAAATTTTTTGTAGATCAAATGGAAGATTATGCTGATACAATTAATATAGATGGTGTCACAAACCATTGGTCAGGTATTGCTTCCACGGAAAAAGAGCAGCAGCAATATGACGTAGGGGATAGTACCTTTAAAGAATGGCCAATATGTTCTCTATGTTTTTATGAACTGGCGATACACAGTGATGGAACAGTCAGTCCATGTGCAGCAGATTGGAGAAAAGACGAGGATAATTTAGGAAACATTATGGAGTCTACCATAAAGGATATATGGGAGTCAGAAAAACGTAAAAATATGATGATAAGTTTCCTAAAAGGTACCGTAAATCCGTATAAGGCATGCAGGGAATGCGAGTATCCAAATGCAGGGGCAGGTGTCAATCTGGAACCATATAAGGAGATGTTATTAAAAAAATATGTATGAGGAAGATATAAAAAAACAAAAAAGAAATATTGTCCAAATGGTGTATACGAATAAGATTGCAGCACACATGTCCCCAACTATGGCAATGATGGAGATATTTAATGTTTTGTTGAGGGATATTATGGATATAGAAAACGGCATAGATGATGAGCGCAGTGACAAATTAGTATTGAGCAATGGGCACACAGCGCTCGCATTGTATGCAGTCTACGAATCATTGGGTATTATTTCTGAGCAGGAGTTTTATACTTATAAAAAGAAAGATAGCAGATTTGGAGTACATCAGGACAGAAATCATACTCCAGGAGCAATTATTTCGACAGGTTCCTTAGGACACGGTCTGCCAAACGCAGTTGGCGTGGCATATACATGGAAACTTCAGAACAAAAAAAATCATATTTTTGTGACAGTAGGTGATGGAGAGTTGAATGAAGGAAGCATGTGGGAGAGCCTGATATTTGCTGCAAGAATGAAACTTGATAATATTTGTTGCATTATAGATGATAATAAGTCAACAGAATATATGCCGGATATTTTAGATAAATTTAAAGCTTTTGGCTGGGATGCAGTAGAAGTGAATGGACATGATGAGGAGAGTATTCGAAAAGCGTTATTACAAAGACCAAAAGGAAAACCATATGCAGTTTTGGCAGATACAGTTAAGGGACATGGCGTAGAATTGTTTGAAAAGAATCACGCACTTTGGCATGAGAGAGGAATTTCTGATGCTGAATATTCAATTATAATGGAGGAATTGCGTTGAAATGAATTCAATGACAGAGGAGTTTTATTCAACAACAGAGAAGGTGTTGGCAGAGGATGAGCGGACAATCGTTCTTTTAGGAGTTTCAGGTGTTGGCATTTGTGTGGACTTGTCATCAAAATTTCCAGGCAGATTTATCGATGCAGGTATTATGGAACAGGCAATTGTAGGAATGGCTTCTGGGATGGCAATTGCAGGTATGATACCTATTATATATGGTCAATCTACTTTTTTTATTGAACGAGCTTATGAGCAGTTAAAAGTGGACTTTGGTTATCAGAAGCTTGGTGGAAATTTTGTCTTATATGGTGGAAGCACGGAATTTGGAACGTTGGGAGCTACACATTGCTGTCCGGCAGCATTAGCAGTATTGTCTATGATACCGGGAATGGAAATTGTAGTTCCAGGAAGACCGGATGAATACACTTCTCTTTTTCGACAGGCGTATGATAATGGTAATCCTACTGTTTACAGAACATCAAGATTTTGCAATTCTTATCAGGAACCAGTGAAGTTTGGAAAAGCAAATGTTGTAAAAAAAGGAAAAAAAGCAACAGTACTTGCAGTAGGGCCAATGTTAGAGCTGGCGATGCGGGCAGTGGAGCAAGAGGATGTAACAATTCTTTACTATACAACAGTTGCCCCATTTGATGAAACAACTTTGCAGGAAAATATGAATAATGACAGACTGCTTATTATGGAACCGTCTTATCAGGGTGGCATATTGCCGCAAATTACAAAAGCACTGCATGGGCAGTTTGCAAAAATGGATTTTGTGGGTTACCCTCATGAATTTATTATAAATCATGGTTATGTAACGGAAAATGCAGATATGTATGGAATGACAGCCGAAGCAGTAAGAGATAAATATATGGAATTGATAAAATAGGTGATAAAATGCGTGTCGGTGTAACAGGTGGAACAGGTTTTATTGGACAATACTTAATCAGGGATTATGCAAAGGAATATGATTTTGTAGTGCCAGTAAGAAATAATAGTAATATCGAAAAATGGAATACAAGTGCAGAATACAGGGAATGTGATTTTTCGGTTGACAGTCTGAAAGGTATTCTCAAAAATTGTGATGTGGTCATTCACTTGGCAGCAAAGGGTATGCCAAAAAAAAAAGAAGCATTGAGAATGGAAGACTATACGCATAATATAGAATGTGCTGCGCATGTATTTGAAGCTTGCAAAGAACTTGGGATAAAAAATATTATTTGTACATCAACGAAAGCAGTTTGGGGACAGGTATATCCAGATGAAACAAAGTTTTTGAAGGAATATGATATCCCAAACCCGGATGACGAATATGGAGTGAGCAAGCTTTGTGTTGAAACACTGGCACATTTTTATCAACATACATATGGAATGAATATTACGCTATTTAGAATGGCGGAGGTTTGTGGGATAGATTTGACCAGAGGGATGTTGAATCCATTCTGGTCAGTTGTATTAAATGCTGTCATAGAAAAGAGAGTGGTGCCGATTTATGGAAAAGGGATTGCCGGAAGAGATCTGATTTATGTAAAAGATGTGGCGAGAGCATTGGTGCTTGGTATAGAGAAAAAAAAAGCTGGAATTTACAACATTGGTGCAGGGTATATTACAACCAATATAGAAATTGCAAAAATGTTTTGTGATATATTTAACGATAAAGCTGGAATTGAGTTTCATCCTGAGAAAGAAGAATGGGGAACGACAGTATGTATGGATACTAAAAAGGCAAGGGATGAACTAGGATATAAAGCGATATATAATTTGAGAGATATTGTTTTGGATATAAAGGAAGAATATAGGGAATACAACGGATAGAAAGGAAATACAAGGTATGGAGAAGATAAGAATTGTACTGTTTGGAGTTGGGGCGCTGAGTAAATTTCTTACGGAACATATCAAAGATAATGTAGAGATTGTTGCGTATTTGCTTAGTGAGTCAGACGGCGAAATAAATGGAAAACCGATTATTTCTCCAGAAGAGTTACAAAAAATAGATTATGATTATGTGGTAGTAGCATTTGGAAATACGCCGAAAGGGATAGAATTTTTAAAAAAAGCAAATGTGCTTGAAAATAAGATCGTTGGTTATGCCTATAGTGGTATGACGTATGAAAATAGTATTCTTCAGGAAAAGTGTAAAGAATTGACGCGAAGCTTATTACGAAATGAGAAAGTGCAGGATTTGTTTAACCTTCCGGAAAAAGAGTATTTTTTGTGCGGAATGAATGTTCTGGAAACGAACGAGGTTATAGAGAGAGATTATGTCAGGGAACAGACATTGGCCTTTCTTGCAGAAGAGATTAACAGAAAGAATATAGAGGGCAGTGTGGCAGAAATAGGTGTTTCGCAAGGCGTTTTTGCAAGAAAAATAAATTATCTTTTTCCAAAACGCAAGATATATTTATTTGATACTTATGAGGGACTTCCATATAAAGACAGGGAGAAAGCATTGAGCCTTGGCTGGGGAGAAAGGCAATATGCTCTTGATGAGAAAGGGACACCAGTGGAAATTGTACTTGAAGGCATGCCGAACAAAGATATGTGTGTGGTAAAAAAAGGGATTTTCCCGGATACGTTTGACATAAATGATAAATTTGCTTTTGTGAGTCTAGATATGGATTTTTATGACACAGTTAAGCAGGGGCTGCAACTGATCTATCCACAACTTAGCAAGGGAGGATATATGATGGTACATGATTATCATAATCTGTCATACACAGAGACAAAGGATGCAGTAATGGAATTTTGCGAGGAAAATGGTGTGGCATATGTTCCGATACCAGATGCAGGGGGAACAGTAGTTTTAGTGAAATAAGAAGTGACTTATCTGAGAAAGTATGGAGGCATAGAAATGATAAACCTTGAAGGCAGAGACGTGCGGATAGATGCTGTGGAGGAAATAAAGAAACTCAGATTACCAATATTCCTCTGGGGAGGTCAGGTATATGGGCAATATGTTACAGAGTATTTAAGAGCAAATGGTATTCAAGATGAATTGAAAATAGTTGTAGATGACATATATTTAGATAAAAATAAAGATTATCTGCCTTTGAGCGAGTACCTTGAGAAATATGCTGAGGATTCCGTAATGATTTTTGCATTTCATGATTATAGAATTGTTCAGTCTAAGTATGAAATGTATAAGTCAAAGATTAAACATTTGTATGATTTTCGGGTTTCTCATGTAGGTGATAATCTGTTAAAGTGGGATAGAAACGATGTTATGTTAAAAATACATGATTATGAAAAAACATATGAAATGTTAAAGGATGACAAATCGAAACTTACAATGCAATTATATTTAAGAGCGGCTGTGAATGGTGAATTCAAAAAACTCTGGACAGAGTGCTATGAGGAAGTGGCTTATTTTAATGATGTTACAGAAAAATTTCCTGTGGACACATTGGTTGATTGTGGAGCATTCAATGGGGATGACATTCATGATTTTATAAAACTGTTTCCAGATTATAGAAAAATATATGCGATAGAACCGGATCAGAATAATATTGCCAAATTAGAGAAACGTATTAAAGAGGAAAAAATACAGAGAATTTCTGTAATTCCGAAAGGGGTATATCAAAAGTCAACAACATTATCATTTTCATCGCAACAGGGCGTGGCATCACATATAGATGAACATGGAGAAGAATCGGTTTCGGTTGTAGCAATAGATGAAGTATTACAGGAACACAAGGATAATATTCTTATTAAGATGGATATTGAAGGAAGTGAGATGGATGCACTGATCGGAGCAGCGAAAACGATTGAACAAAAGCATCCTTGTTTAACAATTTGTGTTTATCACAAAGAAGATGATCTGATAAAAATACCACACTATATTGATTCTCTGGTTGGTGCAGATACATATGATTATTACTTGAGATTTCATGGACTTGGGCTGGCTGAATTGGTATTTTATGCGGTGCCGAGGAGGGCAGACTGAAAATGAATAAATCAATGTTAAAGAATATTAATGATATGATTGATAATCAGGAGTATCAAAAGGCACAGAAATTAATTGAAAATTATAAAGAACAAGTTGGTTGTGATATTGATATTTATCCATTAGAAGCAAAGTGGCTTGTTGCAATCAATAAACCACAGGAGGCATACAATGTTGCGAAGGAGGCTATCAGGAAAAATCCGTATAATATTGAAATGAATGTTTTGATGCGGGAAGCAGCGAAACTTACAGGACATATGACTGAAGCAATGAAATATAATGTGATTTTAAAGTGGTTACAGCTCTATTTTAGAAAAGAAGAGGATTTGTTTGATGAAGATCTAGAACAGATGGTAATTCAGCAGAGTGAAGAAATTATAAAAAGCGGAGACAGGGAGAAGATAATAGAGAACCAATCTGAAATAAATTATATTATGGATCATATGGATACGTACTTTGGATTATTAGATGAATCTTTAAGGAAACGAGGTATCATAGGAAAAGAGTATGTAGATATTTATGGAAAGAAAAAATATATATCCTCTTATAATGCAACAGGGGCAGATGAAATCTTGAAGTATGGTTTGACGAAAGAAGAGAGTGAATTATTAAAAGGCTGGGCTACTTCAAAGATAGAATACTTGGACACAATAAAGGGGAAGGAGTTTAAATCCGACGATTGCTATGAAAGTTTAATACCGATGCTTTCACAAAAATCAAATCAGTTATATGCGTTTGTTTTAGAGAATGGAAAAATAATTCCATTTAAAGGGAAGAAAGAAAATCACTTTAACTATTATAAAGTTCCGCCAAGAACAACAATTGTAGCAGAGAATGAAGTATATATGGGAACACCGATTTTGCTGAAACAGAAAGCAGACAGAAAAAAACTGGTATTAAATATTTTTTTAGATGGTTTGTCACAGAAGATATTAAGAGAAGAAGGAATAAAAAATGTGATGCCAAACACCGCAAAATTTTTTGGAAAGGGAGTTATATGTGACAATGCGTATTCTGGAGGAGAATGGACCTTGCCGTCTGTTGCAAACTATGTAACAGGAACCAGTACGGCACATCACATGATATTACATAATCAGCTGACCTATCAGTTGCCAAAAGAAGTGACCGTTCTTGCAGAGTATTTTAAGGAGCAAGGATATTACACAGCCAAAATTGATGGAGAGTGGAGGTCAACACCAATTTATGGCTATGCACGCGGAATGGATCGGATTATTTTTCAGTACCAATATACCGGAATGAAAGCAAGGCAGGTAATAGGCGATGTCATGGATCATATAGAATTGATGAAAGATACAAATCAGTTTGTATGGATGTGTATAGGAGATTTACATGATATAGCGGATGGCTTTGATATGATACCAAATGTACAGAAGAATATAGTGATAGAGGACTATGAAGTAGAGGAGGCAGGGAAGACTTCTGTCAAACAGGCATATAGTAAAAAAAAGAGAGCAAAATATGTTGCATTATTAAAATATATCGACCAGGCATTAAAAGAACTATTTGATTATATTGAGATAAATTACACAGATGAAGAGATGCTTGTAAGTATGTTTGGAGATCATGGACAAGGATATTTGCTGGAGGAAGGGGAACCATTTCTGGCAGAGGGGAGAACTAATGTAGGAATGATGTTTCGAACAAATTACCGTCAGGGAGAGGTGTGCAGGGATTTAATTTCATCCAGTGATTATATAAATATTATGTGCAAACTGGCAGGTATTCCTATGAAAAATGAGATGATAGATGGCAGATTACCAAAATTTTTCGGAGGAACAGAAGAGAGAGAGTATGTATTATCAGAGAGTATTCATCCGGGTGATCCATATGCTGCCGCATTATTTTATAAGGGTGGAATGTTCTTTTTTCAGACAGAAGCTAAAGCAGAGTATGATGGAAGATCTAAGCTGGAGCCTTATCACTACAGAATTATAGCACAGGAGCCGGATGCAAAGAGCGAAGACGAGAGGGTACAGGAGTGTCTTGAGCTTATAAAGAAAAATGCCTCTCATATTTTTATCTATGAAAATTAAGAAAAAATAGTGTCTAATGGGAGGAGTGTGTATGGAATTTAAAGAAGAATTTTTTAGAAAAGAGATACGGGAAGGTTTTGAGGTGTCTGAAATGATGAAGCGCGCTTGGGCAGCAGAATTGGAAGTGCTAAAGATCGTTGCAGATATTTGCGAAAAAAACAATTTGCAGTATTTTGCGGATTGGGGAACTTTATTGGGTGCAGTGAGGCATAAAGGATTTATACCATGGGATGATGATATTGATATTTGCTTAAAAAGAGAAGATTATAATTGTCTGCTTACGATATTGCCAAGGGAACTTCCATATGGGATGGTTATGACTGGAATGTATGCATCAACGGAGCGATTGCGTTTGGCAGCAGAAGTGTCTCAGCTTCGTGTTATGGCAGATGAAACGTTGATCAACTTTAATGATTATATGAAAAGGTTTCACGGATTTCCATATCAGAGAATTGGAATTGACATTTTCCCATTGGATTATATCTCAAGAGACAGAGAGATTGAGGAAGTACAGAAAACATTATTCCAACAGGGAATCGAACTGATAAAGAACTGGAATTATCTAGAGCAGACGGGTGATCTGGAAAAAGCATTAGAATTGTTTGGAACAGCTTGTAATGTTGATTTATCATTAAATACGAACACCAAAAATAAAGTATGGAAGTTATGTGATTCGATTGCATCGCTGTGTGATAGGAGCGAGGGGGATTATTTAACAAACTATGTATTTTGGTTAGACAAATCTAATTATAAAATGAAAAAAGAATGGTATGAGGATGTAGTCATGTTACCATTTGAAAATATACAAATTCCGGCACCGGCAATGTGGGATGAAGCATTGAAGGCGCAGTTTGGCGATTATATGACACCGATACGTGGAACCGCAGATCATAATTATCCGTTTTATGGACACATGGAAGAGGAATTGAAAAAGCAGATAAAGGCAGTCGGGTTTACAGGAACGGTGGAAGAATTTTGTCAGGAAGTTTCAAGTGGAAGATTAAGGGTTTGATTAAGAATAAGGATATACTTTTTAAAGCAGATACATTTTTCAACGGATATTTATTTAGAAGAATAAGAAGTTTTAGAACAAATACTACAGAGAAAAACATATATAATAATATTTCTAAAAAAACCGATATTTATATTAGTAAGGTTTTATTGCAGGAAGCAATAGTAGATGCAGGAGGCAAAAATGTTAAACGGAAAAACAATTCTGGTAACCGGAGGAACCGGATCTTTTGGAAATGCGTTCACACAGTATGTGTTGGAGCATTATGAACCGAAAAAAATCATTATCTATTCCAGAGATGAATTTAAACAATTTAATATGGCAAATAAATTCAAAAAGTATAAGGACAAGTTGCGCTTCTTTATTGGTGATGTGCGCGATAAAGACAGATTATACCGTGCATTTGATGGGGTGGATTATGTAGTTCATGCAGCTGCATTAAAACAGGTTCCTGCATGTGAATACAACCCGATGGAAGCGGTAAAGACAAACATTGACGGGGCAATGAATATCGTAGATGCAGCACTGGATTGTGGAGTAAAACGTGTAGTTGCTCTTTCTACAGATAAAGCAGTAAATCCTATCAATTTATATGGTGGAACTAAGTTAGTATCGGACAAATTATTTATTGCAGCGAATGCATATTCCGGTGCAAAAGATGTATGTTTTTCTATCGTGCGTTATGGAAACGTTGCCGGAAGCCGTGGCTCTGTTATCCCATTTTTCCGAGAAATTGTTGCGAATGGTGGAAAAGAACTTCCAATTACAGATTACCGCATGACAAGATTCTGGATCAGCCTGGATGAAGGTGTGCAGCTTGTGATTAAAGCATTGTCTGAAGCAAAAGGCGGAGAAACATTTATCTCAAAAATTCCGTCCTTTAAAATCACGGATTTGGCACAGGCAATTTTACCGGGCTGTGAGATGCCGGAGATCGGTATCCGTGAAGGTGAGAAACTTCATGAAGTGATGGTAACAAGAGAAGATTCGATGCTTACCTATGAATATGATAAACATTTCATTGTATATCCTCATTTTGACTGGTGGAACACTTCTAAAATTCAGGCAGGTGGAAAAAGGGTAGAGCAGGGATTTGAATATAGCTCTGGAAATAATTCAGAGTGGCTGTCTGTGGATGACTTAAAGAGATTGTTGGAGAATGTAGAGGAACATTAAGATTATGAATATCGCAATTATAACTGCAAGAGGCGGAAGTAAAAGGATTCCGCATAAGAACAGAAAAGAATTTTGTGGAAAACCAATTATCGAGTATTCTATTGAAGCGGCTAAGCAGGCGGGCATTTTTGATACGGTAATGGTTTCGACAGATGACAATAAAATTGCTGAAATTGCGAAGAATGCAGGGGCAGAGGTTCCATTTATGCGCAGTGCAGAGACATCCAATGATTATGCAACTACAGCTGACGTTCTGATAGAAGTTCTGGAGAAGTATAAAGAGCGTGGCATAAGATATGAGAATGCCTGCTGTATTTATCCCACAGCACCGTTTGTGACAGGGAACAAGTTAAGACAGGCAATGGAAATGCTTGTGAAAGAAAAGAAGGACAGCGTGATGCCAGTTGTACCTTTTTCATTTCCACCATTAAGAGGAATGGTGGTAAACAATGGAAAACTGAAGTATAAATGGCAGGAATATGCAATGAAACGGTCGCAGGATTTAGAAGAAATCTATCACGATTGCGGACAGTTTTATGTATTTCGGGTAGAATCGTTTGAAAAAGAGAAAAAACTTGTGACGGATAACACGGCGGGAATGATCATATCGGAGCTGGAAGTTCAGGATATTGATAATGAGACAGATTGGGAATTGGCGGAAATGAAATACCGTTTGTTAAAAGAGAAAGGCAGATTGTAGGATGAAAATAGGAACACGCAAGATTGGAAAAGGAAATCCGGCATATATCATAGCGGAGATGTCAGCAAATCATGCGGGAGACATTGCCAGAGCAAAGGAGATTATACATGTGGCAAAAGAAGCTGGTGCTGACTGTGTGAAAATTCAGACCTATACACCGGACACCCTGACAATTGACTGTGATAACTCTTATTTTCATATTTCGGATGGAACTTGGAATGGAGAAAATCTGTACCAGCTTTACCAGAAGGCATATACGCCGTGGGAATGGCAGGGAGAACTGTTCGAAGAAGCCAAAAAGGTAGGAATAGATTTCTTCTCAACACCATTTGATAATACGTCCGTTGATTTCTTAGAAGGAACTGGTATTGAATTTTATAAAATTGCATCTTTTGAGCTGGTGGATATTCCGTTGATTGAATACGTAGCTTCCAAAGGCAAGCCAATGATTATGTCAACAGGTATGGCAACTTTGGCAGAAATTGATGAGGCGGTGGCAGCAGTAAGGAATCAGGGTAATGATAATTTCGCACTGCTTCGATGTGCAAGTGCATATCCTGCAATTACAGATGAGATGAATTTAAGAACCATGCAGAATATGGGTGAGACGTTTGGAGTCCCATTTGGTCTGTCCGATCATTCGATGGGCTCTGTCGGAGCTGTGACAGCAGTTGCACTCGGAGCGTCAATCATTGAAAAACATTTCTGCATAGATCGTTCTATTGAGAATCCGGATTCTTCTTTTTCCATGAATCCAGCGGAGTTTAAACAGATGGTAGCGGATATCAGACAGGCAGAAAAAGCGATTGGCTGTGTGAAATACGGTCCATCGGAGCAGGAAAAATCCAGTCAGGTATTCCGTAGGTCCATATTTTGTGTGAGAGATATAAAAAAGGGAGAAAAAATAACTTCTGAAAATGCACGCATTATACGTCCGGGTTATGGATTATCTCCAAAATATTATAATGATATATTGGGGCAGATTGCATTGACAGATATAGAGAGGGGAACGCCTCTTAAAATGGAAATGATAGGTGGCGATTTTTAAATGGAGAATTGTAAAGTTCTATTTCTTACATGTAATGAGAATTCCATGGATTTGTATGAATGGCTGAAACAGAGAGAAAAAGTTGAAATAATAACAAATAAATTGACAATTGATTTGGTGAAAGAATGGAAGCCAAATTTCATAATCAGTTATAACTATAGCTATCTTATAACGGCTGATATCATAGAATATATGAAGGGAGCAATTTTTAATTTGCATATTTCATATCTTCCTTGGAATAGAGGTGCATCTCCTAATTTGTGGAGTTTTCTTGATAATACACCGAAGGGTGTGACAATTCATCAAATCAATAAAGGATTGGATATGGGAAAAATACTCTTTCAGAAACAATGCTATTTTGATGAGACGAAAGAGACATTTGCAAGTACCTATACATATCTGCATGAGCAGATAACCGAATTATTTAAGGAAAACTGGGAAAAAATAAAAACTGGAACATATGTACTTACAGAGCAGGAAAAGGGCGGAAGTTATCATAATATAAAAGAATTACAAAAATTGGAAAAAGAATGTCCGTTTCAATGGTCAGATAATATAAGTGAGTATATAGATAAATATAATAAGTATAAAAATAATAAGAGTTAAAAATTATGATATATATTAGAGCAGATATGAATGAGCAGATTGCGACGGGGCATATAATGCGATGTCTTTCCATTGCAGATGCACTGCGTGGCTTAGGAGAGCCTGTAAGATTTATTCTTGCTGATGAGCAGGCAGTAAGTTTATTAAAACAGCGTGGGTATGATGCAATTGTTTTACATACTCAGTGGAATTGTATGGAAGAGGAATTGTCGGTGTTAAGTCAGGTAATTCGAAATGAACATATAGACAAACTGCTGATCGACAGCTATCAGGTTACACAAAGATATCTTGCAGAGCTAAGTAAACTGGTAACCACCTTTTATATAGATGATCTGAATCTGTTTGAGTACCCGGTGGATGCGGTTATCTGCTACGCTAATTATTGGAAGAAGTTTCAATATAAAATAAACGATAAGCGGACAACATATTTGCTTGGAATGAAATATGTTCCTTTAAAACAGGCTTTTTGGAATTGTGAGGCAAAAATTATTTCAAAAAAAGCCAATAATTTGCTGATATTAACTGGAGGAAGTGATCCATTTAATGTGACGGAACAGATACTTGAAAGTATAGATATATATCAATTTCAAACAATAGACGTTATTTGTGGTATCTATAATACGAACTACAATAAATTCGTGAAAAAATACGAAAATAATAAAAACATCAAGTTTCATCAGGCAGTAAATAATATCGAACAATATATGAAGAATGCCGACATTGCGATTTCAGCAGGTGGAACGACTTTGTATGAGTTATGTTCAACTGGAACACCTGCTATTTCCTTTTCATTTGCAGACAATCAGTTAGATAATGTAAGGCAGTTTCAGGAGGATGGGCTGATTGATTATCTAGGTGATGCAAGAATGGATGATATAGCTGGAACTATCAATCAGTATTTAACCAGGTATAGGAATGACTTTGAATTGCGTAAAGAAAAGTCAGAGAGAATGCAGAAAATGATAGATGGAAAGGGTGCGATACATTTGGCAGAGGCATTATTGAAGTTTTAGAAAAATGGAGGCAGATAAAAATGATACCATACGGAAGACAGACAATTGAAGAGGATGATATACAGGCAGTTGTAGATGTTTTAAGATCGGATTATCTTACAACTGGACCAAAGATTGCAGAATTTGAAAAGATGGTTGCAGATTATGTTGGTGCAAAATATGCGGTGGCAATCTCAAACGGAACATCGGCACTTCATGCGGCATGTTTTGCAGCAGGGATTCAGCCGGGGGATGAAGTAATCACAACCCCATTAACATTTGCAGCTTCATCAAACTGTGTGTTATATTGTGGAGGGACACCGGTATTTGCAGATGTTGATCCTAAAACTTATAATATTGATCCGGAAGATATCCGCAGAAAAATTACCGATAAAACAAAAGCAATCATTGCAGTTCATCTTGCAGGACAGCCTTGCGATATGGACGAGATTCATAAAATAGCAAAAGAGCATGATTTGTTAGTCATCGAAGACGGAGCACATGCGCTTGGTTCTGTGTATAAGGGAAAAAAGGTAGGAACCCTATCTGATATGACAACCTTCAGTTTCCATCCGGTAAAACCGATCACAACAGGGGAAGGTGGAATGATCGTCACAGATAATGAAGAATTTTACCAGAAAATGATGTTATTCCGCAGTCATGGCATTACCCGTGACGAAAATCTGATGACACGAAATGATGGTCCATGGTTTTATCAGCAGTTGGATTTGGGATATAACTATCGTATTACAGATATTCAGTGTGCACTAGGCTGCAGCCAGATGAAAAAACTGGATAGATTTTTAGCACGTAGAAAAGAAATTGTAGCACGTTATAATGAAGCGTTTGCTGATTGTGAAAATATTATCACACCATATCAGTTACCGGAAACAGAGAGCGGCTGGCACCTTTACATTGTACAGGTAAAGAACTGTGACAGAAAAAAAGTTTTTGAGTCATTAAGAGAACAGGGAATTGTAGTGAATGTACATTATATTCCTGTTTACCTGCATCCTTATTATCAAGAGCATGGATATAAAGATGTTCATTGTAAGAATGCGGAAGAAGTTTACTCACATATTATCAGTCTGCCATTGTATCCGACATTGACGGTGGAAGAACAAGAATATGTGATTGAAACTTTAAAGCATGTTATAAATGGATAATAAGAGACGTTTGCTTTAGAATAATATGGAGGAACAGAAGAATGCAAAGTACAAGAGAAGAACAGAAGGAAGCATTAGAGACATTAGTAGAGTTTAATGAGAGATTATTAAAAAACATGAAAATTATTGTTAAGGAATTATCTGGGGCAAGATTAGACGATACAGATATTTTTCTGGCAGATATTTTAAAAGCAATTAATTGGGAAATCCAGGTTACAAATGGAACAATAGAGTTGCTGAATGAAAAAGAGCAGAATATCGATAAAGACACTTTTAACCAGGCAATAATACAATTAAATACTGCGGTGAAAGACAACGATGATGCTAAAATGGCAGCAGCGTTTCAGGGTGTGATTCCTTTGTTTGAACAATTAGAAGAAGCGGCGAAAAAGGTTATTATGTAAACATTGAGGTGAAGAGGGAGAAACTGAGGATATGGAATTTAAAGCAGATTTTTTTTCAGAAGAGGAGAAGTCCGGATTTATTATTCCAAAGACGATGAAACATGTCTGGGCGGCTGAGATAGAGATTCTTTTAGAGGTAATAAAAATATGTGAGAGGCATGGATTAACGTATTACGCTGATTGGGGAACGCTTTTAGGAGCAGTTCGACATGAAGGATTTATTCCATGGGATGATGATATTGATATTGCATTAAAAAGAAGCGAATATAATTTGCTTTTGAAATATTTGCAGGAAGACTTACCGGATCCTTTTAAAATATTAAGTTTTTATGTGCAGGATACCTATGATGAGTGTTCTATATGTGTAACAAATGGAACACAGATTGAGGTAGAAGAAGAAAGATTGCGTCGTTTTCATGGCTGTCCGTATGTTGTTGGAATAGATATTTTTCCATTAGATTTTCTTCCTGACAATGAAGATGAAAGAAAGATGCAAGTAGAATTATATAAATTGATTTTATTGGCAATAAAAAATATGAATGTTATAGAGCAGGATGGACAAGGGGAAGTAATGGAACAGATGCTTTCAGAAATTGAAAAAGTATGTGGGGTTAAACTTGATCGAAATGCTTCTCTGAGAAATCAATTATGGAGGCTAAGTGATTCGATTTGTCAGCTTTATACAGAAGATGAATGTTCAGAAATGACCTGGATGCCAGAATTTTGTAAAAGGCTGGATTATACGCTGAAAAAAGAATGGTATAATGAAACAGTAAAAATGAAATTTGAGAATATTGAAATCAAAGCTCCTAAGAATTATGCAGAGGCATTAACAAAGATGTTTGGAGATTATATGATTCCAGTAAGAGGGACGCAGGAGCATGAATATCCATTTTATAAAAAACAGCAAAAAGAATTAAAAAGCTTGTTAGAGAAAAATCCGGGGGTATGTTTACTAGAGGGAATATAGCACTGGAAAACATGTAGCACATGATAATTTAAAAATTAAGTGATAATTTCAAACATACTTTGAACCCGATGATGAAAAGTGTGGGAAGCAGCTATTTTTTCGAATGCATTGTGGGCGATTGCCTGTCGTTCACGGTCATGTGAGAGAAAATAAGCTGCTTTTTCTATGGCGTCTGCCGGCGATTCGTAGTACACAAAATCTTCTCCCGGAATGAAGAAATCACACAATTCCTGCTGGAAGTTGGTGAGAAGAAATCCACTGCAGCCAAGAATATCCCATGCACGCAGCGGAATACCGGTCTGGATTGTTTTGAGTGTAATATTCAGGTTGATTTTACTATGCTGAAATACAGTTGGCATTGTATCATAGTAGTCGATTTTTCCACCATAAATAGCAGTTGGAAGTATATCTTTACAGTCGGCATGTGTATAGACGGTGACATCAAAATTTTGAGATAATTTATTTAATAAATCAATTCGAGCAAGCGCAGTTGCACGTCTTCCTAAGAAGTAATGGGAATAAACATAAGCAGGGGTTTCTGCACCATCCTGATTTGGGGTGATAGGGCAGACTTTCTGCATAGCATCTAAAAGTGCTGGCGATAAAGATTCCTCCAGAAAGAAATATCCGTCAATGTGGGATTGTGCATCGACGAGGGCATCAATATATCCTTTGGAGTAAGAATCCATACCGGATAATTTATCATAGAGACGTTGTTTTGGTTCGGTGTATAAAGAACCGACAAAAGAAATATCATTCTGTGGAATGTCTGTATTCGTTGATTTACATAACCGCTTCGGATTTGCACATAAGGGAAGATAAAAAATAGTAGAAATTCCCTGATTATGAAAGTATTCATAAGAATGGTAATCGAAAAGGAAAATACGGTTACATGGGTTGATGACTGTACAGGAAAATAACGCAATCAGTGGATTGTCATAAACCCAGGAGATATAAAGAATTTGAGCCTTGTCACAGTTCTTGGACACAATAGGAAAATAGTTAAATGTAAATACAGCGTCATAGGATGACTCGCTAAGTTTTTTTTCAAAAAAATTATCAAATTCTGTATTATATCGGTCAGTCATTTCAGCGCATGTGGCAAGTGTGACATCATGTCCTGCCTCGGTAAATGCCTCTGCCATATCCGGTACACAATAACTTTTCCATTCTAAAAATAATATTTTCATAACGAACTCCATTTATCCTTGAATTTATAGCCATTATAGCCGAAAATAGAAAGAGAGACAATAGACCAGAGGATAATAAATATGAATGACATTTTCGAAAATAATAAGCAGAATTTATTATTAATCAATGAAATCGTAGCTAATTATAGAAAACAGAATTTTTTTGTTGGTTCTTTGAAACTAAGTGCATTACTGAAAAACATTAATTCTGTTGTGGAAGTGATTTTCTCGAGGGAAGATTGCAGGGATCTTGCAGGAGAGTTGGAGCAGATTTTGCCGGCACTGTTGCAGGCACAGGGTGATCAGGATTATATTTTGCAGGCAGATATTCTGGAAGGCGATTTGCTTCCGTTGCTACAGAAAATACAAATAAAGCTGCAGGACGACGGCATACCACAAGTTCCGGAATTTTTTGAAAGCAATATGGTAATCCTGAAAGAAAAAAATGAGAGACTCTACAAAATACTTCAGAATGTGCAAGGTGACAATGCTAAATATGTCATTGCCTACGCAATTAATGGGCAGCCGACCGTGCAGGCAAGGAACGGCAACCGATGTTTTTTTATGCATAGTACGATTAATCCGGAGTGGGAAGCACAGGTTTTGGCAGCGGGTCTGCCAGCCGCAAAGAACTATGTGGTATTTGGAATGGGGCTTGGATATCACGTGATAGAACTGTTAAAAAAATATTCGGAAAATAAAGTGACAGTTTTAGAAAGCGAAAAATATCTGCTATTGCAAGCTTTGCGGTATATGGACTGGACAACTTATTTCAAGGAAAATCGTATTGAAATTGTATATGAGCCGGATATAACGGAATTGATTGGATATCTAAAACAGATGAAAGATTATGAACTTTTCATGCATTATCCAACAGTTCAGGCAGTAGAAAATCCATCCATCAGGACATTATTGGAAGATTTTTTTATTACGACAAGCAGTATGCGCGAGCAGGAAAGATTTCTTGATGCAAACTTCGAGAAACTCAGTGAACGTCATTTGCCGGAATGTAGTGAAATAAAAAGTTTATTTTACAAAAAAAATGTTGTAATTGTTGGTGCAGGACCATCTGTAAATCAGGAATTACCGTCATTGAAACAATATCGAAACAATATCACGATTTTTGCAACCGGTCATATTGCAGGTACACTTTTGAGGGAAGGCATTATCCCGGATGCTATCATCATAACAGATCCACAGCCGCATATGTATCAGCAGGTGAAGGGACTGGATACAAAAAAGATTCCATTGATACTTCTGTCGACAGCGTCCTCGTCTGTTCTGGATTATTATGAGGGACCTGTTTATATCGCATATCAAAATGGGTATCGAAAGGCAGAAGAAATAGCAGAAAAAATCGGGGCAAAAGCTTTCGAAACAGGAGGTTCTGTGACTACAACGGCGCTGGATATTGCATTGCAGTTCAAGGCAGAAAAAGTAATATTTGTAGGAGTTGACCTTGCATATACCGGTGGAAACTCCCATGCAGAAGGTGTGGGCAGAAGAATTACTGATACAGGGAGTTTGAGAAAAGTGATCAGTTGTTCAGGCGAAGAAATATATACAAGCAAAAATCTGGATATATACAGAAAATGGATTGAGCGAAGGATTGCAAATCTGACAGGTACTGTCATTTATAATACAGGGAATGGTGCAAGGATTGCAGGTGCACCATGCAGGAGATGGGATGAGATGATGGGTGAATAAGGTTTAAAGCTACCTAGTGATAACAGGAAAAAGAAATATGTAAGGAGTATTTATTGATGAAATATTTAATATTAGATGATCTTAATTCATTCGAATGTATTGGAGCTAAATGTTCATATACTTGCTGTAAAGATTGGACAATTGATATTGATTCAATATCTGCAAATTTTTATCGTAATGTAAAGGGAGAATTTGGAGAAAAATTAAAAATGGGATTACAGATAAGGATGGCAATAGTTATTTTCAATTGAATGAGGGATGCTGTCCATTTTTGAATGAGGATTCACTGTGTGATATTTATATCAATTTGGGTGCAGACCATTTATGCGACACTTGCAAGGTATATCCTAGACAAAATTGGGTTTATGGTGATCTTACATTTGTTGGGAAAGCTATTTCTTGCCCTGAGGTTGCACGTATCTTATTTGAATCAGCTGCTCCATTGCCTTTTGGCTTTAGTGAGGATGTATCTGTTTTGAATGAAGATGTAGATTGGACTGTGTTTAATTTATATGTGAAGGGAATGACTACGAGCATAGAGATATTACAAAATCATGAATTAGATTTTAATGTGCGGATGAGAGCGGTTCTGTTATTTAATTATTATTTTGAAAAGTATCTTTATTCTGATGATGATTGTACAGAGTTATTTGATATGTTTTCTTCTACGGATTCTATTTTGATGCTTACAGAAAAAATGAATTCTTTAAATACAAATTATAATTCTAGAATAACATTGTTTGTTCAGATCACAAAAAATATTTCACAAATTGTAAACAATAAACCAATTATGAGATATCTTTCATTAGGAACTCATCTTTTACAAAAGCAAAAAGATAAAAAAATAGAACAATTTTGGACATTTAAAAATTGTACGGAAGATAAAATTGATTTGGATCATATTCATGAACAGTATGGAGTTTATTATATTTCGATGTATTACATGGATTTTTACAAGAAGAAACAGCCTTATAAATTTATTGTACAGTTTTTTGCACTATTCTATCTGCAAAATTGTTTTGAGACGTTTGTATACAATGAGAATATGGAGAGTCTGGCATTAAATGATCTAATAAAAATTTATACAAAAACCGCCCGTACTTATGAACATTCTTTTGAAAATAAAAACATGGAAACTACGTTTTCTGTTCTTGAAAAGAATGAGATGACATCATTGGCATTTTTGATGAGTTTGGTTTGATAAGAAGTAAAAATAACTTACTGCTAAAGAAGCCTTTAGATGTAAATAATATTAACACTTTTACTTTCCAAGATATAAAATTTTTGACATTTTTAAAGAGGCATGCTAAGATAATATCAGGAGAAGTGTCATTAAGAAGTTAGTTTGATAAAGACATAACTGACAAATGTCGCTTCTTTGTGTTGTATAAGGGATTGATTGTGGTAATTAAATCATTCTAAAATATATAAAAGTCTGTTAATAAATTAATTGTTTATGAGCAGATTATATTATATTAGAAAGTGGGGAAATGATATGGCAGATATTTACAAGTTTGTAAAAAAGTCAGATAATAGTCGTCCTTTTTATACTAGTTATGAATTGAGTAAGAATGTAAAGGACAAGAGAGCCGGCGAAGGAATTGGAGAGGCTGAATTTGCATCTAAATATGGAATTCCTATAGAACTATTACAAAAGATTGAGAATGGTAATAGTAGTTTTTCACCTAAGCTATATAAAGCGTGTGGTAAGATATTAGGATTGTCAACTGAAGAGTTGATATCAGAAATAACCGATGATATGTCTGCAGCAAATTTTAGGTCAGATGCGAATGATAGCAATGTTCAGGGAACATTTGATTTAGCTAATATGTTGTTTAATGAAATTATTATGCAAAAAAAAATCGGAATAAATTGATAAGGCGGTGTTTTTTTGAAAAAATTAAGCGAAGAAGAAAAAACAAAGCTGTATGAAGAGGTTCACCCAATTGCTCTTGAGTATAGAGAATCTTTTATTCATAAAAATGAAGTGATAGAAGATACTTTTAAAACAATAGAGCAGTTGGGTTTTTTACTTATTAGATTTCCTGCAATGGGTGAAAATACTTCTTTAAGCGGCTTTACAATATATAAAGCTCCATATAATTGTATTTATATTAACAGCAGACAAAATCTTGGTAGACAATATTTATCATGCTGGCATGAGTGTTACCATATTTATACTGGTGAGGGAAATGGAATAAGTTATACGGATTGTCTTATGGAGGATCCTATTGAATATAAAGCAAATGCTTTTGCAAGTGTTATTTTAATGCCAGATGATTTGGTGAGAAGATATATTGATTTAGAGGGTATTTCTTTAAAATATTTAAAACATGAGGATATTATTCGCATGCAAAATTATTTTAACGTTGGATACTCTGCCATGTTAACAAGAATTATACAATTATATCCTGAATACAAGAAAAACTTATTAAATAGATATGCTATAGCCCAAAACACAGAAAAACAGCGAAATTTATTGGAAGAAAAAACAAAATCGGTTCATGGAAATCTGCAATTAATAAACGCTACTAATGATATTTATATTCCAGACTCTTTTTATAATGATATTGCTTTTAATTTAGATAAAAAGAGAATATCTAAAGAAAAGGCTTTTGAATTGTTAAAAGTCGTAGATGGATTGAATAATGGTTTATAAGGGAGAAGAATTATCAAATTATCCAATTTGTGACACAGATATTTGGGTAGATATTGTTCTTGCAAAATTGGATGATAGATTAATTGAAAAATATAAAAAAATAGTAGTGGCTGATGTTGTAGAAAATGAAATCTTGAAATTTGGTAAAAATGAATATTTCAAAGTTATCGCTGAAAAATATGAAGTACTTAAGAAAAATGAAAAAATTATTGTAATTGAGCATAGTGAGATAGATGGAGAGGACAAGAAATTTCTAGAAAAAGAATTGGTTGATTGTGATGATAGATTTCGAACTGGATTAAAAGATGTGCCTCATGAAGAACATAAGGGAGAGATTGTTTCTGCGATTTATGCAGAATATTTTGAATGTCCATTTTTGAAAAGCAATGATGGAGCATTCCATGAAGGAAACATGGGGCGTATTGCATTTCCTGATTTAGTCGTAAAAAATAGAGAGGATATGTTAAGGGATTTATCGGATGAGCAGTACAGACATGAGTACAGACAAGCAATTATTGATAACAGGGCATTTATGAATGAAGGAACCAGAATATATAAAGAAGAAAAAAATGTAATAGTTACTGAAGTACAAGTTCAAAATTTATTATCGAAGTTAAGGGGAAAGTTGTAATGCATTCTATTCGAGGGTGTATATTGTGTTTGGATTTTAAAGAAAATTATCAATGAAAGAAAAGCTAGTGAACCTTTCCTGGTATAACCAAGAACATCACTAGCTTTTCTCTTTCATGTTAAAGAACATTTAATGTTCTATGTTCTCTTAATTATTATATGTACCGAACAAGGAATTCATTCACTTGTTTGTAGGCTTGATTTATTATACATAAGAATAGAGGATACGTCAATCAAAATTTGTAATGCATTTGACAACAAAAAATTTCAAGTTGAAAGTGATCACAATTATTATGAATTGTTTTAAAATAAATATAATTTGCCAATCACAAAGCCCTTAGATTATAATAAGTCTAAAGGCTTTCTTCAAAGATAGCAAAAAGGAGGCAGAATATGTCAGTGAATGTTGCAATTGGAGTGCAGGATTTTTCAACATTGATAGAAAACCATTATTTTTATGTGGATAAAACAGCCTTTTTAAAGGAATGGTGGGATAGTGGTGACAGTGTTACGCTGATCACGAGACCAAGACGTTTTGGAAAGACGTTGACCATGAGCATGACGGAGCAGTTTTTTTCAATGGAATATGCAGGACGCTCTGATCTGTTTGAAAATCTGCAAATCTGGAAAGAGGAGAAATACCGCAATTTGCAGGGAACATATCCTGTCATTAGTCTTTCGTTTGCAAATATAAAAGAACCAACCTATGAATTGACACAAAAGAAAATCTGCGACCTTATTGCACAATTATATTTCAAATTTGATTTTATAACAGAGAGCAATGCTTTGATTAAGGAAGAAGTGAATCTGTATAAGAAAATCATGAATCATATGGACTATGTAGATGCTACGCTGTCATTAAACTATTTATCAGGATTTTTATATAAATATTATGGGAAAAAAGTGATCATTTTATTGGATGAATATGATACTCCAATGCAGGAAGCTTTTGTAGATGGTTACTGGGATGAACTGGTGACATTTACAAGAAGCCTTTTTAATTCAACTTTCAAGACAAATCCGGCATTGGAACGTGGTATTATGACAGGCATCACACGGGTGAGCAAGGAGTCTATTTTTTCCGATTTGAATAATCTGAAAGTAGTTACAACGACATCTGATGAATATGCCACAACATTTGGTTTTACAGAGCCAGAAGTCTTTGAAGCATTGGGAAAGTGCGGATTAGACAGTGAAAAGAGCGAAGTGAAAAGATGGTATGATGGTTTTATTTTCGGGGAATATAAAGATATTTATAATCCGTGGTCAATTTTAAATTATCTTGATTCACAGCAGTACACAACATATTGGGCAAATACAAGTGCAAACAGTCTGGTGGCAAAATTAGTCCGTGAGGGAAACCGCAATATCAAGAGTAAATTCGAAAAGCTGCTTTGCGGAGAGTGTATATGGTCAGAAATTGATGAACAGATTGTTTATGATCAGCTCAACGGTAATGAACAGGCGGTGTGGAGTCTTCTGCTGGCAAGTGGTTACTTAAAAGTTCTTTCTTATGAAAAGTATAAGGATATCCCGGAGGGAACTGAGCCAAAGTATCAGCTGGCACTTACGAATCGGGAAGTGAAACTGATGTTCCATCGAATGATTCATGACTGGTTCTCAATGGCGAGACCGGATTACAATGACTTTATTAAAGCAATGTTTGCCGGTGATGTGGATGCGATGAATGAATATATGAACCGGGTGGCCTTGCAGACATTCAGCTATTTTGATACCGGAGACAGAGCATCAGGAGCAGAACCGGAACGGTTTTATCATGGATTTGTGTTAGGATTGCTTGTTGATCTGCAGGACAGATATTATCTGAAATCGAACCGGGAAAGTGGTTTTGGAAGATATGATATCATGCTTGAACCAAAGAATCCGGGAAAGGATAACGCAGTGATTTTGGAATTTAAAGTGCGCAGCACAAGAAAAGAAAAAAGTCTGGAAGAGACAGCGCAGTCTGCGATCACACAGATCCGGGAAAGAAAATACAGCGAAGAACTGAGAATGAAAGGAATTACAGAAGATCAGATTAAAGAGTACGGCTTTGCATTTGAAGGAAAGACAGTGTTGATCGTGGACTGATCGTCACAGCAAAGAAGTATACAAATGCTAAATCTATTGTTTGAAAAAGCATATTGTATCTTTAATTTCACAGTGCTATAATTGGGACATAAAAAGGGGCGAGACACATGATTTTAGTAGATAAGGATATAAAACAGTATGTAGACAGTCATCAGTTGATTGTTTCAGGCTTTAAAGAAGAAAATTTAAATGGAATCAGTTATGATTTAACGATGGATGTCATGTGTGATGAAGAAGGAAAAGAACATCGTGAGTACGATTTAAAACCGGGTGAGACAGTATTTGTAAAGACGCAGGAAAAAATAAGTATTCCGGAGAATATTGTTGGAAGAATAGCTGAAAAGAATTCAAGAATGCGTCAGGGTCTGGTAGTAGATGGTCCCCATTATCAGCCTGGACATGTGACATACGTTTTTTTGCGTGTTACGAATATTTCTGAAAATTTATTGGTTTTAACACATGATATGAAAATTGCACAAATTATGTTTGAGCAATTGACACAAGTGCCGGCTATGCCATATAGTGCACAGGTTGGAGCATCTTATCAGAATGAAGTCAGTTACAAAGGATTGGGTAATTACAAGGAAGAGTACGAGAAACAGACGAAACGGGAAATACAGCATGCAAAAGAAAGTATAGAGGATTTATCTCAAAAGATATATGCCAATGTGCTTACTTTGATGGGAGTATTAGTTGCAATATTTGCAATGATTTCTATTAATTATCAGGCATTTACAAATGCAAAGATAAGTATGGCTTATGTTTTGGTTATGAATTTATCAATGACACTTTGTATTGTTGTAATGCTTGGATTGATATTAATTTTTGTAAATAAAGCAAAGAATAAAAAGTTTTTATGGTTATACATATGTATACTGGCTGTTCTGGCGATTGCAACAATTGGAGTATGTATTGCTATGATATAAAAGAATTATTTTAGGCGTCTTGGACGGATAAGAAGTTCAAAGACGCCTTTTTTATAATTGGAAGGACAGGAGTTTCAGATATGGATGACGCACAGGCACAGCAGACCAATCCATTATTTGGTATTATTCCAAAAGAATTTTTCACACCGCTGGCATCGCCGAACAGACTTGTATATTGGGACTGTCTGTGCCGGTTGTTTCAGGCAATGAGTGCACAGCTTTCCTTTGGGATCGAGAGAGAAATCCTTGTGGATGAATTACAGTTTTATTTTGAACAGAATCAGGCAGCGGAATTTGAGGAAGATGACATAAATGGCATGGATTCCAGAAAAAAGGCAAATGAGATGCTGCGCTTATTGGAGAAGTACGGCTGGCTTGAGGTTGAGACAGATAAGAGTTATGTGCAGAGAGTCAATTTTTATGATTATGCCGTAAAAGTCATGAAAACGCTTCTTGAGATTTCAGACGGACGAAAGGTGGAATATCAGGGCTATATTTATACCATTTACAGCCTTGTGCGGACCAATACGGATCATCCGGCTGTTGTGTTACAGCAGATCCGGGATAATACGGATATGCTGATCACAGGACTAAAGAACCTCAATTCGAATATCAAGCATTACATTGATGAACTGACAAAGCATAAGACCGTAGCGGAGATTATGAATGCGCTGTTTAATGATTATATTACGAATATTGTAGATAAAGCTTACCACAGATTACTGACTTCAGACAATGTGTCAAAGTTCCGGCCGGAGATCATAGAGCGGCTGGAAGCAAATGGGCATAGCTCACGTTATATCGCAAAGACGTCGGAAGAGTTGGCAGCGATCCGGGAGATACCGGTCGGGCAGGCAGAAGAACTGGTATATCAGACATTGCATGAGATTGTGGAAGCGTTCCGGAATATGGATGATATTCTGGCAGAGATCAACCGGAAAAACACACAATACCAGAGGGCGGCGGTAAACCGTGCAAAGTTTCTGCTGGCAGGGACGGAAGATGTCAGAGGACAGATGAAAGAAATCCTTTTATACATTGGAGAGCAGATGGAACAGAGCCAGCTGGATCTGAATGGGATTTATGAGATCGAGTATCTGGACAATCTGGTGAGGCTGTTTGGAAGCAGTTTTATTGATGAGAAATCGTTTTACAGCCCGATCGAGGGAAAGAAAGAGTTTCATCCGCAGGAACTGACAGAAGTAATGCCGGATGTGGAACTCCGGCAGGAAAAGCTTCGGAAGATGACCGAAAAGATGCAGCGCATTTTAAGCCCGGAACGGATAGAGCGGTTTGTAGAAGAACAATTAGGAGACAGGGAAAAAATCTATGCGTCTGAGCTTCCGATGGAAACAATGGATGATTTTATCAGGCTGATCTATGTCAGACTGTATGGTTCCAGAAAAAAGATGCGATATCGGATTGAAAAGGCAGAAGGTGCGAATAAAATCAGTGGAGAGTTTGATTTCCCGGATTTTGCAATCATAAAACGCTGACAGCGCATAGCAGAGGGAGAGCAGAATGGATTTATTAAATGGCATGCTGCAGAAGGATCAGGATGAATTCCGCAGAATATGTAATAAACTGATTAATGTATGTTTCATATGCAGGCAGAATCAGGCAACAAGAAGTGACTTTTATTTTATAGAAAAGTACAAAGAAAAATTTGAAGAACTACTGGGAGTGCTTGGTTACAGATTAGAAATGAATGACGAATACGGAGTGGTGCAGCTCACGAATGCCCTGAACACAAACCGGCAGAATTTAAAATTATATGAGTCCGTTATTTTGCTGATATTGCGCATTTTGTTTGATGAGAAAAAAAGAGAATTGTCTGTGAGTGATGAAGTCATTGTGAATCTGGGCGATATTCAGGACAAGTTTTTAAGCCTGAAGATCCGTGACAAAATGATCGACAAAACAACGATGGGAAATGCGCTTCGTCTTTTCCGGAGATATCAGCTGATCGAGCTGCTGGATTCGGATCTGAAAAATGAGGAGTCCAGAGTTTTGATCTATAATTCCATCCTGATGGCAGTGCGGGTTGAGGACATCAAAAGTGTCTATGAAAAAGTTGACAGTTATAGGAAAGGAAAATTAAAAGATGAAGAAGCTGACCAGACTGAAACTGATTAATTGGCATCGTTTCTCGGATGTTACGATAGATTTTGGGGACTCAACTCTGATTTCCGGCGAAAATGGAGCTGGAAAATCCACACTTTTAGATGCGATCCAATTTGTTGTGACCTGCTCTACAAATCATTTTAATAAGGCTGCACATGAGAACGGCAAGAGAAAGCTGACCGGTTATATCCGGTGTAAGACCGGACGTGAAAATCATCCTTATGAGAGAACCGGAGAGATCAGTGCGCATGTCGCATTGGAATTTTATGAGGAGAGCAAGGAAAAGTGTTTTGTCATCGGAGCAGTGATCGATTCGGCAACTGAAGGGCAGGAGACAGTCGTGCGTTATCTCATGGACAATGTGATGTTAGAGGATGAGATGTTTAAGATCGGAAACAGACCACGGACCATCACAGAATTCAGGTCGTTTAACAATAAAAACATCAAATTATTTGCAAAGACGAATGCGGAAGGCAAAAAGATGATGAAACAGCGTTTTGGAAGAATCGAGGATAAGTTCTTCCAGCTGATTCCAAAGGCGCTGGCATTTAAACCAATTGATGATATCAAGGATTTTGTCTATTCCTATGTGCTGGATGAAAAAGAAGTCAATATTGATCATCTGCGCGAAAATGTAAGAAGCTATCAGGAGCTGGAAAAAACGCTGGAGGGTGTGAAAAACAGGATTGAAAAACTGTCAGAGATCGAATGTCACCACAAAGCAGTGGTGGATTGTATACAATCTGACCGGATGTACGAGTATTTTATGGCACAGTCGGATCTGGATATGACCAAAGACCGGATCAGTGCTCTGCAGGATGAGATCCGGCGCGAAAGTTACCGTCTGGAACAGCTGAACGCAAAGTGCAGCAGCATGAAAAAGGAGCTGGAGAATAAGGAGGAAGTCCGCACACTGCTTTTAGCGGAGCTGAACGCCAACTCAGATTTCCAGACGTTGGAAAAGCAGAAAAAATATCTGAAAGAATTACAGGAAAAAGCAGAAATACAATATCAGGAAAAGAAAAGACTGTTAGAGAGCGGGAAAAAAGCCGGACAGAAAGTAAGCCGACTGCTTGAAATACCGGATGTGGATGAATGCATGAAGCAGTATGATGAGCTGCTGCACCGGCTGAAGGATACGGAGGACGTTGTTAGTGCACAGGAACTGATTGACCGGGCGATCGCTTACAAGAAGCATATGAGTACAAAACTGCAGAGGAAAAATTTAGAGATCCAAAGCCGGCTGAATGAGATCACAGCAGACCTGCAGGAGACAGAGCAGCGGATCAGTAATCTGAAACAGCACCGGTTTTCCTATCCCTCGGCAGTCGAGCTTCTGATGTCGCGTGTGGAGCAGGAATTGCTCAAGATCGGAAGGACGGCAAAGCCGAGGATTTTGTGTGAAATGTTAGAAATCACGGATGAAACATGGAGAAATGCAGTGGAGGGCTATCTGAATACACAGCGATTTTATGTGTTGGTAGAGCCGGAACATTTTGACATTGCCCTTGGTATTTACGAAAAACTGAGAAGAGAAAAGAAAGCATACGGTGTGGGACTGATCAATTCCGGCAAACTCGAGGAATATGACATTGCACCAGCAGGAAGTCTGGCAACAGTTGTGGAGTCGAAGAGTATTTATGCGAAGCGGTATGTGAATATGGTTCTTGGCAAGGTACATATGTGTAAGAGAGTGGATGAATTAAAACAGTATCCGGTTTCTATCACACCAAATTGCATGCGCTATCAGAATCATGTCGCATCTGCGATCAGACCGGAAATCTATACAACTCCATTTATCGGCAAGAATGCATTTAAAGTCCAGTATGAGCAGGCACTGCAGAAAAAGGAGGATTTAAACCGGCAGAAAATAGAATGCAAAGACCGTATGACACATATGGAAGCGACGCTGCAATGGCTCGAGTGGGATGATGATACAGATGTAAAGTATAGAATTACAATTGTATCAGAACTGAAAAGGACAGGACTTGAGATTGAAAAATGTGAGACGGAGATCCGGAATCTGCAGCAGAATACGACCATGATCGAAAAGCAGATCCGTGCGGATGAAATGCGGAAAGAGTGCGAGGAACTGAAAAGCCACATTTCAAAAAGTGACAGGGAAAGCGGAGCCTGCGAACTGAAAATAAGCAGTGCAAAAGACAGGCTTGTGGAGTGCGAGGATGAGTGCATACACAAGAATGAACTGATCACAGACATTGCCCAGAAAGCAGAAAACGAGATCGTGCTCTGGAAGAAAGAATACGAAAAACAGACCGGTGATAAGACATTAGAGCAGTTCCGGCAGAATTTTGACCGGAGACGTAAGGCGAATAATACAACAAAAGAGAATGCGGATAAGAAAATGACAAGTGCGATGTACGATTACAAAACGGCATTTGATTTTGGTGCAGCAGCTACGTTAGAAGCATATCCGGAGTATGCGGCAGTCCAGGAGAGACTGGTGAACTCCGAACTTCTGAATTATGAAGAAAAAGTAAGAAAAGCAAAATTATCGGCAGAGGAAGAATTCCGGGAACAGTTTTTATCCAAGCTTCAGGAAAATATGAAGCAGGCACAGGGAGAGTTTAAAGAACTCAATAAGGCATTGAAAGATATCACCTTCAGCAATGAAAGATATGAATTTTTATATTTGCCGAGCAAAAGCTATGGAAAATATTACGATATGATCATGGATGATTTTAATGTAGTGCAGGGAGAGTCCATTTTCAGCGGTCTGTTTCATGAGAATCATAAGGAAGTCATTGATGAACTATTTTCAAAGCTTGCACTGGATCAGGACAATGGGATCAAGGCATTAGATGAATTTACGGATTACCGCACCTATATGGATTATGATATTAAGATCACCCATGAGGATGGCAGCTATTCTCTTTACTCTAAGGTTTGTGAGGAAAAGAGCGGAGGCGAGACACAGACACCGTTCTATGTGACGGTAGCAGCCTCATTTGTCCAGTTATACAATAATAATATCGGTGGAGAGGCGATCGGGCTGGTGATGTTTGATGAGGCATTTAACAATATGGATGATGAGAGGATCGGAGCAGTTCTTGAGTTTATGAACAGACTTCCGCTTCAGATCGTGATTGCAGCGCCACCGGATAAAATCCAGTATATCGGTCCGAAAATGCAGGAGACATTATTAGTACTGACAGACGATAAAGTAAGCTTCGTGGAGGAGTATCGTTATGCATCCGGTCGAAAATAAGATATTGAATGATCTATTGGACAAATACGAAAACAGTAAGCTCTCCAGAGGAGAAAACCAGAGAGCGATCCATATTGCATTTCCGTTCAATAAGAAGACGATGCCAAAGTATTTCGATGAGAGCTCGCTTGAGATAGAAACCATTCACGCAGCCGCAGAACAGATGGAGCGTGAGGGACTGGTCGCAATCGCATGGAAAAACCAGAAGCCCGGATATATTATCGAGAAGCTTGTACTCTGTGAGGATCATGTGGAAGAGGCATATGAGAGGCTTGGCAGGAAGCCGAAGAGGGAAGCCGAGGCACGTACAAAACAGATTTTGGAGCAGTTTTATCAGAAAACGCAGGGTGAGATAACAAGAAGCTTTTTGTCCCGCATGATAACGCGGCTGGAAAGCGAACAGTCAGTAAAAGAATATCTCGACATTATGGATCACAGGAAAACAGAACAACTGATTGACACTTTAGATAAAGTAGAGCAGAACAGGAAAGAATGTTATATCAGGGAATTTTCCATAGAACATTTTCATGACAGCAAAGTATTCGAGACACTGATCCCAAAAATCTGTAAAATATTCCGGGAGGAAAATGAAGAACTGACAGGATTTGAAAATGAAGAAATTCTTGCGGAGTATCAGATTTATAAAACGCCGGGCTATGTGTATATGAAGGGAAACGTACAGATTTACAGCGCTGGGAAGCAGGCTGCAGATATCAGTGCTTTCCCGGAAGGAATCGCTGTTGCGGTGGGGAGTGAGGAGGATGTACCGGATATCTGTCCGGATCAGACGATTGATAAAGTATTCACAATTGAAAATCTGACTTCTTTTTACCGTTTTAAACAGGAACACAGTCTGGTGATCTATCTTGGCGGTTATCATAATCGCAGCAGACGAAATCTGCTGATGCAGATTTATCAGAAATTGCCGGATGCACAGTATTATCATTTTGGAGATCTGGATGCAGGTGGATTTTATATTTTAGAACACTTGAAAAGAAAAACAGGGATCCCATTTCAAATGTTTCAAATGGACATTGAAACATTGAAAAAGTATGAGGATTATGCGAAGCCATTGACAGAAAATGACAAAAAGCGGTTGATGCAGTTAGAAAAAATGGAACTGCCGGACGAAGAGAGAAAACTCATCACTTATATGTTACAAAAAGGAATAAAGCTGGAACAGGAATGTATTTCCGAATCCCAGTAAGGAGCATAGATCATGTGGAAACTAAAACAGATTTTTGATGGAGAATACGGCTGCGAAGAGCGGCAGCCGGGAGAAAAAGAAAAATGTCTTGTGATTCTCGCAAATGAAGAGGGAGAAGAAAAGACATTTGAGGCAAATGAGGACTGGATTGCGGCAATCGAAAAGCTGTCAGCAAATCCGCTCATGAAAATAATTATCAGTAAGCCGATGGCGAAAGACTGCCAGTACAAAAAGATCGTGGTGGAGAAGAAAGGCGATGGCTATCAGGCGGCAAAGTATACAGAGAAACAGGTGTTTCACGATAATTTTGGCGCAGAAGATCTGCAGGGCTTTTTGATGGAAGCCATACATGATACATTCCTGCAGGTAAATGCATGGGATGAGAAAAGAGAATACAGTCTTCTGATCTCAAAGAAAGGTGCGGTGACACTCAGGGCGAAAGCTTCAAAAGAAGCACCAGACACAGTCACAGAACATAACCGGAAGAAAAATTATATTTTGGATGAGGGACAGGTGATCCCTCCGCTGGTGGATATGGGTATTTTTACCGGAGAGGGAAAAGTGGTAAAGTCCATGTATGATAAGTTCCGCCAGATCAACCGTTTTATCGAGATGATCGATGATGCGATCCGGGAATATAAAGGTGAGGAAATACACATCATTGATTTCGGATGCGGAAAGTCTTACCTGACCTTTATCATGTATTATTATTTTACAGAGATCCGGCATATGAAAGTGCAGATGCTTGGACTCGACCTGAAAAAAGATGTCATCGAAAAATGCAACCGGGCGGCGGAGAAATATGGCTATGACAATCTGCGCTTTGAGCTAGGTGACATCAATGGATTTCAGACGCCGTTTGACGTGGATATGGTCGTGACGCTCCATGCCTGCGATACTGCGACAGATTTTGCACTCTATAATGCAATCACATGGAATGCAAAAATGATTTTTTCCGTACCATGCTGTCAGCATGAGGTGAATAAGCAGATCCAGAGTGAGGATTATTCCCTGCTCACAAGATACGGCATTATCAAAGAGCGTTTTTCAGCGCTGACAACAGATGCGATCCGGGCGAATCTTTTGGAGTGCTGCGGATACAAAACCCAGCTGCTGGAATTTATTGACTTTGAACACACACCGAAAAATATTTTGATCCGTGCGGTCCGCCGCCCGGTCTTACCGTCCTCTGCGAAAAAAAAATATTTAGCGGAAGTGGAAAACATGTGCAGGGAATTTCACTTAGAGCCAACCCTGTATACATTATTGCGGAACGATTGCAAAGTATGATAGTATAAATGGAGCAGAAAACACAAAGGAGCGCAGGTATGGAAGATATTTTAGCAGCATTTCCGGATAGAGAAACATTTGACCGTTACTGGGAGGAAAATTATGTTCCGGTAACTTATGAGGATGTAAAAGAGGCATTTGAGGATTTCGTGACCTCCGCAGGCGGACACATCTTTTTGTCCGATTACGAGGAGGGTGGATGCATTTCCAAAGAGGATTTTAAGGACAATCTTTCCCAGGAGGCGCAGTTTGCCTTTCAGGATGGTCTGACGGAAGTATTTTATGACAAAAACCCGGATTTATATGAGACAGCCTTTGCTATTTTTGAGGAGGCACAGATGTCTGGAAATCAGGATGTAAATGTGGCAGTTACGTTTCATGAAACATTTAACCGCCTGTATGCAGAGTTTTTAGATCGTTTATTTGAAGAGAAAGGCAGTATATGGCAACGTTAGGAATTCCACAGAATACCATAGAGGTTTTACAGAAATATAATTTTAATTTTCAGAAGAAGTTTGGACAGAACTTTCTGATCGATACGCATGTGCTTGAGAAGATCATTGAGGAGTCCGGAATCACAAAGGATGATTTTGTTTTGGAGATCGGACCTGGAATCGGCACAATGACGCAGTATCTCTGCGAGAATGCAAGAGAAGTGGCGGCGGTGGAGATTGATAAAAATCTGATCCCGATTCTGGCAGACACACTCAGCGCATACGACAATGTGGAAGTCATCAATGATGATATTTTAAAAGTAGATATTAATAAGCTGGCAGAGGAAAAAAATGGAGGAAAGCCGATCAAAGTTGTGGCGAATCTTCCATATTATATCACGACACCGATCATTATGGGATTATTTGAAAGCCATGTGCCGATCGACAGCATTACGATCATGGTGCAGAAAGAAGTGGCAGACCGTATGCAGGTGGGACCGGGAACGAAAGAATATGGGGCACTCTCCCTTGCAGTGCAGTATTATGCGAAACCCGAGATTGTTGCGATCGTTCCGCCGAACTGTTTTATGCCTCGCCCGAATGTCGGAAGCGCAGTGATCCGTCTCACAAGACATAAAGAAGTGCCGGTGCAGGTGAATGACGAAAAATTAATGTTTAAGATCATCCGTGCATCCTTCAATCAGCGCAGAAAGACGCTTGCCAATGGCTTGAACAATGCACCGGACATTCATCTTTCCAAAGAAGTGATTCAGGAAAGCATTGAGGAACTTGGCGTTCCGGTCACCATCCGTGGCGAAGCACTGACACTTCAGCAGTTCGCACAGCTCAGCAACATCATCGGCAGCAAAATTTGATTCATAAAAGCTGACTCCGTCTCATATACTTGTATATGGGATGGAGATTTTTTATGCACAGAAAAAACTTGGCAAAAAGAATAAACATGATGCTGACCATACTTCTGCTCTTGCTTCTCATACCACTTTTCCTCACCATTTTTTGCCAGAAAATGCAGCTGGAAGAATTGCTGGGAAATGTAAACCGGACAGCGGAAACAGAGGAGGATGCGGACATGCTTTTTTGCATTGTCGCAAAGGAGATAAGCGCAGATGCACCGGAGGAATGTATCAAAGCCCAGTGTGTGATCGCCCGCACAAACCTTAAGGCAGCAGAGGAGATGGGGACAGAACTTCCGGGGAGTATGACAATGGGCGAATTACAGGAGCTGTGGGGCGACTATTTTTACGAGGCGGAAGGGAAGATAAAGGAGGCGATACAGGAGACAGACGGAGAGACGCTGCAGTACCGGAACCATTACATATATGCTGCATACCATGCAGTGAGCGCAGGCAATACAAGAAATATGGAAGAATTATATCCGGATTCGGATATGCCCTATCTTTCAGGTGTGGCATGTTATGAGGATGCACAGGCGCCGGATTATCTTTCGGTGCTGTATCTGGATCAGGAGATCACGATCGAAGAGAAGGATAGTGCCGGGTATGTCACAAAGGCGCAGATGAATGGGAAATCCTACACAGGAGAGGAACTGCGTGGGGAACTTGGGTTAAAATCCGCAAATTTCAACGTGACAGAACTGGAACCTGGCAAGATCCGGATCGTAACGAAAGGACATGGACACGGATTTGGACTGAGCCAGTATACGGCACAGAAAATGGCTGAAAAAGGGGAGGATTACAGAAAAATTTTACAGTATTTTTTTCCCGGTACAGAGCTGGAAAATGTGGAATGAAAAACGATTCCAATTACTGTGAATAAACCGTCTGAATGTGGCAACACTATTGTTAATAGCAGGAAATGTATTCTGCTAAATAAACAATGGACGGTGAAAAATATGAGAAAGAATCACGGATGGGCAGCCTTCTGGCAGAAAAAACAGTATATCATTGCAGGCACGCTGGTAATCCTTGCAGCAGTCGGCATGACTGTTTTATATAGCAGAGGACAGGAACAGGAGAGAAAGCAGTTAGAACAGGAAATTGCAGCAGAGATGGACACGGAGAACCAGAATGTGGCAATGGAGGAAGAGACAGAGGCAGATCAGGTTGCTTCTATTTTAAAACCGCAGACACAGAGCACAGAGACAGCAGAGGTAGAAAAGGAGAGTGAGGAAGCAGACAGTGGACAGGAAGAGGTGGCACCGACAGGAAACACTTCCCAGGCACTCCATTTTGCTGCGGAAGATGGCATCTTATGGCCGATGGAAGGAAATGTGATCTTAGATTACAGCATGGACTCGACGGTGTATTTTGCGACGTTAGACCAGTACAAATACAATCCGGCGGTCATCATTGCCGGGGATGTCAACAGCAAAGTTTATGCGGTAGCAAAAGGAAAAATCCAGAGTATTGAGACAAATGAAGTGACAGGATGTACCGTGACAGAAGATTTGGGAGATGGGTATCTCGCAGTCTACGGACAGCTTAAGGAACCGGAGTTTGCAGTGGGAGACTATGTGGAGGCAGGTCATGTGATCGGTTATGTGACGGAACCGACAAAATATTATTCTGTTGAGGGCAGTAACCTGTATTTTGAACTTCGAAAAGATGGGGTACCGGTCGATCCGATCGAATTTTTTGAATAGCAAAAATTTCCTTTTTCTTGAACACACGGTATTTCTGGATTATAATAAATTTTATTGAAATACCGAAAACAGGCAGAAAGGAAGAGACTGCATGGGAGTTCATGGATCAAATGACGTGGTAAATGCATGGAAACAGGAAGTTTTGAACAGCAGAGGAAAGGACGCAGAGCATACACTCAAATGCTGTCTTGATATAGAACGGTATGCAAAGGAACATAAAGATGCGGCACTTCTTGGTTTTGCATATTTTTACAGTGGGGAAACTTACTATCTGCTGAATGATGTGGAGCACATGTTCCGCAACATTGCGCAGGCAATCCATCTGCTAGGACAGACCGGACAGTGGGAGCTGATCGCAAGGTCTTACAACCTGATGGCAATCTCTTCTGTCAACAAGGGAAATGTGTCTGCAGCGATGGATTACTATCTGACAGGATTGAATTACTGCCGCAAATATGGGATTACTAAGATGGAGATCAGCATCATGCAGAATCTTGGTAATCTGTACATGGAAAATGGTGTGTATCACGAGGCGCAAAGTTATTTCGAAAAGGCTTATTCATACTGCAGAAGTAATCCGGATGTGAAGGAAAATTATGTCGGACTGATGGCCAGTTACGTGAATCTGGCACGCTGCTATATGCTGCAAGGGATGTTAGATAAGACACATGCTTATATAGAAAAACTGGATGCGGAATGTGCGTCTTATTATGAGGACATAGATATTTTATATGTGGACTGCCTGAAGGCAAGGTATTATCATCTGATCCACAATTATGTGAGACGAGATGCACAGATTCAGGAGATTGTAGAAATAATCAATAAAAATGTGCAGATCATGGAGGTGTTTGACGACCTTTGTGATTTTTGCGGGCTGATGCTGGAGATCGGCCGGGATGATGTGTTGTGGATGATCGTTGAGAAGCTGGATCGGATCGTGAAAGATTCAGGTGTGATCAATCTGCAGCGCAGAGTCATTTCCATTAAGATCAAAGGCTACCGCAAGAATCAGGACAATGCAGGTTATCTGCAGGCAGCTGGTCTGTATTATGAGCTTTCCGAGATCATGGAGCGCGAGAACAAAGATATGATCGTCAACATGCTTTATGTCAGAAGTTCTCTCGAACGTGCAAATGAGAGCCGCAGGGAGATGGAAGCAGTCAATGTGAAGCTGCTGAAACAGTCGGAGACAGATCAGATGACCGGACTGGCAAACCGTTACCGCCTGAATGCTTATTCGGAAAAAGTATTAGATTACTGTTATGAGCACAGGCTTCCGCTTGCAATGGAGATTTTAGATATTGACTTTTTTAAGCAGTATAATGACAATTATGGACATCAGCAGGGCGATGAGTGCATTATAGCAATTGCAGATGAGCTGAAAAAGATGGAAGACAGACAGACGTTCTGTGCGAGATATGGCGGAGATGAATTTATTATCATTTATGCAGGTGCAAGTGCGGAGGAAGTGTACGCGAAGGCAGCTGCACTCCGGCAGAATATTATGGATCTGAAACTGGAGCATTTATATTCCAAGGCTTTGCCGATCGTGACGATCTCCCAGGGAATTTCGTATGGAGTTCCGGAGAACGGAAACAGGAGCTGGGATTTTCTACATACTGCAGATATGCTGTTATATCAGGTAAAGAAGAGAAGCAGAAATGATATCTGTATTGCGGATATCCGTGGGCAGGAGCTGGATTTATCCTCAAAACAGGAAAAAGTGGAACCTTAGAGGAAAATTGGCATAAGTTATAATGAGCAATCCGCAATCGAACTATTGCTACGGCAGCTTTTTTTAGAGGTGACGGGCATATCACATTTTTACAGGGGAAAAACAGAAATGCATGTGGAGTGTACGACGACTGGATTTTGCTTGGATATGGATGAAAAACAGGGAGTATTCGATTGCTTTTCATATTAACCCAGCTTTCTTTTTCATGGAAGCCGGGGTACATAGATCGTGCCGGATGTGATACGGGTATTCTGACAAAATAGTTGACAAAATGGCGACAATATGCTAACGTATACGACTGCGCATTCGCACGAAAGGAAAATATATGGAAACAGTAAGATTTGATGAATTAGATTTATATCCACAGGTACTCCGTGCTATCAAAGAGATGGGATTTGAAGAGGCGACTCCAATCCAGAGTCAGGCGATCCCGGTTGTGATGTCAGGAGTCGATGTGATCGGACAGGCACAGACAGGAACCGGAAAGACAGCATCTTTTGGTATCCCGGTGCTTCACAAAGTAGACCCAAATAATAAAAAGACACAGGTGATCATCCTCTCACCAACCAGAGAGCTTGCAATCCAGGTGTCGGAAGAAATCCGTAAATTAAGCAAATATATGCATGGCGTGAAAATCCTTCCGGTATACGGCGGACAGGATATCAACCGTCAGATCAAGGCATTAAAAGGCGGTGCACAGATCATTATCGGTACACCGGGACGTGTCATGGATCATCTCCGCAGAAAAACGATCCGCTGCGAGGCAGTCAATACGATCGTTTTAGATGAGGCGGACGAGATGCTGAACATGGGATTCCGTGAGGATATCGAGACGATTTTGGAATATATCCCGGAAGAGGGAAGACAGACGGTTCTGTTTTCTGCGACCATGCCAAAGCCGATTTTAGATATCACAAAGAAATATCAGCATGACGCAGTGACCATTAAGGTGGTAAAAAAAGAACTGACCGTGCCAAGCATTGAGCAGTATTATTATGATGTCAAACGCAAGGACAAGACCGAAGTTCTGACAAGACTGTTAGATTACTATAATCCAAAGCTTTCCCTCGTATTCTGTAATACCAAGAAAATGGTGGACGAGCTTTCCGAGGAGTTAAAGAGCCGAGGTTATATGGCAGAGGGGCTTCACGGCGATATGAAGCAGGCACAGCGTGACCGTGTCATGAAAGCATTCCGCTCCGGACGTGTGGAAATCCTGATCGCAACAGATGTTGCTGCGAGAGGAATTGACGTTGATGATGTGGAAGCAGTATTCAATTATGATATTCCACAGGATGACGAGTATTATGTACACCGTATCGGACGTACCGGACGTGCAGGACGTACCGGACGTGCGTTCACTTTTGTAAAAGGAAAAGAGGTTTACAAGTTAAAAGATATCATGCGTTACTGCAAGACCAAGATCCTTGCAATGCCAATCCCATCTTCCGATGATGTGGCACAGATCAAGGCAGAGAAAGTGATGCAGGGAATCGGTGAGATCATTGAGAATGAAGATTTAAAAGAGATGATCGAGATCATCGAAAAGCAGGTCAATGATTCCGATTACACCGCAATGGATATCGCAGCAGCCTTCTTAAAACAGGCACTCGGTCAGGTGAATCTGGAAAACGACAGAGAGAATGGCGAGATCGACTGGGATAACACCGGAGCCGAAGAAGGTATGGTTCGTCTCTTCATTAACATCGGTAAAAAAGACCGCGTGAAACCGGGCGATATCTTAGGTGCCATCGCTGGAGAGTCAGGAATGCCTGGAAAACTCGTCGGTGCGATCGATATGTACGACAAATACACTTTTGTGGAAGTGCCGAGAGAGTATGGCAAAGAAGTATTAGAAGCCATGAAGAATGTGAAGATCAAAGGACGTTCCGTCAATATGGAACCGGCAAATCAGAAATAGAAAATAAAAAGAGAGTCTCTTTTGTGAAATTTTTAAGCAAAATTTCGAAAGAGACTCTTTTTTTGGTGTATTGCGCTACTTGAATTCGATTACATTTAATAGTATAATTTTTCACGGTTGTATAAATAAAAGGCAAATTAAGGAGGATAACACCATGGAGTGGAAGAATTTAGATACCCTTACTTCTTTTGAAGAATTGTCAAAGGTTGCAGAGGTTGACCTGACAAAAGTAATGTCCGGAGAAAACGGCGCAGAGCGTGTGAAGAAATACAGCACACCGATGGCAGAGGGACTTGCATATAATTATGCTGCAAAAAAAGTGGATGATAACACACTTGCAGCACTTGCAAAATTAGCTGAGGAAGCACAGCTTTCTGAAAAATTTGCAGCTCTTTATAATGGTGAAGTTGTGAATACAGGCGAGAAACGTCTTGTGCTTCATCATATGACACGCGGACAGCTGGGTGATGCAGTCGAGGCAGATGGCGTAGACAAACGTTCTTTTTATGTAGAACAGCAGAATAGAATTGCAGATTTTGCAAACAAGGTACATGCCGGAGAGATCACAAATGCAGCAGGTGAAAAGTTCACAACTGTAGTTCAGATCGGTATTGGCGGAAGTGACCTTGGACCACGTGCAATGTATCTTGCACTGGAGAACTGGGCAAAGAAAAACAACACATTCAAGATGGAAGCAAAATTCATCAGCAATGTAGACCCGGATGATGCAGCAGCAGTATTAGCTTCTATTGATGTTGCACATTCCATTTTCGTACTTGTATCAAAATCAGGTACAACATTAGAGACATTGACGAATGAGTCTTTCGTAAAAGATGCATTGAAAAATGCAGGACTGGATGCTTCTAAGCATATGATCGCTGTTACAAGTGAGACATCTCCTCTGGCAAAGAGTGATGATTATCTGGCAGCATTTTTCATGGATGATTATATCGGAGGACGTTTCTCTTCTACATCAGCAGTTGGCGGAGCTGTATTATCCCTGGCATTCGGACCGGAGGTGTTTGCACAGTTCTTAGACGGTGCAGCAGAAGAAGATAAACTTTCTTTAAATAAAAATATGTTAGAGAATCCGGAAATGCTCGACGCATTGATCGGAGTTTATGAGCGTAATGTACTCGGCTACCCGGCTACAGCCGTTTTACCATACTCCCAGGCTTTGAGCCGTTTCCCTGCACATTTACAGCAGTTAGACATGGAGTCTAACGGTAAATCTGTAAACCGTTTTGGTGAGTCTGTAAATTACGTGACAGGACCGGTGATCTTCGGTGAGCCTGGTACAAATGGACAGCATTCCTTCTATCAGTTATTACATCAGGGAACAGATATTGTTCCGCTTCAGTTCATCGGATTTAAGAACAGCCAGATCGGAACGGATGTTGTGATACAGGACAGCACAAGCCAGCAGAAACTCTGCGCAAACGTTGCAGCCCAGATCGTAGCATTTGCATGTGGTAAGGCAGACGACGACCGCAACAAGAATTTTGAAGGTGGACGTCCATCTTCCATCATCATCGGTGAGGAATTAAATCCTAAGACACTTGGTGCTTTACTTGCTCATTTTGAGAACAAAGTTATGTTCCAGGGATTCTTATGGAATATCAACAGCTTCGATCAGGAAGGCGTTCAGCTTGGAAAAGTTCTTGCAAAACGTGTTCTTGCACATGACACAGACGGAGCATTAAAAGTTTATAGTGATCTGTTAAACATCTAGTCAGGGGTCAGATCATGAAAAGAGAATCTTTCAAATCACGTCTGGGATTTATTCTGGTAAGTGCCGGATGTGCCATCGGAATCGGAAATGTATGGAGATTTCCTTATGTCGTGGGCGAAAACGGCGGCGGGTTATTTGTGCTGCTCTATCTCGTGTTCCTGATCGCCATGGGACTTCCGGTTCTGACGATGGAACTTGCCGTGGGACGTGCAAGCCGTAAGAGTGCCGTGTTAGGTTACAAGGCGTTAGAAAAACCGGGAAGCAAGTGGCATCTTCACGGCTGGGCAGCGATATTCGGCTGTTATATGCTGATGATGTATTACACGACAGTTTCCGGGTGGATGGTAACTTATTTTTACAAATTTCTGATAGGTGAATTTCAGGCTGGCATGGATGCGGAGGCTGCCGGAGCAGTATTTTCCAACCTGCTTGCAGACCCGTTGCAGATGAGCTTCTGGATGATACTCACGGTCATTCTGGGCTTTTTTGTGTGCAGCAGAGGATTGCAGAACGGTCTGGAAAAAATAAGCAAAGTCATGATGAGTGCTTTGCTTTGCCTGATCGTGATCCTTGCGGTACACAGTTTTACATTGTCCGGTGCGGGCGAGGGTGTACGTTTTTATCTGATCCCAAATATGGAAACGGTGAGAGAAGTGGGGATTGGAAATGTTGTGTCAGCGGCAATGAATCAGGCGTTCTTTACCTTAAGTCTCGGAGTTGCAGCCATGGAGATCTTTGGAAGCTATATGGGTCGTGATAACAGTCTTGCAGGAGAAGGTGCCAGAATCTGTGCACTGGATACATTTGTGGCGATCATGGCAGGACTGATCATTTTCCCGGCATGTTTCAGCTACGGCGTGGAAGTCGGGGCAGGACCAAAACTCATTTTCATCACGCTTCCAAACGTATTTGTAAATATGGAAGGCGGTCGTATCTGGGGAACAATGTTTTTTTTGTTTATGACATTTGCAAGCTTTTCCACGATTATTGCGGTATTTGAAAACATCATGTCATTTTGTATGGATATGTTTGGCTGGAATCGGAAAAAAGCGGCACTGGTCAACTGTGTGATCATACTGATCGCCAGCATGCCATGTGTACTCGGATATAATGTGTGGAGTGATCTGCACCTGATCGGTGGCAGGGATGTGTTAGACAGTGAGGATTTCATTGTGAGCAATCTGTTGCTTCCGGGTGGTTCCCTTATTTACCTGTTATTCTGCGTCACAAAATGGGGATGGGGATTTGATAACTATCTGGAAGAAGCAAATACTGGAAAAGGTCTTAAGATCGCAAAAGGATTAAAACCATATTTCCAGTTTGTGCTTCCGGTATTGATTTTATTTATCCTAATCCAGGGATTAATCTGATTTTATTGATTCTCATCAGGGATTACTCTGATCAGGAGTTTACAACTTCGTACCAGTAGGAAGAACCATTTTCTATCATATTACAGTAGGTGTTGACCATCACTTCGCGGAACGGAGCGAATTCGTCAGCAAGTTCGAGCTTTTGTGGGTAAGTTCTTGTGACGAAGTCGATCTCTTCCGCGATTTTTCTTGCAACGGATGCATCTTTGATCGGCACAATGCCAAAAAGAGTGGAGCAATAAGTTTTGCTTCCCGTGCAGGAGGCAAGCAGAACTTTCGCAAAATTTTCCCACTCTGTCAGCAGAACTGCCTGTTCTGTTTCATTCTCAGGTGCGTATTCGAGCAGACAGAGATCTTTCATATATTGTTTTAATTCTTTTTGCAGATGCCGCTTGTTGAAAAAAGAAATTCCGGCGGCACCGGATGCTTTGATCATCATCCATGCTTTCATGAAAGCATCGCTCTTTCCGTCTTTTCCATAACGTTTTTCCAGCAATTTCATACGGTAGTTGTCATTTGGAAGATCCAGCTCCCGGCTGATCGCCTGAGCGAGAATCTCTTTTCTTTCTTTGGCATTTTCTATTTCATAATAATGTTCCGGCCAGTTTTCGAGGGGATCGATCTGGGCGGTTTTTTCTTTTTTCAAAAGCATAGGGAAGTCCTTTCTCTGGTTTTTTGGGGAATGCGAAACTCTGGCAAAGTTGCTTTAAATTGTTCAAAATTAACAAAATTTTCGAAAACACGCTTCCGCTACGTGTCGCTGGTAGCGGTACTAAGAAGCCAGTCACGGCTTATGCCGCACCTGCCTTCTAAGTGCCGACCGCTCCCCAGTGTTTTCTCAAGCTTTTGTTAATTTTGAACAATTTCATTCACGTTTTTAGGAGTTTCGCAATTATCTATTTTAGTCTTTATTAGATCATGATTTCTAGTCCGCAGTGCACGCCAGAAAAATCAGAGATTTTCCTGGCTGTCGGGCATTCGCCCTATCACTCTCGATATATGCAGACCTCAACATGCAAGCATGTTCGGTCTGCATATTCTCGATTGGCACTGCTCATTGCTTACGCACATTATATCATGAACTTATATTGTTTGCATTGTTAAGTTAGGAATTGTTATGGGAACGAAAGACAAGTGAACGGTAATAGAAAATTTGTTAATGAGAAAAATAGTAAATAATGATGCTTGACTTTTCTGTTATCCTGTACTATATTCAATATACCCCACAGGGGTATATTGAATATAATGAATGACAATATCATAAGTGGTAGAAAATAATACTCAGATAACAAAATGAGGGTGCGATGGACAGAAAGGATGTGGAGGTTATGACATGTTGTTGTAAAGGCAATGAGGATGGCAATGTAAAACATAAACAGCGTGATGAGCAGGAGAAGAAAGCGCTCATGACACGCTTAAGTCGTATTGAAGGACAGGTGCGTGGAATCAGGGCGATGGTGGAGGACGACCGTTATTGCGTGGATATTCTCACACAGGTGTCAGCAATCCAGGCGGCCTTGAATGGGTTTAACAAAGAACTTCTGGCGAGACATATCAAAACCTGCGTTTCGGAGGACATCCGCGAAGGAAATGAAGAGGCAGTCGATGAACTGTGCGGACTTTTGAAGAAACTGATGAAATAAAGAACTCTGACAAAGTTATATCCGAAGTTTCAGCAGAACTCCGGATATTCAAAAACAGAACATAACAGGAAAGGACGATATACATGAAAGAGAGATTTGATGTTACAGGCATGACCTGTTCCGCCTGCTCTTCCCATGTGGAGAAAAGCGTGAGCAAGCTCACCGGGGTGGAAAATGTCAGCGTGAATCTGCTGACAAACAGTATGCAGGTCGAATTTGATGAGAATAAACTTGATACAGCAGGAATTATCAAGGCAGTGGAGGATGCCGGATACGGTGCGGCGGTGAAAGACGAGCACGCAAAATCCGGGGCAAAAACGTCTGGACAGTCTGGCAGCCAGGAAAACAATGGACTTTCAGCCGTAGAGCAGAATGTGAAAAACATGAAAAAGAGACTGATCGTCTCACTGATTTTCTGGATACCGTTGATGTATGTGTCCATGGGACATATGATATATCAGTGGCTCAACATTCCGATGCCGCCGTTTACCATGAACTTTTTGCATGGAAATGAGAATGCAATCACCTATGCGTTTACGCAGTTTTTACTGTTGCTGCCAATTTTGATCGCAAATCAGAAATATTTTAAAAACGGATTTAAAACATTATGGCACAGAAGCCCGAACATGGACAGCCTGATCGCGATCGGTGCGGGTGCGGCAATCCTCTATGGTATTTTTGCCATTTACCGTATCGGGTATGCGATGGGACACGGCGACATGATGGTCGTACATCAGTATGCCCATGACTTATACTTTGAGTCAGCCGGAACGATCCTGACACTGATCACCATCGGGAAATATCTTGAGACGAAGTCCAAGGGAAAAACAAGCGAGGCGATCACAAAACTTCTGAATCTCGCACCAAAGACCGTGACGGCTGTAAGAGATGGTGTGGAGCAGGTCGTGGATGCAGCAGATGTGGAAAAAGGAGAAATCTTCCTTGTAAAACCGGGTGAATCGGTTGCAGTGGACGGTATCGTGCTGGAGGGAAAATCCTCTTTTGACGAATCTGCGATCACAGGTGAGAGCATTCCGGTGCCAAAACAGGAGGGAGATACCATTGTCTCTGCATCCATAAATAAATCCGGACTCATCCGTGCAAAAGCAACAAAAGTCGGTGAAGACACTACAATTGCGCAGATCATAAGGCTGGTTGAGGAAGCTTCCTCAAGCAAAGCCCCGATTGCAAAAATGGCAGATAAAATTGCCGGAGTCTTTGTGCCGGCCGTTATTACCATTGCACTGATCACAGGAGTTATCTGGCTGATCTCCGGCGCAACGTTTGAGTTTGCCATGTCAACTGCGATTGCAGTGCTTGTGATCTCGTGTCCGTGCGCACTTGGTCTTGCAACACCGGTAGCGATCATGGTTGGAACCGGAAAAGGTGCAGAGAACGGGATCCTCATCAAATCCGGTGACGCATTAGAGACGGCACATCAGATCGACACCGTTGTGTTAGATAAGACGGGAACTATCACGCAGGGAAAACCTGTCGTGACAGATATTATCTGTGCTGCCGGAAAGAATGCAGATAAAACGCAGCTTCTTCAGATTGCAGGAAGTCTTGAAAAAGGCAGCGAACATCCGCTTGCCGAGGCGATTGTAAACTATTGTTTGACAAACAATATTTCCCTGGAAAAAGTAACAGATTTCAACGCTTTATTTGGAAAAGGAATCGAAGGTACAATGTCCGGTACACACTACTATGCCGGAAATGAGAAGATGATGGAAGAGAAAGGGATCAGCCTTTCCACAGAACAGAAAAACCAGATCCAGGCACTTGCCAAACAGGGCAGGACACCACTTCTTTTTGCAGATGAAAAACAGTTCCTTGGAATTGTGGCAGTTGCAGATGTGGTAAAACCGACCAGTAAAGAGGCGGTACAGAAATTCCGTGATTACGGCATACATGTCATTATGTTAACCGGTGACAACGAAGTGACCGCACAGGCGATCAAAGAGCAGGTTGGTATCGATGAGGTGGTCGCCGGGGTTCTGCCAACACAGAAAGAGGAGAAAATCTCAGCCTTAAAACAGGCAGGACATAAAGTAGCGATGATCGGTGACGGCGTCAACGATGCACCGGCACTTGCCTCCGCAGATGTGGGAATTGCGATCGGGGCAGGAACAGACGTAGCGATCGAGAGCGCTGATATCGTACTGATGAAAAACGATTTACTTGACGCTGTAGGTGCAGTAAAATTAAGTAAAGCCGTGATCCGCAACATCAAAGAAAATTTGTTCTGGGCATTCTTTTACAACAGTATCGGAATCCCGCTTGCAGCTGGTGTTTTGTATCCGCTTTTCCAGATAAAATTGAACCCGATGTTCGGTGCAGCAGCCATGAGTCTGAGCAGCGTATGTGTGGTAAGTAATGCACTCCGGTTAAGATGGGTAAAACTGCATGATGCGAAAAAGACACAAAGTGAACCGCATCAGGATGTCGCTGCAAGTACAATTGCAGATATTAACCAGCACAATGCACTGGATAATAATATAAAATCAACAAACAATGATAAAGGAGAATCAACTATGACAACAACAATTTCAATCGAAGGCATGATGTGTGCCCATTGCCAGGCACATGTAGAGAAAGCATTAAAAGAGGTCGCAGGCGTAACAGAAGTTACCGTAAGCCTCGAAAACAAAAATGCAGTCGTAACAGGCGACGCTTCTGTAGAAACATTAAAACAGGCAGTTGTAGATGCAGGTTACGAAGTGACAGATGTGAAATAAAGTATTTTCGAAAAAGACAGCCACCGGAATCCGGTGGCTGTTGCTTTCCCTAAAATGATAGCTTATAATATAGAAATATATCATGTTATTGTCAGGGAAAAGAGAGGTATTCATGGCAAAAATTTTTAATGTAAATGGAGATTGCAAACCGAATCTACACTATATGGTTAATATCTCAGAACGTCTACGGCAGATAAAAAATATGGTAGATGAGGGACAATACTTTACGATTAACCGTGCAAGGCAATATGGCAAAACAACAACACTGCGTGCTTTAGAGGAATTTCTTCAGAAAGAATATACGGTAGTCAGTCTGGACTTTCAGCGTATGAGTTATGCAGATTTCGAAAACGAAAATTCATTTGTCATGGCATTTTCAGGGGAAATTTTAGATTGTATGCGTTTCCCGGAAGAAATTCCAGATACAATAAAAACAACTTTGCAGGGTTTTGCGGATGGGGATGAGAGACAGGTTACGCTTTCAAGATTATTTCGTTGTCTGAGCCAATGGTGTGAGCAATCAAATAAAAAAATAGTGCTTCTGATTGATGAAGTTGACAGTGCATCTAATAATCAGGTGTTTTTAGATTTTTTGGCGCAGTTACGTGGTTATTATATTAACAGGGACAGAAAGGCGACTTTCCAATCTGTGATATTAGCAGGAGTACATGATATCAAAAATATTAAACGCAAAATTTCTGAAAATGGTGAACATAAATTAAACAGTCCATGGAATATAGCAGCAGATTATCTTGTAGATATGAGTTTTTCGGCACTAGATATTGCAGGTATGCTTAAGGAATATGAGGGAGATCATAAAACAGGAATGGATATTAATGCAATTGCCGGAATGATTTTCGATTATACATCCGGGTATCCATTTTTAGTATCGAAATTATGTAAACTAATCGATGAGATCGTAGCAGAAGAACCACAGTTTCTGAACAATTCATGGACAAAGGAAGGTTTATTAAAAGCGGTAAATATACTGCTCAAAGAAAAAAACACTTTATTTGAATCACTGGTAAACAAACTGGCAGATTATCCGGAACTGAGAAAGGTAATTTATGCATTATTGTTTAACGGAAAAATGATTCCGTACAATCCGCTGAATCCTGCAATTGAGATGGCAGAAATGTTTGGCTTTATAAAAAGGGAAAACGATACAGCAGTGATTTCCAACAGAATTTTTGAGACTGTTTTGTATAATTATTTTCTTTCGGAAGAATTTTTAAATAGTAAGATGTATGATGCTGCTTTACAAGATAAAAATCAATTTGTGAAAAATGGACAACTCTAATTATCGGAGTACCTTGATTATTACCATTTACAAACAGGATATATGCTGAGTTTTTGTTTTAATAAAAATAAGCAGATTGGTGTTAAAGAAGTTCACATAAAAGGAAAGAAATTAATAGAGGCAATCGTATAATTGAAAAGGGTGTGTGAAAAACTCTCGTTTTTTTACACGCCCTTCTCTTCTTTTGTAAAAAATAATTCTTAGTCGCTACTTTTGAAAAAGGAACGTAGCAATAAGTAAAACAAAGATTAAAACTATTAAAATTATAAAAAATAATGTAAAATTAGCAGAACGCTTTGTTTTATGGTGTATTTTTTTTCTCTGTGGAGAGTAATTAGATTCTTTCTGTGTTTTGGTCAAAGGGTTTACCTTGCTACTTTTTAAATAAAGTGCAAGCGGATCAGTTTGATTCATAATTCTTGAATAGAAATTATTTAACCATGCAACGTCGTCTGGATGGCATATGTTTTCTTCCTGACAATCCGGTTCATGGACAATCTGGTTCCTGATCCAACGGTAATGCTTTAGTTTTTTCAGATCATTATCCCAATTGTGTACTTTAGTAGAACCATCAGAAATTTTTGCCATTTCATCAATGTAAGCAGAGATTCGGCGTTCATCATTTAAAATATCACCACATAACTTTTCAAGATGCTTGTATGCATTCATGAATTCCATATTATTTCCCTCAGATAGTAAAATGAGAACTGGTTAATTAGGTATAATAAAAAGAAGAGCCAGTAAAGACACTGGCTCAGCGGAGATAGCGGGATTTGAACTCGCGCGCCGGAACATTTACCGACCTACCGCATTTCGAGTGCGGACCCTTCAGCCACTTGGGTATATCTCCATAGAAAAACGTGATACGCTTTTCTTTTTGTATAAAAATACTTGTTTAGTATACCATATTTTCTATAATCTGCAAGCTTTGAAATAGTTGTACCTGTTAAAAAAATATATTATAATCTAGATTAGCAATGAAATCATTTAATATAGTAATGAGAAAGGACTGTTTACGTATGAAAAGAATCGGAATGTTGACAAGCGGCGGCGACTGTCAGGCACTGAATGCTGCTATGCGTGGTGTGGTAAAAGGTTTGAGTGAAAATGTTGATGAACTTGAGATATACGGATTTCACAATGGATACAAAGGGCTGATCTATGGAGATTACCGTCTTTTGACTTCAGCAGATTTTTCCGGAATCCTCACGAAAGGTGGAACAATCTTAGGATCTTCCCGTCAGCCATTCAAACAGATGCGTGTGCCGGATGAGAATGGTCTCGATAAAGTAGAGGCAATGAAGCAGACTTATCATAAATTAAATCTGGACTGTCTTGTGATCCTTGGCGGCAATGGAACGCAGAAAACGGCAAACCTTCTCCGGGAAGAGGGCTTAAATGTGGTTCATCTTCCAAAGACAATCGATAATGATATTTATGGAACCGATGTTACCTTTGGTTTCCAGAGCGCGATCAACATTGCGACAGAGGCAATCGACTGCATTCATACGACAGCAGCTTCTCACAACCGTGTATTTATCGTGGAAGTTATGGGACACAAAGTCGGCTGGCTGACGTTATATGCAGGAATTGCCGGTGGTGCGGACATTATCCTGCTTCCGGAGATTCCATATGATATCAATAAAGTGATAGGAGCTATCAACAAGAGAACAAAAGCAGGAAAAGGATTTACAATTCTTGCAGTTGCGGAAGGTGCGATTTCCAAGGAGGATTCATCCCTGACAAAGAAAGCATACAAGGCAAAAGTGGCCGACCGCAAATATCCGTCCGTTTCCTATGAGATTGCGGATCAGATTTATGAAGCAGCAGGCGTTGAGGTCCGTGTTACGGTTCCGGGACATACACAGCGGGGCGGAAGCCCATGTCCATATGACAGAGTGCTCTGTACCAGACTTGGCTCTGCAGCAGCACAGGCAATCATTGAGGAAGATTACGGCTGCATGATTGCAATGATCAATGGAGAGACAAAACGTGTGCCATTGGCAGAGGTTTCCGGCAAATTGAAAACCGTTGATCCGGACTGCCAGATGATTCAGGAGGCAAAACGTATCGGAATCAGTTTTGGTGATTAAAAACATAAAAAACGAATGCCCGGCAATCTGCATCGTCAGAGCCGGGCATAACTAAGAGAGGAAAAACAGCATGTCATATACGGCGTTGTACCGGAAATTCCGTCCACAGGAATTTGAAGATGTAAAAGGGCAGGATCATATCGTAACAACTTTGAAAAACCAGATAAAAGCAGATCGTATCGGACATGCCTACTTATTTTGCGGAACAAGAGGAACCGGTAAAACGACGATCGCAAAAATTTTTGCAAAAGCAGTCAACTGTGAGCATCCGGTGGATGGCAGCCCTTGTGGGGAATGTCCGACCTGTAAAGCGATTGCGGCGGGCAGTTCCATGAATGTGATCGAGATCGATGCGGCGTCCAACAATGGCGTGGACAATATCCGTCAGATCCGTGAGGAAGTGGAATACCGTCCGACCGAAGGAAAATACAAAGTATACATTATCGATGAGGTTCATATGCTTTCCATAGGAGCGTTCAACGCACTGTTAAAAACGTTGGAGGAGCCACCGTCATACGTTATTTTTATTCTTGCCACAACGGAAGCACACAAGATTCCGATAACGATTTTATCTCGTTGCCAGCGATACGATTTCCGGAGAATTTCCATTGATACGATTGCAGGACGCCTGACGGATCTTATGGAAAAAGAGCAGGTAAATGTGGAGGAGCGGGCAATCCGTTACATTGCCAAGGCAGCAGATGGTTCCATGCGGGATGCATTGAGCCTTTTGGATCAGTGCATTGCATTCTATCTGGGGCAGGAACTGACATATGAAAAAGTGCTTGAGACGCTTGGCGCAGTAGATACGGAAGTGTTCAGCCGCTTGCTCAGACAGATTTTGGATAAAAACGTGACCGGGGCAATTCAGGTGATTGACGGGATGGTCATTGAAGGACGCGAGATGGGGCAGTTTGTCACAGATTTTACATGGTATCTGCGAAATCTTCTTCTTGTCCAGAGCTCAGATAATATGGAAGATGTACTTGACATTTCTGCGGATAACCTTGCATTGTTAAAAGAAGAAGCGGAAATGGTCGATCCGGAAATCTTAATGAGATACATCCGTATTTTTTCAGAACTCAGCAATCAGATCAAATATGCAACGCAGAAGCGTATTTTGATTGAAATAAATGTAATAAAGTTATGTAAACCAGAAATGGAAAAAGATTATACATCACTCATAGACCGTGTGGACAGTCTGGAAAAAAAGCTGGAAAAAGGTGTTGTTGTTGCACAATCCCAAAGCCCCAGGCAGGGCAGTGAGGTAACTGCATCGGAAGAAATTGCAAAAATGGAGCTTCCGAAAGCAATCCCGGAGGACATCAAACAGATTATTGGAAACTGGAAGGGAATCCTGTCCCAGCTTACCGGAATTACCAAAACATATCTGAATAAGGCAGTTCCAACACTTGGACCAAATAACTGTCTGCTTCTGGTATTTGAAGATCCGAATGCGTATGAGTACATTTCGGAAAATCGTTCAGAATGTCAGGACAGTCTGAAAATGATGATTGCAGAGCGGATTGGAAAAGAAGTGGAACTTCAGGTGAAACAAAATGACACCGGACACGCGAGTGAGGAGATTTATCCGGATCTCAGACAACTTATCAATTTTGAGATTGAAGAAGATGATTTCTAATTTCCAGCTGGACGAATCTGGAAAATTATATTATCATGTAGCATAGCTTCATGATCGCTATCTATACGAGCCTTGCTCGACAGTCTTTATATATCATGAGTTGAAAACAATTATGGAGGAATTACAATGGCAAAAAGAGGTGGATTCCCAGGTGGTATGCCTGGAAATATGAATAATCTGATGAAACAGGCACAGAGAATGCAGCGTCAGATGGAGGAAGCTCAGAAAGAGTTAGAAGAAAAAGAAGTAACTGCAACAGCAGGCGGCGGAGCAGTTGAAGTAACAGTTTCTGGAAAACATGAAGTGACAAAGATCAAATTATCCGAGGAAGTTGTTGATCCGGATGATATCGAGATGTTAGAGGATCTTATCATGGCAGCTACCAATGAAGCATTCCGTAAACTCGATGAGGAAAGCCAGAGCTCTATGGCAAAAATCACCGGTGGCATGGGTGGTTTAGGGGGACTTCCATTCTAAAACCGGAGTTTCACTTAGGAACTGCCGCCTGTAGGTGGTGTTACGGATTTTTGCAGGTTATGTTAATTGCATGCCAACAAAATGTATAGAAATATAAAAAATAGAACTGTTTGTTTTCAGAACCGGCCGCTCCCAAAATCCTGAAAACAAATCAGTTCTATTTTTTATTGAGCCAAGACTGTGTGGCATGCAATATCCAGGTTGTGAAAATTCGTCAATCCATGTTACAAGCGGCAGAACCCAAAGATGAAACTCTGGGATGGACGCCTATGAGAGAATGACAAAGATCAATCTGCATTCTCAAAGCAAATTAATTATAACTTCTGTAAATCAATTTTAATAGAATGAAGTAGGATTGTAAGTGTAATTATGGTAGAATGATGATATTAATGAAGTTGATCAATCGGTATTGTGCGCCCAGACAAGGGCGAGTAGTCTAACAGGTGGAATGCCTGTCTGGTAA
>ERZ772878.218-NODE-218-length-77281-cov-10.7937_pt1 | contig 77281 bp, 74 predicted proteins | sample MGYA00580578_ERZ772878 | MGnify/ENA primary metagenome ERZ772878 (study PRJEB29015, sample SAMEA2737686) | human gut metagenome | biome: human gut; feature: human-associated habitat; material: faeces | place: China | collected 2012 ...
GAGCAACTGACTCTTAATCAGTGGGTCCACGGTTCGAGCCCGTGATGGTGTACCACGAAACCCGAGTTTTCTAACGAAAACTCGGGTTTTTGTTATGTCTTAATTTAATTTTACGCTTTTGCATCTCTTTTCCTTGTGTTTGTTAAAACTGTAATCCGGCTGCCGCATGACGATTGACAAGCTGCACTCTCCGGGGTATGATAAGCACAAGGCAGGATAATTATTTACGGAATTGCACAGGGAGGGAATGCAATGCTGTTCAAAACAGAGCTTACCGAAGTCTCCACCATGGAGGAGCTGGACAAAATCGTCAAGGCACTCAGCGCGAAAGGCATAGACGTGACCACGAAAACGGTCGATCTGATGAGCGGTGGTCTGCTGGAAAACCGGCGTTCATCCGGCACGTTCGGCATGAATGCCGAGGTGAGATTCGTTTACAAGATCTACGTTAAACGCGCGGAGCTGGAGCCTGCAAAGAGCGTTCTGACGACAATCTGATTGCAAGAAGGGAATGAAGTAAAATTCATTCCCTTTTTCCATGCCTACTTTACCGATTCATCAAAATGTGATAAAATAGAAACCAAACAGAAAATTTAGTTTCTATTCCGAGCGGATTTTCCGCTTTTGGTTTGGGTTGATGGAGGCTGCACTATGATAAAGTTCCGAATGCCGCTGCTGGCGGTGCGTGATGTGGAGATTTCAAAGAAATTTTACCATGATCTGTTCGATCAGGAGGTTGTGCTGGATTTAGGCGGAAACGTGACGTTTTCCGGCGGCTTTTCCGTTCAGCAGGATTTTGACAGGCTGACCGGCGTGCCCAAATCCACGATCCTGCACCAGTCGCACAACATGGAGCTTTACTTTGAGGTGGACGACTTTGACGCGTTCACGGAAAAGCTGCGCGGACACCTGGACGTGGAACTGGTGCATCCGCCGATGACGCATGCGTGGCAGCAGCGTGTGGTGCGCCTGTACGACCCGGACTGGCATATGATCGAGGTCGGTGAGTCCATGGAGCACATCGCACTTCGCCTGCTGGACGAGGGCCGTTCCGTGGAGGAAACCGCCGCTCTCATCCATCACCCGACTGATTTTGTGGAGCAATGCAGAAAGGGTTTGAAATAGATATGTTCGGTTATGAACCGGAATTCGTCGTGTGCGGCGATGCCCGGATTGCTTATTACGATGTCGGCCGAGGAAAGCCGCTCGTGCTGCTGCACGGCAACGGCGAGGACAGCTCGTACTGGAACGCCCAGATACCCGAGCTGACCCGCTTTTACCGCGTTATTGCGGTGGACAGCCGCGGGCACGGCGCCTCCGGGAGCGGCGGGCACGGCCTGTCGTTTGAAATGATGGCGGAGGATCTCAAAACCGTGCTGGACACGCTCGGCGTGAAGAAAGCGCACTTCCTCGGCTTTTCGGACGGCGGCAATCTGGCGATCAAATTCGCACTGACGTACCCGGAATATATAGATAAACTCATCCTCAACGCGGCTAATGTGGAGATGTTCAGCGGCGTCAAGCCGCAGGTGCAGCTGCCCATTATGGCAGGCTACGGTGTTGCTGCGGCGCTGAGCCGTTTCAGCAAAAAGGCGGCGCGCCGAAGGGATGTGCTCGGACTGATGGTGCACCCGTACGGGGTGACGATGAACGATCTGGAGCGGCTGACCATGCCGACCCTCATCATCGTCGGCGAGCACGATGCAATACGCGAAAAGCAGACAAAGGAGATGGCCTCGCACATTCCCCACTGTGAAGTGGAGGTTTTCCGCGACGGCGACCACTTTGTTGCAGCAAAGCAGCCGTCCCGCTTCAACCGGACGGTTATAGAATTTTTACTTGGGAGATAATCAGCATGAAATTCATCAAAGCGGGAGAAATCGCAGACAGCAATATTTTCAACAAGCTCGACGAGCGCAAGAAGTCGCTCCTCGAAGGCGGCATGGACGTCATCAATCTGTCCATCGGCACGCCGGATTTTCAGCCGGGAAAGCATGTGATGGAGGCCGTCAGCCGCGCTGCGCTCGACCCGGATATGTACAAGTATTCGCTGAATGAAACGCGCGAGCTGCTCGATGCCGTGCAGGACTGGTACAAGCGCCGCTATGACGTCACGCTTGCCGACGATGAGATCATGGCCGTGTGCGGCTCGCAGGAGGGCATTGCACACGTTGGCTTTGCCTTCGCCGGCCCGAACGACCTGATCCTTGCACCGGACCCGGGCTACCCGATCTTCTCGTTTGGCCCGATGATGACCGGCGCAACGGTCGGTCTGTACCCGCTGTACGCCGAGAAAAACTGGCAGCTGGACTTTAACGACATTCCGGAGGACGTGGCAGAGCGTGCAAAGGCGATCGTTGTTTCCTATCCGAACAACCCGACCACCGCCGTTGCCGACCGCAGGTTTTACGAAAAGCTGGTCCTCTGGGCGCGTGAGCACAACATCATTGTTCTGCACGACAACGCGTATTCCGACATTATGCTGAACGGGGAAAAGGGTCTGTCCTTCCTGTCCATTCCGGGTGCGAAGGAGGTCGGCATTGAGTTCAACTCGCTGTCCAAGACCTACAACCTGACCGGCATGCGCGTGTCCTTCGCACTCGGCAACCGCGAGGTCATCAGCCGTTTCCGCGCGTTCCGCTCGCAGATCGACTACGGCATGTTCTACCCGATCATGGCGGGTGCGGCTGCCGCACTGAACGGTCCGCAGGATGTGGTAGAGAGCAACCGCACCGGCTACATGGCGCGCCGCGACGCGCTGTGCGGCGGTCTGCGCTCGATCGGCTGGAACGTGCCGGATGCACAGGGCACCATGTTCGTCTGGGCGAAGATTCCGGAGCGCTTTGCGTCCTCGGTGGACTTCGCCATTGAGCTGATGGAAAAGACTGGCGTTATCGTGGTTCCGGGCAGCGCCTTCGGTGAACAGGGTGAAGGCTACGTCCGCATGGCGCTTGTCGTTCCGCCCGAGCGCATGGCAGAGGCGGTTCGCCGCATTGACGAGAGCGGTATTGTAAAGGAGTGAGTTTCTGTTATGCAGATCGACCATATTGCACTGTATACACGCGATTTAGAGCGTCTGTGTGAATTTTACACCAAATATTTTGACGGTACGGCGGGCAAGCTGTATCAGAATGAGGAGACCGGCACGCAGGCGTGCTTTGTGTCCTTCGCTGACGGCGCACGGCTTGAAATCGTGACCCGTCCGCAGTTTGAGGACGCCGAGCATTCGCGTCTGTGGACCGGCTGGGCGCATACGTCGTTCAAGGCGGGCACCCGCGAGAACGTGGACGCGCTGACCGAGCAGATGCGCTCGGAGGGCTATGAGATCACGGATGGCCCTGTCGTCGGCAAGGATGGCTGCTACGGCAGTTTTGTGCTCGACCCGGACGGCAATACCGTCCGCATCGTAGCGTAAAGGAGAACGCAAATGAAGCTGATCTCATGGAATGTAAACGGTCTGCGTGCGTGCATGGGCAAGGGTTTCCTTGATTTTGTCGCCGCCGAGCAGCCGGATATGCTGTGCCTGCAGGAGACCAAAATGCAGCCGGGACAGGCTGATGTGCCGCTCGAGGGCGGCTACCGCGAATACTGGAACTCGGCAGAGAAGAAGGGATACTCCGGTGTGGCGCTGTTCACCAAAACCGAGCCGCAGAGCGTCACCTATGGTCTTGGCATTGAGGAGCACGACCACGAGGGTCGTGTCATCACCGCCGACTACGGCGAATTCTACCTCGTTACCGTGTATACGCCCAACTCGCAGAATGAGCTGAAGCGTCTGGATTACCGCATGACGTGGGAGGACGCCTTCCGCGAGTATCTGGTAAAGCTGGATGCGGAGAAGCCGGTCATCGTGTGCGGCGATATGAATGTCGCGCATGAGGAAATTGACCTCAAGAACCCCAAGACCAACCGCAAGAACGCAGGCTTCACCGACGAGGAGCGCGGCAAGATGACCGAATTGCTCGCCGCAGGCTTTACGGATACGTTCCGCCATTTTAACCCCACGCTCGAGGGCGTGTATTCGTGGTGGAGCTACCGTTTCCACGCCAGAGAGAAGAACGCAGGCTGGCGTATCGACTATTTCCTCGTGTCCAATCGCTTTGCCCAGCGGGTCAAGGACGCGCGTATCTTGACCGATGTGTTCGGTTCGGATCATTGTCCGGTGCTGATCGAAATTGAATAAGGACGAGTATGCCTTTCTGCCGGAGGCGTTTTTCGGCGGCGTGCAGGAGCAGGAGGACGAGGAAGAACTCGACCCGTACTTTCGTCCGGACGCCGCACCCGAGGACGAGGAACCCGAGCCGGATATGAGCCGGCTGCCGGAAACGCCGACCGAGCCGTGTCCGTGCTGCGGCGCAGAGATCCCCGAGAATCCTTCCTGGGGTTATATCTGCCCGATGTGCGGCTGGGAGATTGATTACGATGTCGAAGGTGAGCCGGATAAGCCGAGCGACCAGAATCATGGGTTGTCGCTTGCCGAGGCCCGGTGGAATTTTCATTCGTTCGGTACGGTCGCACCGTGGAAGGTAATGGAGAATTAAAAATGGAGAATGGAGAATGAACTCGATGGGAGCGCGTTCTCCATTTTTTCATTCAGAAATAAATTCACTTTCCGTCAGATCAGTCAGAAATGCAGAGTGCTCTGCTCTGTTACTCTTTTCTTCTCTGCTCTGGTCTGCTCTACTGTACTGTACTGTTCTCTGCTCTTCTGTACTCTTCTGTACTCTTCTCTGCTCTGTGTACTTTCTCGCCAAGAAATGCCCATTTCTCGCCAAGAAATAGCGATTTCTCGCCAAGAAATCCGGAACACTGGAAGATCACACCGGATTACACCAATTACTTACTGCTAATTAGGGCAACACCGCCTCATTAAAGCAGCGGCTTCTTGCGCAGGCTCCGTCCGCGCTGCCGAGATTTCTTGCAACACGGCAAGTATTAATGCGAAACCGCGCCTTGTCAGCACGCAAAATTTATTCGCAAATCACTCTTGTTCAATTATGCGGTATTGCCTTAAGGAAATCTCCTGCCTGACTGCATAATCTATCCGCCCGGCACATAGCCTGTCATAAAGGGGGGAACAGAAGTGAAGAAGATAATCTGTGCCGCTTTGCTCAGCGGTCTGTTTACGGTGCAGGCGGCGGCGCTGCCCGAAATGGGCGCGCTCTACGCGAAATCGGCGGCGCTGTATGCGGCAAACGGGCAGGAGCTTTACGTCTATAACGCCGACGAGCAGCTGCAGCCTGCGTCGGTGACAAAGATCATGACCATGCTGCTGGCGATGGAGGCGCTCGAGCGCGGCGAGGTGACACTGGACACGATGATAACCGGCAGTGAGTACGCCTGCTCGATGGGCGGCACGCAGATCTGGCTAGAGCCGGGCGAGCAGCTGACGCTGGATGAGATGCTCAAGGCGATTGCGGTCGGTTCAGCGAACGACTGTGCGGTTGCGGTGGCGGAGCATCTGGCGGGCACAGAGGCCGCCTTTGTCGAGCGGATGAACACACGCGCACGCGAACTCGGCTGCACGAACACGACGTTCATCAACGCCAACGGACTGGACGCTGACGGTCAAAAGACGCTGACCAGTGCACGCGACCTTGCGCTTATCTCCTGTGAGCTGCTGCGCCACCCGAAGATACTCGACTACACCGGCATCTGGATGGACACCGTGCGCGGCGGCAAATTCGGTCTGGCGAACACGAACAAGATGCTCAAAAGCTATCAGGGTCTGACCGGACTCAAAACCGGCTACATCCGCGAGGCCGGCTTCTGCATTTCTGCAAGTGCCGAGCGGGACGGACTGAGCCTTGTGGCGGTCGTGATGGCGGCGCCCACCAAGGAGAACCGCACAGCGGATGCGACCGCGCTGCTCAACTACGGCTTTGCCAACTTCACGGCATACACGCCTGCGGCGGAGGACTTGGAACCCATTCCGGTGACGCTCGGCACCGCGGAGACCGTGCAGCCGGTGCTCGAGGGCAGCGACACGGTCGTCATCGAAAAGGCGAGAGCAGAGGATATGCAGACCACATTCGACCTGCCGGAGACACTTGCCGCGCCGATACAGGCCGGTCAGCAGTTGGGCGAAATGACGGTATCCGCCGGCGGAGAGACGGTTTTGACCGTTCCGATCATCGCTGAAGCCGGTGTGGACGCGCTCGGACTGTCCGGGCTGCTTATTTCCTTTGTGCGCGGCCTTGCAGGAAATGTTGTAAAAGATGCAAAATAACGTCAAAATCCGGCGTTTTCCGAACGGAATTGGAAAGGGTGAGAAATTTACCATACAAAATGACGGAAAGTTTGCAATTCGGACTTGTGATTTTGGCTAAACTATGGTACACTAATAGCAACCTCAAAGGTTGGGAGGATAAAAACTATGGTAAAACTTATTATTGGCGGTACCGGTTCCGGTAAGACCAAGGAGCTTATTGATCAGGTCAACGCTGCAGTAAAAGAAGAAAAGGGCAGTGTCGTTTGCATTTCCCGCGGCAACAAGCTGACTTTCGATATCTCGCATGACGCGCGTCTGATCGACGCAGCGGATTATCCGGTTAGCGACATCGCAAGCCTGCTCGGCTTTGTCGGCGGTCTGCATGCCGGCAACTACGATATCACCCGTGTCTTCATCGACGGTCTGTACAAGATCATCGGCGGCAAGGACGCAGCCAAGGCTGAGGAGTTCCTCACCGCTCTGGACGCATTCTCTTCCAAGCATAGCGTAAACTTCACCGTTTCGCTCAGCGAGGAGCCGGAGTCTGCTACCGAAGACATGAAGCGTTTCCTGTAATCCTTAAACGGAAATACATATCGCAAGCACAAAAAAGCAACGATGAAAGTCGTTGCTTTTTTCTTTTGCCCGCAGCCGGGCTGGTAAGAAAAAACAATGGGGAATGCTGCGTCTTTTTCCCTTTGTGATAAAAAAGACAATCTGGCATTTTGTATATACTTAATAAGAATAATTTATGCAGAATGTATGATACGACACAAAGTCACAAAAAATATTTAGCTTTTCTGAGCAAAAGTATTTTACTTTTTGGGCAAGTTGTTTATAATAAGTAATATAGCGTGCCGAGAGAGCACGCTGCATTTTGTACAATGTTGCTATGGCGTTCATGAAGGGGGAATGCGATTGCAAAGAGGGAAAGAAGGCTTTAGTGTGCTGCGCTACCTGATCTATTTTTCTCAGGTAGGCTTCACAGTGATCACACCGCCGGTGCTTTGCTGCTTCGGAGCGATATGGCTCCGCAACCGGTTCGGTTGGGGCAACGGTGTGGTGATTATCGGAATCCTGCTCGGTATCGCGGTTGCAGCCTGCAGCCTGCGTGACTTTCTGCGATTTACCGAGCGCAAAGCCAGAGAAAGCGCAGAGAAAGAAAAGGAGCTGTGACGGGAATGCACATCGTTTATGAGGAAACGAAGCGCATGCTGCGCGGCATGCTCCCGCTGGCGCTGGTGACCTTCGGTGTGTTCGCTCTTTGCGGACAGGGCATCGCTCGGTCCGGCGCAAGCGTTCTGCTCGGTACGGCGTTCGCGCTGCTGCTGTTCTACATGATCGGCAGGAGCACGGTAAGGGCAACCGCCTTTCCGCCGGCACAGGGCATTCGCATTACGCGGCGCGGCTATGTAGTTCGCTACATGCTCACGGCGGTGTTCGTTATCGCGGCGATCAAGCTGCCGTATCTGAACGCAGCCGCAGCGGTCATCCCGCTGTTTTTCACCAAGGCGCTGCTCCTCTGGCGCCACGCAGTTCAGCGGAAAGGAGGTTAAACGGTTGAACGTCGAAATAAACGGTCCTAAAATACTGGGTTATTTGTTCGGCAATACCAATCTGCCGATCACGGAGACCATGAGAAACTCATGGATCATCATGGCGTTTATCCTGTTCCTGTGTATCTTTTTAACACACCGCATGCAGAAGATCCCCAAAGGCAAGCAGGCACTGGCCGAAAAGGCGGTGCTGATGATCGACGGTCTGGTCGAAAGCACGATGGGAGAAGGCTGTCAGGCTTTCTCGCCGTACATTATGACGCTGATGATGAGCTCGCTGTTCGGTTCGCTGGCCAGCCTGTTCTGGATGCGCTCTACCACGGCAGACCTGAACACCACGCTCGGCTGGGCGCTCATCACGTTCGTGCTGATCACGTTCAATAAGATCAAGTACGGCGGCATCAAGGGCTACCTGAAGGGGTTCCTCGAGCCGATCTTCGTTATGGCGCCGCTCAACGTGCTCAGCGAGATCGCAACGCCGGTCTCCATGTCGTTCCGTCACTTCGGCAACATGGCAGGCGGCCTGGTTATCACCACGCTCATCATGGGCGCACTCAAGGTGCTGTCTAATGCGGTATTGGGTTTCCTGCCCGATAATATCGCGCTGCTGCAGATCGGTCTGCCCGGTGTGCTGTCGCTGTATTTTGACTGCTTCACGGCCTGCATGCAGGCGTTCATCTTCAGTATGCTCACCATGGCTTATGTGGGTGACGCAAGAAACAGCTGACGTGAAGAAAAAACAAATTCCAATTTCGTTATCTGAATTAGGAGGAAGAAAAGTATGGATCCCAAAGCATTCGTAGCAGGTATGTCCGCTCTTGGTGCAGGTATGGCAATGATCGCCGGCCTTGGCCCTGGTATCGGCGAGGGTTATGCCGCCGGTCAGGCGTGCTCCGCAATCGGCCGTCAGCCGGAGGCACAGGGCGATATCACCCGTACCATGATCCTTGGTATCGCAATGGCAGAGTCCACCGGTATTTACGCGCTGGTTATCGCGCTGATCCTGCTGTTTGCCAATCCGTTCGTAGGCCAGTTTTAATTGGAAGAGCCAATATCCCAACTGTCTGCGGCGCTTTGCGGAAAAATTGCGCGGGAACTTCGTTGCGGCACCGCGCCTTGTTCGCACACAATTTTATCTCGCAAATCGCTCTTGCCAGTTGAAATATTGCCTCTTCATAGACCGCGCGTATTGAGCGGTCTATGATTGAAAAGACGAAACGGATTCTTCCGTTTGGGAAGGAGGTAAACCAGTGACAGCAGCATTATATGAAGCGTTCGTCAGCATCGGCTGGTGGGAGATCCTTGTGACGATGTGCAACACGCTCATCACGTTCCTGATCATCAAGAAGTTTCTGTACAAGCCGGTGCGCAAGATGCTCGCTGCTCGCAGCGAGGAGGTACAGTCTATGTACTCCAACGCCGAGAAGGCGCAGAGCGAGGCCGAGCAGATGCGCAGCGAATACACCGAGCGTCTGTCCAAGGCGAAGGAGGAGGCTGCCGAGATCGTCGGCTCCGCTACCCGCCGTGCGGCAGAGCGCAGCGATGAGATCCTGCGCGAGTCCTCGCAGCAGGCATCCGCTATGGTCAAGAAGGCCGAGCGCGTCATCGAGCAGGAGCGCATCAAGGCGCACAAGGAACTCAAGGATGAGGTTGCGGATCTGTCCGTGATGATCGCCTCCAAGATCGTGGAGCGCGATGTAAAGCCGGAGGATCACGAACGCTTTATCGAAGACTTTATTGACAAGGTGGGGTGAGCAAACATGGCGGATATGGTAAGCGAGCGCTACGCACTGAGCCTTTACGAGGTCGCGCAGGACGAGAAGCAGGAAAAGCTGTATCTCGATCAGCTGACCGAGGTGTGTGCGGCGTTTGACAGCGAACCGGATTTCCTCAAAATGCTCACAACGCCCTCTATCGCGGCGGAGGACAAGCAAAAGGTCCTCAAAACCGTGTTCGAGGGACGTATCGAGCCTTTTCTGCTCAATTTCCTGATGCTCGTAACGGATAAGAGCCGCATCGGCCTCATCCACGAGATGTGTCAGGCATATAAGGAGCAGTATTATTTTGAAAACGGCATCGTAGAGGTGCTGGCGGTCACGGCGGTGCCGATGAGTGCGGCGCTGACCGACAAGCTGCGCGGCAAGATGGAACAGGTTACGGGCAAAAAGGTAGAGCTGAAATGCTCGGTCGATCCGAGCATCATGGGCGGCATCGTTGTGAAAGTCAACAACGAGCAGTTCGATACCAGCCTGCGTACCCGTCTGGAAGAGCTTGCAGCACGGTTGACCGGTACACAGGAAAGCAGGTGATTTTTATGGAATTGCGCTCCGAAGAGATCAGCAGCATTATCAAGGAGCAGATCACGCATTATCAGAGCCAGATCAAGCTGACCGACGTGGGCACGGTTGTTACCGTCGGTGACGGTATCGCGCATATCCATGGCCTTGAAAACTGCATGGCAGGCGAGCTGCTCGAATTTCCGGGCGGCGTGCAGGGCATGGCACAGAACCTTGAGGAAGAACTGGTCGGCGCGGTTATCCTCGGCTCGGATCAGAACATCCGCGAGGGTGACACGGTAAAGCGCACCAAGCGAATCGTGGAGGTCCCGGTCGGTGAAGCGATGCTGGGCCGCGTTGTTGACGCACTCGGCAAGCCGATCGACGGCAAGGGCGCTATCGAGACCAAGGAGAGCCGTCCGATCGAAATGCCCGCACCGGGCATCATCGAGCGTGCACCCGTTAATGTGCCGCTCCAGACCGGTATCAAGGCGATCGACTCCATGATCCCGATCGGCCGCGGTCAGCGTGAGCTGATCATCGGTGACCGTCAGACCGGCAAGACCGCGATCTGTCTGGACACCATCATCAATCAAAAGGGCACCGGTGTTATCTGTATCTATGTGGCGATTGGCCAGAAGCGCTCGACCGTTGCACAGGTTGCCGAAACGCTGGCAGCCAACGGCGCGATGGATTATACCTGCATCGTCGCCGCGACCGCATCTGAGTCTGCACCGCTGCAGTACATTGCACCGTACGCGGGCTGCTCGATCGGTGAATTCTTCATGCACAAGGGCAAGGACGTTCTGGTCATTTACGATGATCTGTCCAAGCACGCGGTAGCTTACCGTGCACTTTCCCTTCTGCTTCACCGTCCGCCAGGACGTGAGGCGTACCCCGGCGACGTATTCTATCTGCACTCCCGTCTGCTCGAGCGTGCAGCGAACATCCAGAACGGCGGCAGCCTGACCGCACTCCCGATCATCGAGACGCAGGCAGGCGACGTTTCGGCGTATATCCCGACCAACGTAATCTCCATTACCGACGGTCAGATCTTCCTCGAGACCGAGCTGTTCAACTCCGGTATCCGTCCGGCGGTAAACCCGGGTATTTCGGTATCCCGTGTCGGCGGCAACGCGCAGATCAAGGCGATGAAGAAGGTTGCCGGTACGCTCAAGCTGGCGTACTCGCAGTTTCGTGAGCTGCAGGCGTTCTCGCAGTTCGGCTCCGACCTTGACGCGGACACCAAGAAGCGTCTGGAACAGGGCGCACGCATCGTAGAGGTGCTCAAGCAGCCGCAGAACAGCCCGATTCCGGTCGAAAAGCAGGTTATCATCATCTATGCCGTTGTTTCGGGCGCACTGCTCGATATTCCGGCAAACCAGATCGGCGAGTTCGAGAAGGAGCTGTTCTCCTTCGTGGACAGCGTTTACGGCGACATTCCGGAGTCCATCCGCACCACCGGCAAGCTGGAGGATGATGTGAAGGAAAAGCTGACAAAGGCAATCGAGGAATGCAAGAGTAAGTTCCTTTCCGAGCACTAACGCGAAAGGGAGGGACTGAAAATGGCTTCCGGAAATATGAAGGACATCAAGCGCCGTATTAAATCGGTGCAGTCCACCATGCAGATCACCAAGGCGATGGAGCTGGTTGCATCCTCCAAGATGCGCCACGCGAAGGAGCGTGCTCTCGGGGCCCGTCCGTACTTTAACGCGCTGTATCAGACCATCACCCGCCTTGCGGGCGCGACCCGCGGCAGCGAATCGGTGTACACCAAGCCGCGTGAGGTCAAGAACAGCCTGTACATCGTCATCGCGGGCGACCGCGGACTGGCAGGCGGCTACAACGCCAACCTGTTCAAGCTCGCCGCTGCCGAGATGCAGGGCAAGCAGGCGCAGGTCATCACCATCGGCAAAAAGGCGCAGGAGCATTACGCAAAGCGTCCGGTAACGGTGGCGGCGGACTATCCCGGCATTGCTGAGACCATGCGCATCAGTGATACGCATCCCATCGTGGAGGACATGCTGAAGCTGTTCCGCGAGGGCAGGGTGGACGAGGTTTTCCTGTGCTACACGGAGTTTATCTCCCCTCTGCAGCAGGAGCCCAAGTGCCTCAAGCTGCTGCCCGCGCACTTTGATGCGGCAGACAAGCAGCCGGCAGGCGCTCATGTTCTGACCGAATACGATCCCTCGCCGGAGAGCGTGTTTGATGCAGTCATTCCGGAGTACCTGTACGGCGTGCTGTACGGCGCGGTAGTGGAAAGCTACTGCTCCGAGCAGTCGGCGCGCCGCATGGCAATGGAGGCTGCGTCGGATAACGCGGGCGAGATGATCGAAAATCTGAATCTGTCCTACAACCGTGCGCGTCAGGCAGCGATCACGCAGGAAATTACGGAGATCGTAGCCGGCTCGGGCGAGGTAGGAGCTTAATCAAGAGTGGAGATAGAAGAGTGGAGAGTGGAGAACACTTTCATCTCTTCACTCGGAACTCTGCACTCTTCACTCTTTTCACAAAAGGGAGTTTTGCCAATGAGTGAGCAGAATATTGGCACCGTTGTCCAGATCACCGGACCGGTGCTTGACATTAAATTTGCCGCTGACGCGCTTCCGAAGCTGCTGAATGCTATTACGATCGACAACCACGGTCAGATCATCACGGTCGAGGTTGCGCAGCACATCGGTCAGGATACCGTGCGCTGCATCGCAATGGAATCCACCGACGGCTTGGTGCGCGGCATGAAGGCAGTCGATACCGGCAGCCCGATCACGGTGCCGGTAGGCGACAAGAACCTCGGACGTATCTTCAACCTGCTCGGTCAGCCGGTGGACAACAAGCCGGCGGTCGAGGGCGAGGAGCGCTGGCCGATCCATCGTCCGGCGCCGTCCTACGAGGAGCAGCAGTCCACGACCGAGATCCTCGAGACCGGCATCAAGGTCGTTGACCTGATCGCGCCGTTCGCCAAGGGCGGCAAGATCGGTCTGTTCGGCGGCGCAGGCGTCGGCAAGACCGTTATCATCATGGAGCTGATCAACAACATCGCAAAGCAGCACGGCGGTATTTCGGTATTCACCGGTGTAGGCGAGCGTACCCGTGAGGGCAACGACCTGTACAACGAGATGCAGGAATCCGGCGTTATCAACAAGACTGCGCTGGTCTACGGCCAGATGAACGAGCCGCCCGGAGCGCGTATGCGTGTTGCACTTTCCGGTCTGACCATGGCGGAGTATTTCCGCGATGTCGAGGGTCAGGACGTGCTGTTGTTCATCGACAACATCTTCCGCTTCACGCAGGCCGGCTCGGAGGTTTCCGCGCTGCTCGGCCGTATGCCGTCTGCCGTAGGCTATCAGCCGACGCTGGCAACCGAGATGGGCGCGCTGCAGGAGCGAATCACCTCGACGAAGAAGGGCTCGATCACGTCCGTACAGGCTGTTTATGTGCCTGCCGATGACCTGACCGACCCGGCTCCGGCTACCACGTTCTCGCATCTGGATGCAAAGGTCGTTCTGTCGCGTGATATCGCATCCATGGGTATTTACCCGGCGGTTGACCCGCTGGATTCGTCTTCGCGTATCCTGTCGGCGGACGTTGTCGGCAAGGAGCATTACGAGGTTGCCCGTGCGGTGCAGTCCATTCTGCAGAAGTACAAGGACCTGCAGGATATCATCGCCATCCTCGGCATGGATGAGCTGTCCGACGAGGACAAGCTGACCGTAGCGCGTGCCCGTAAGATCCAGAACTTCCTCTCGCAGCCGTTCCACGTTGCAGAGCAGTTTACCGGTATGGCGGGCAAGTATGTGCCGGTCGCTGAGACCATCCGCGGCTTCAAGGAGATTCTTGAGGGCAAGCATGACGATCTGCCTGAGTCGGCGTTCCTGTTTGCCGGCACGATCGACGAGGTAGTGGAGAAGGCTAAGAAGGGGGCATAATATGGCTACCTTTCATCTCAAGGTGCTCACGGTCGATAAGCAGTTTTTCGACGGTGAAGTGGACCGTATCGTGGTTCGCACCTCACAGGGCGATGTCGGCATTCTGCCGAACCATGTGCCGTATGTTGCGGCGCTCGGCACCGGCGGCCTGACCATTATCCGGAACGGCGAACGCCGTGTAGCGGCGGTTTCGGGCGGTTTTGTGGATGTTTCGGCAGAGCAGACGGTCGTGCTGGCGCGTACCTGCGAGTGGGCCGACGAAATCGACGTTGCCCGTGCCCGTGAGGCCGCAGACCGTGCGAAAGCGATTCTGCAGAAAAAGACCGGCGATCGTGAAATGGATATCGCACAGGGCAAGCTGAAAAAGGCGGTAAACCGTATTCGCATCGCGGAGAGCAAATGATACAATTTCCGGCAGAGGAATTGTATCAGCATTACTGAATAATTCGGCATATTGACCGAATATAAATCCCTCGATTTGATTGAATCGGGGGATTTTTTGTGCTATAATAGCCGCTGGAAGACAAAGAAAAGTTCTCTGCCGAAGTGAAATGGGGGAATTTCCATGAAACAAGCGCACGGGCAGATGTCGGAATCGCTGCTGCTGGGCGCACTGCTGGCTATGGCTGGCGGCTTTTTTGATGCATATACCTATCTCTGCCGCGGCAAGGTGTTTGCTAACGCGCAGACCGGCAATATTGTCCTGTTCGGCGCGAATATTGCCGAGGGCAACTGGCTGCGGGCAGCCGAATATTTCCTGCCGATTCTGGCGTTCGCACTGGGCGTTGTGGCGGCGGAGATTGTCAAGCGGCGGTACAAAAAACGCCAGAGCGACATCAACATCCACTGGAGACAGATTGTCGTGCTGGTCGAGATCGTGCTGCTGATTACAGCGGCATTCCTGCCGCAGACACTGAATACCACGGTCAACATCATGATCTCGTTCATCTGCGCGATGCAGGTCGAGTCGTTCCGCAAGGTGCGCGGCAGCGCATTTGCAACCACGATGTGTACAGGCAACCTGCGTTCGGGCACAGAGCAGCTTGTGATCTGGGCACAGACCGGCGACCGGAATGCGATCCGCAAAACGCGCAACTATTACTCAATCATCCTGTTTTTCATCCTCGGCGGTGCGATTGGCGCACTGACGACCGCGAGAATTGGCGAAAAAGCGCTGCTGCTGACCTGTATCCCGCTGAGTCTGGTCTTTGCAATCATGTTTGTCGAGGAAGAACATACGCTCGAGGCGGAGGAGACCGCCGGAAAGGAACGGTAAACCATGTCGATCAAACTGATCGCCGCAGATATGGACGGCACACTGCTGTCCAGCCGCAAGCAGCTGCCCAAGGGCTTTTTTCCGCTGGTGCGCACACTGAAAAAGATTGGTGTACGCTTCGCACCTGCATCCGGACGGCAGTATTACAACCTGTACGAGCAGTTCGGCGAGATCGCGGACGAGCTGATGTACATCAGCGAAAACGGCGGCATGGTGTGCGACGGACGCAAAATCGTGTCGTTCGAGGCCATGCCGCAGCAGTTGGTGTGCGCGGCTGTGGAGCTGGCGCGCGGTCTGCCGAATGTGCACGCAATCGCGTCCATGCGGGACGGCGCAGCCTACGAGGACGACGATCCGGTGTTTGTGGAGAACATGGTGATGTACTACGCGCGGCGCAAAAAGGTGCCTGATCTGCTTGAAGCCGTGCAGCAGGAGCCGGTGTGCAAGGTGGCACTTTTCTGCAAAAATGCGGCGGAAACCAACGTGCTGCCGTACTATCGGCAGATGTTTGACGATAAGCTGCAGGTGGCGCTCTCCGGCGCGGACTGGGTGGATTTGATGCGTCTGGGACTGAGCAAGGGCGTGGCCGTAGGCGTTATGTGCGATAATCTGCACATCACACCCGCGCAGTGCATGGCGTTCGGCGATTATCTGAACGATGTGGAGCTTCTGCGCTCGGTGGGCGAGTCCTACGCGATGGCGAATGCACATGAGCGGCTCAAGAAGGTCGCAAAGTATGTTTGTCCATCCAATGATGAGGACGGCGTGTGCCGCACGATCCGCAGCGTATTGGCGGTGGAATAAAAGGCGAAACCCGGGAATCGAAGGATTCCCGGGTTTCTTTTTGAATTAGGCTGTATTTGTATTCTGTTTGGAGACTTGAATATAAATAAGAGAGAATAAATTGAATGTGGAATAAGAATGCGGTTTCGGGAACGATTATTCGAGGGTCAGCTTCTTGTCGGTCAGGAAGGACTCCTTGCAGCGGAAGGCGATCTTGGTGGACTGGGTGCCGTCGATAACGCCCGGAGTTGCCTTGCGGCCGGTTGCTACGCAGTCGCAGAATTCCTCGATTTCGGTGATGTATGCATCGTGCCAACGGGTGATGAAGTCCTGATAGCACTCACGGCAGACGCCATGCTGGCTCATAACCTCTACGAGAGAGTCGGTCGGAACGGAAGAGATACGCAGCGTGCCGCGGGTACCAACGATTTCGGTCTCAACATGAGAGCCGTGTGCTGCTGCGCGGCCGGCGAAGAAGAATGCCATTGCATCGTTCTCCATCTTCATCAGGCCGGAAACGTTATCGCCGTCGTCCCAGTCCTTGTACTGCTTGAACTCGTAGCAGCCGCCGGTTGCCCACAGCTCCCTGACCTCGGAGCCGGTCAGCCAGCGAATCAGGTCGAAGTCGTGAATGGACATGTCGATGAACTGACCGCCGGAGCGCGGAGCGTACTCGAGCGTGCCCTCGATGATGGAGATCGGGTCCTGCGAATAGCAGCGAACCAGAATAACATCACCGATGTCGCCGTTTTCCATCTTCTTCTTGGCTACCTGATAGGAGTGGTCATAGCGGCGCATGAAGCCCAGCATAAAGGTCAGCTCCGGGTGAGCGGCGATGATGGCCTCGGCCTCCTTGCACTTTTCAACCGTGTCAGCCAGCGGCTTTTCGCAGAAAACGTGCTTGCCTGCGTCCATCGCAATCTTGATCATCTCAACGTGAGAAGTGGTGTTGGTGATGATGGCAACGGCCTCAACGTTCGGGTCAGCGCACAGATCCTTCGGGTCGTTGTAAACGGCGGTTACGCCCAGTTCTTCAGCGACCTGCTTTGCGCGGTCGAAGTTTGCGTCTGCGATAGCTACCAGCTCGGAGCCCGGAACGCGGTTTGCAATGTTGCAGGCGTGCTCGTAACCCAGACGGCCTACACCGATGATACCAATCTTCAGTTTTTTCATAGTAATACCCTCCTTTGTGATCTTTTCTTGCTCTTTTTATTAAGGCAACACCGCACAATTAAAGCTGCGGCGCTTTGCGGAAATTTTGTGCCCTGACTTTGTTGCGATTTCACGGTAATACGTCAAGTATTACCGCAAAACCGCGCCTCGTCAGTACGCAAAATTTACTCGCAAATCGCTCTTGTCCAATTATGCGGTATTGCCTTGAAAATAATGGGTTAACTTACAGTCCGGTGTGCTCCTTGACGTAGGCGCGGGCCATGCGGGCGTACTCGAGCGGATTTGCGATAGCCGGATCCTGCTCAGCCTCTACGACCAGCCAGCCCTCGTAGTTGTACTCGTCGAGCAGCTTGAATACGGTCGGGAAGTCTACGCAGCCTTCCGGATCGCCGGGAACGGTGAATACGCCTTCCGGAATCGAACGGAGGAAACTCTTGTTCTCAGCGTAGCACTTGTCCATTGCAGGCTTGCGGACATTTTTGAGATGGACATGGCCGATGCGGTCGTGGTGCTTCTTGAGAATTTCGATCGGGTCCTCGCCGGAGAAGGTGAGATGGCCGGTATCGTAAATCATGCTGACGTACTTCGGGTCGGTCATAGCGAGCATACGGTCGATTTCGTCGGTCTTCTGCACGGTAGTCGTCATGTGATGATGGTACACGATCTTCATGCCGCTGTCATAAGCGATCTTGCCGAGGTGATCCAGACCCTTGGTCAGTACCTCCCACTCATCGTCGTTCAGCACCTTCTTGTTGGAAAGCGGAGTGTTCCACTGATGCTGAATGGAGAACGACTGATCAGACGTGTTGATAATCGTAGCACCGATCGACTTCAGGAAGTTCATGTGGTCAACAAATGCACGCTCGTTCTGCCACATCGGCAGTTCATTTAAGTAGGTGCTGATCCAGCCGGTGATGGCGGAAATACCGCGGCGGCCAAACTCCTTATTCAGAATCGCCGGATCACGCGGGAACTGGCAGCCGATCTCGGTGCCAACATAACCGGTCAGAGCGATTTCACTGATCGTCTGCAGGAAGCTGTTTTCAGCACCCATCTCCGGCATGTCGTCCTCGGTCCATGCAATAGGCGCGATACCGATTTTAACCTTTTTGGGATCTAACATAATGCTTCGTCCTTTCATTCTTGTTGTATCTCACAACTGAGCTGTGAGATTCTTTCTTCTCTTTGTGCTTATAGTTTAGCAGATATGGCGAACGGTTTCTTTTAGATTCTTGGCTTGATTCAAAAAACGGAAACTTTTTTTCGGACACCCGAAAATCCCATATATATAATATATTAGAGGTAAAAGCAGCGGTAAAAATGCACAGTATTTTTTCGGAGCGGGTTTGAGGCTGTGCGCTTGTTTTTATAAATCCTGCTTTTTGCCGGTCGGAGACCGGCGAATCGGCAGGTTTGCGAAAGCTGAAAAACCGCAGAGAAACATACGGAAGATTCTCGGTCGGATATGCTATACGATAAATAAGCGAGAACAAAAAACAAGAATCTGCAAATAGCAAGAATTTATAATTATTCTCAGCCCGACCGCAAAAAAGCACGATATACGGCGGTCTGCAAAAGCAAATATGTGCTAGCGCACAACGGACCCGTGTGCTATACTTTTATAAGAGTAAAATCACCGTCAGAGAAAGAGAGGAGCTGCAAAAAACTATGCCGAAGGCAAGCCTGAACGTACAGTGCTTTGTAGAGAAGGAAGTTAAATCAATTTTTGAGGGGGAGAATCAGCCGAAGCTGCTTTACGTCAGTGAAATCCGACCGGATGCCAGTGCGCATCCGCGTGTCATGCATGCGCATGAGGATTTTGTCGAGCTGATTCTTATTTGCAGCGGTTCAAGCGAATACCTGATTCACGATAAAAAAGTCATCATCAAGCCGGGTGATCTGCTCGTATACAACGCAGGCGTGGTGCACGACGAGGTTTCCGGTCCGGATATGGAGGTCGGCAGCTACTGCATTGCCGTCGGCGGGCTGCATATGCCCGGTCTGCGCGAAAACGCACTCATTCCGGATGATGCGGGCTATGTATTCCCGACCGGCAAGTATTTCGCTGATCTGCACTGCCTGTTTGAAATGATGTTCCGCACCCTGTCGGCGGGCGAGCCGAATGCTGAGTTGTTCTGCAGTTCGCTGATGCACGCGCTGCTGATGTCGGTGCTGACGGTCACCGCCGGTTCTCACGCGGAGTCGGAAAAGCCGCTGGAGGAGCCGCACATTCTCGGCAGACGGATTAAGGAATATATTGACAAGCATTATATGGAGCCGATCACGCTGCAGAGCATGGGTGAGGCGCTGCACATCAGTCCGTATTACTTATCGCATGTTTTCAAGCAGATGAGCGGGTATTCGCCCGTGCAGTATCTGCTGCGCCGCCGCATCGGTGAAGCACAGACGCTGCTGATCACGACCGACCTGTCCATCACGCGTATCGCGGAGATGGTGGGATATGACACGCAGAGTTATTTCAATCTGCAGTTTACCAAAAACGTCGGCATGCCGCCGAATAAGTTCCGGCAGAATTATATTGTGTCCACCGGCATCGAGGAGAAGCCTAAGCGCAAACGCAAGTAAAAAATCCCTGTACAGAGTGAGAATTCTGTGCAGGGATTTTTTTAATGAGGAAAACTGCGGAAAAGAAGCATTCTCGTGGACAGAGCAGGCGGTTTGCTGCGGGAGTTTTGGTACGCATATTCCATCCGAAATCCGCATAGAATTTCGTGAAATGGGGTCATGCTGTGCGGGTCAGAAAAGGAACGATTTTATACGCGGCAGGTGTGCTCGCGTGCGGAAATGTGCTGCTGCAGGTGCTCGGATTTATCTATCGCGTGGTGCTCAGCCGCTTTGCGGGTGCGGAAGGTCTGGGCGTGTATCGGCTGGTCAATTCGGTGTATTTAGTATTGAATGCAGGCTGTCTGTCCGGCGTGACAACGGCGTGTTCGCGGCTGAGCGCGGCGTGCGAAGCAAGAGGGGAGAGCCATCGCTTAGGCGCGGTTTTGAGGTTGGCGTTCCGCGCCTTTTTTGCGCTGAGTGCGGCCTGCACAGCGGTGGTGCTGCTGTGCGGCGGCAGTATCGCGGCAAATCTGCTCGGTGACGGACGCTGTGCGCGCGCGTTTCCGTACATGCTGCTGTGTCTCGCACTCACTGGCGTGGAAAATATTTTTAAATCGCTGTTTATCGGACTGGAAAGGGTGCAGTACACGGCCTGCTCCGAGGTCGGGGAGCAGCTTATCCGCATATTCGCGGTCAGCTTTCTGCTGTACGAATATGGCAGCGGCGACTATGGCAGAATCGCCATGCTCATCTTCGCGGGCATGGTGTGCAGCGAAGTGTTCAGCGCACTTTTCCTCACGCGGCTGTTCCGACGAAATATGCGGTATATTCGCTTTACAAGACCGGATAAGGAACTTTACGGTCAGTTTTTCGGTATTGCTGCGCCATTATCGGCCTCGGCGCTGATCGGGAATATGCTTGGCTCAGCAGGCTCCGTTTTGCTGCCGCAGCGTTTGATGGCGGCCGGTCTGGACTATGAGCAGGCGCTGTCCGCGCTCGGCGTGATCTCGGGCATGGCCATGCCGCTGCTGCTGTTTCCGGTCGCATTCGTCAGCTCGGTCTGCACGGCGCTGCTGCCCGCCGTCACGGCAGCGCAGGCGGTCGGTGAGCAGGCACGCGTGCGTGTTTTGACCGGCCGTGCCGTTACGACTGTGGGTCTCATCGGCATACCGGCAACTGCCGTTCTCGTGCCGCTGGCACCGCAGCTGAGCGAGATGTTTTTCCGCCAATCGCTCACCGGCGGCTACGCCGCGCTGCTCGGCGCGGCAGCCGTGGCGGCCTACTACCAGATGGCGACCGGCAGCCTGCTCAATGCGCTCGGTCTGCAAAGGTGGAACGTGGCAACCGCCATCTCTGCGGAACTGTGCCAGCTTGCGTTGCTGTACCGCTGGTGCGCAAGGCCAACGCTCGGCATTTACGGCTACCTGCTTGCCATGTTTTTGACCGGAGCGAGCGCCGCTGCGGTCAACCTTGCCATCCTGCACCGGCGGACAGCATTCCGCCTGAAACCCTTCCGGCGGTTCGGCGTGCCGCTGCTCTGCGGCGCTGCGGTTTTTCTGTGGACTCGCTTTTTCGCGCAGACGTTCGCCTGCCGGTTTGATAACACCGTGACCGCCCTCGCGGCAGCACTCGTGTCAGCTATCATACTGTATTTGCTCGTGCTGAGGCTGCTTGGCATCCGTCTCGGGCGGTATCTGGCACATCGCGTGGAAAATCCGGCAGTCCTTCCGGTATTCTTGTGGTAGGAAAATAGAGAAGTGCTATCAGCGTGAAGATTGGAGAAAGGGTAACGGGTTGCCACTGTACAGGCGCCGGCTTTTTTGTTGCAGGAATAAAAAATGAAAACAGAGCGCTTCACAGTAGTGAAACGCTCTGTTTTTGCATGAGTATCATCGGATTTGCGTGCTCCGGAGCCTCATGCAGCCATTGCTCGAAAATCCGGATGAAGCAGTTCCGCAGCAGCCGGAGATGATTCGTACAGCGGGAACTTCTCGGTGAATACATGATTTGTCTGTTTTACGCAATTTTCCAACCGATTTCACAGGGAATACTATTTACTACTTGAATAGTACGGATTTTTGCGGTATACTATAAACAAACAAAAAGCAACAGGAGGTTACTATCATGGCTGCTATTACGAAGAAGTCCACCATTGGTGAGGTTCTGAATATGAACATCGAGACCGCTCGTTTCTTTATGGAAATCGGCATGCACTGCCTCGGCTGCCCGGCATCTCAGGGCGAGAGCATCGAGGAGGCCTGCATGGTACACGGCACCAATGCAGATGAACTGGTTGCCAAGCTCAACGCTTTTCTGGGCGAATAAGTCGAGTGAGTAAGAAAATTAGAGCTGGCATTGTTTGCCGGCTCTGTTTTTTTGGAGTTTTACATGGAAAGTATGATTTTAACACCGCGGCTGGCCTGTATGGCGGCTCTGGTGCCGCAGAATGCTCGATTGGCGGATATCGGAACGGATCACGGCAAGCTGCCGATCTCACTGCTGCTGGATGGGCATATTGCATCGGCTATCGGCTCGGATATCCGTTCAGGACCGATGGCACATGCGGAGCGCAATGCGAAAGAGCATAACGTATCCCTGTCTCTGCGGCTTGCGCCGGGACTGGAGGCCGTGCGGGCGGAGGAATGCGACACCGTAACAATCGCAGGCATGGGCGGCCAGACCATCGCAGAGATTTTGACTGCCGCACCGTGGACCGCCCAAGGTGACCATCTGCTGCTGCTCCAGCCGATGACCATGATTGCCGAACTGCGCCGGTGGCTGTACGCGCACGGCTACGCCATCGAGCGTGAAACGCTGTGCCGCGAGGACAGACGGCGTTACGTCGTTCTCAGCGTACGCGGCGGTGCACCGAAGCGGGAAATGCCGTTGACCGAGTGTGCTGTCTCTCCGGCCTTGCTGCGTGCAGAGGGTGCCGCCGATTACCTTGAGCAGCTCTATCTGCGGGAGAAAAAGGCACTGGACGGCATGGAACAGGGTACATCGGAGAACAAGCGTCTCGCATACCAGCGTGCGCTGGTGCAGTGCATCCAATCTGCAAGGGAGGAACTGAAATGACGACAGTTCAGGATATTTTGACATTTATGGAGGGCCTTGCTCCTTACGAGTTGGCGGAAAGCTGGGACAATGTCGGCCTGCTGTGCGGCGATCGTGCGCAGGAGGTCACGAGCGTGCTTTGTGCGCTCGATGTGACAGAAACGGTCGTGCAGGAAGCGGCTGAGCGCGGTGCGCAGCTTGTTGTCGCACACCATCCGGCGATCTTCACTTCGGTCAGCCGTGTGACATCGGACGATACGACCGGTCGAGTGCTGCGTTACGCAATCAAGCACGATATTTCTATTATCTGCATGCATACCAACGCAGACTGTGCGGAGGGCGGTGTCAATGACGCGCTCGCATCTGCGCTGTTCCTCACCAATGTGGTGAGCATGGAGGCCGGTGAGAACGGCATGCTCGGTCGTGTGGGCGATCTGCCGCGCGAAATGCAGCCGCGCGAATTTGCACTCTATGTCAAGGAATGCCTGCGTGCGGGCGGTGTGCGCTTCTGTGACGGCGGCAAGCCGATCACGCGCGTAGCGGTCGGCGGCGGTGCCTGCGGCAAGCTGATGGACTATGCCGCTGCAGGCGGCGCACAGGCATTCGTCATCGGCGACTGCAGCTACGATCTCATGCAGCGTGCACAGGCCATCGGTCTGTCGCTGGTGGATGCAGGACACTTCCCGACCGAAAATCCGGTCGCGGCCGTGTTCGCCGATAAAATCACAGCCGCATTCCCGCAGGTGCTTACCGAGGTTTCCGAGCGGCACGCGGACTGTATCCAATTTGTTTAAGGAAGAATTTATATGCCATTAGATGCGATCTGCCTGCGGGCAGTGACAAATGAACTCAATAACGTACTGGCAGGCTGCCGCGTAGAGAAGGTCTATCAGCCGGACCGCGATGAAATCGTGCTGCAGACACGCGGCGGTCAGGGCGGTCCGCGCCGACTGCTGCTGTCGATCGCGGCAGGCTCGCCGCGCGTGCATTTCATTGACGCGGCTCGAGAGAATCCGGCGGCGCCGCCGATGTTCTGCATGCTGCTGCGCAAGCATGTGCAGGGCGCAAAGATTGCGGCAGTGAGCCAGCCGGCGGTCGAGCGTATGCTCACTATCGAACTGGATACGACGGATGAAATGGGTATACCCTGCAAAAAACACCTCATCTGCGAGCTGATGGGCAAGCACTCCAACGTCATCCTGTGCGGCGAAGATAACCGCATTATTGACGCTCTGCGTCGTGTAGATGGCGACCTGTCCGGCAAGCGGCAGGTTCTGCCTGGTCTGTTTTACCGTATGCCGCCCGCACAGGACAAGCACGACCCATTCACGGTTTCCGGCACGGGACTTGCTGCCGCCGTATCGCAGGCCGAGGAAGGGCAGACGCTCGACCGTTGGCTGCTCAGTCAGCTTCTGGGTTTTTCGCCGCTGCTCTGCCGCGAGCTGTCCTTCCGCGCGACTGGCGATGCAGCCAAGCCGATCGCACGCATGACGGACGAGAACCGTCAGCAGCTCGGCAAGGTGTACGACGATTTCATGTCGTATGTCGAGGATGACCGAGCCAAGCCTTTCCTGCTGACCAAGGTCGAGGACGGTGCGGTGTTCGACTTCACCTTTCTGCCGGTGACGCAGTATGAGGGTCTGATGAATATCACGCAGGCGGACAGCTTCAGTGCGCTGCTTGCAGCCTTCTTTGAGAAAAAGGGCAAGGTTGAGCGGATGCAGCGCCGCACCGGCGACCTGCACAAAACGGTCACGAATGCCCGTGACCGTGTGGCCCGCAAGCTGGCGGCGCAGAAAAAGGAACTCGCGGCTACGCACAACCGTGAGCAGTACAAGCGCACCGGTGAACTCATCACCGCGAACCTGTATCAGCTGGAAAAGGGCATGAACAAGGCAAAAGTGGTCGATTACTACGCTGAAAACTGTCCGGAGGTTGAAATTACGTTAGATGTGCGGCTGACGCCGCAGCAGAACGCACAGAGGTATTTCAAGCTGTACAACAAGGCCAAGACCGCTGAGGAAGTGCTCACACAGCAGATCGAACAGGGCACAGCCGAGCTGGATTATCTGGAAAGCGTCCTCGCTGCGCTCAGCGAAGCCGAAAACGAGCGTGATCTTGCACAGCTGCGCGAGGAGCTCACGCAGTCCGGTGTGCTCTCTGCCAAGCAGACGCGCAACAAGAAGCTGCGCGGCAAGCCGGTGCAGGCCAAGCCGTTCCATTATCGCACGAGCGACGGATTTGACGTGTTTGCGGGAAAAAACAATCTGCAGAACGATCTTTTGACACTCAAAACCGCGTTTAAGAGCGATATCTGGTTCCACACGCAGAAGATTCACGGCTCGCACGTTATCCTCGTGACGGACGGCAGGGAGCCGACTGATGAGGCCATGACTGAGGCCGCCATGATCGCAGCGTACCATTCGCGAGGACGCTCGTCCTCTCTGGTGCCGGTGGACTACACGCCGGTTCGTCAGGTGAAAAAGCCTGCGGGCGCGAAGCCGGGCATGGTCATCTACCATGTGTACCAGACCGCGTATGTCACGCCGAACGAAGCCGAAGTAGAAAAGCTCCGCGTAGAATAAAAATAAACCGCTCTCGAACTTTCAAGAGCGGTTTTTACACGAAAAAAGGGATTCTGTCAGAAACAGAATCCCTTTTGTTTTACTTGTGGGATGCGATAACGTCGCTCATGTCATACATGCCCGGCTGGGTGCGCTCGGCCATGAAAGCGGCTGCATCAACCGCACCGACCGCGAAAACCTCGCGGGACAGGGCGGTGTGCTTAATCTCGATGATCTCATCGCGGCCGCAGAACAGCACGCTGTGTTCACCGACGATGGTGCCGCCGCGGATCGCGGAGATACCGATCTCGTGCGCCGGACGCTTTTCGCGGCGCTCGTGACGGTCGTAAACGTACTCCGCGTCATAGGGGAGTGCGCTCGCAACTGCGTCAGCCAGCATGAGAGCCGTGCCCGAAGGAGCATCCAGCTTCTGGTTGTGGTGCTTCTCAATGATCTCCACATCGTATTTGTCACCCAGAACAGCGGCGGACTGCTTGAGCAGCTCGCTCATCAGGTTGATGCCGAGCGACATGTTGCCCGAACGGAATACTGCGATTTTTGCAGAAGCCGCACGGATGCGGTCCAGCTGCGCCGCAGAGTGACCCGTGGTGCAGATAACGACCGGCGTGCCGTGCTGCTCGCAGTAATCGAGCAGGCGCTCGGTAGAAGCGGCGTTGGAGAAGTCGATGATTACATCGCATTCGCCGGTAAACTCGAACGGATCGGCAAAAATCGGGAAACCTGCATACTGCACCGTATTGATATCAAATCCCGCAACGATCTCCATACCTTCTCTGCCGCTGACAATGTCGTTGATGACATGGCCCATACGGCCGCAGCAGCCGGAAAGTGCAATTTTCAACATCTTTTTATAGCTCCTTTAGATCTTGCAGCCGGCGTTTTCCAGCTCGCGCTTGATGTACGCGATGTGCTCCTCGCTCGGCTCAACCAGAGGCAGGCGCAGACCGCCGACCTTCCAGCCGAGCAGCTCCATAGCCTTCTTAACCGGAATCGGGTTGACTTCGCAGAACAGCGAGTCGATCAGATCGTGATACTGCAGCTGCAGCTTAGCAGCTTCCGGATAACGGTTGTCAAAGCACAGCTGAGTAATGTCGTGTGCAACCTGCGGTGCTACGTTGGACAGCACCGAGATAACACCCTTGCCGCCGAGAGACATCAGCGGGACGATCTGGTCGTCGTTGCCGGACCAGACATTCAGGTTGTCGCCGCACTTAGCCATGGCCTCAGCCAGCAGGCTGAAATTGCCGGATGCGGCCTTGAGACCATTGATGTTCGGATGCTTGGACAGCTCATACAGGGTATCGGCGGTAAAGCATACACCGGTGCGGCTCGGTACGTTGTACAGAATGACAGGCAGATCGCAGCAGTCTGCGATTGCGGTGTAGTGTGCGATCAGGCCGCGCTGCGTAGTCTTGTTATAGTACGGCGTAACCGACAGACCGGCATCAGCGCCGCATTCAGCTGCAAACTTGGTCAGCTCAATGGCGTATGCGGTGTCGTTGGAACCCGTGCCGGCAACGACCGGAACACGGTGGTTGACATACTCACAGCACCATGCCAGTGCTTCACGGTGCTCCTTATCGTGCAGGGTAGATGCCTCACCGGTGGTGCCGCAGACAACGATGGCATCCGTGCCGTGTGCGATCTGGTGGTCGATAATCTTGCCGAATTCCTCGTAATCGACCTCACCGGTGGACTTGAACGGCGTGATAATAGCAACCGCAGCACCGGTAAAAACAGGCTTCTTCATAATAAAACGGTGACCTCCTTAACGGTCCATGTAGCCCTCGGCGCAAAGCAGCTCTGCCATCAGAACAGCGCCGCCTGCTGCGCCGCGCAGAGTGTTGTGCGACAGGCTGACAAACTTGTAATCAAAGATGGTATCTTCACGCAGACGACCGATGGAAACACCCATACCATTCTCAAGGTTGCGGTCCAGCTTGGTCTGCGGACGGTTATCCTCTTCGAAGTAAGTAAGGTAGTGCTCCGGAGCGGACGGCAGGTTCAGCTCCTGTGCGCGGCCCTTGAAGTTGTTCCAGCGCTCGATCATAACTTCCTTGCTCGGCTTGTTCTTAAACTTAACCGAAGCGGCAGCCATGTGACCGTCAGAGCATGCAACGCGCAGGCAATGTGCGGAAATAACCGGAGTGGTCGCGGGCTCGATGTGGTCGCCCTCGATGTGGCCCCAGATCTTCATCGGCTCCTTCTCGCTCTTCTCTTCCTCGCCGCCGATGTACGGAATAACGTTGTCTACCATCTCGGGCCAGGTCTCAAAGGTCTTGCCGGCACCGGAGATTGCCTGATAGGTGCAGACGGAAACCTCGGTCGGCTCGAAGTCCATCAGAGCGGACAGCGCCGGAACGTAGGACTGGATCGAGCAGTTGGACTTAACGGCGATAAAGCCGCGCTTGGTGCCCAGGCGCTTGCGCTGTGCCGGAATGATCTCGGCATGGTCAGCGTTGATCTCCGGGATGATCATCGGAACGTCCGGGGTACCGCGGTGAGCGGAGTTGTTGGAGCAAACCGGGCACTCGAGCTTTGCGTACTTCTCCTCAAGGGCGCGGATCTCGTCCTTCTTCATATCTACTGCGCAGAAGATGAAATCAACCTTAGAGGCGATCTCCTCTGCGTCGGCAGTTGCGTCGTACATAACCATGTCCTTGTACTTGCCGGGCATCGGAACGGTCATCTTCCAGCGGCCCTCGCAAGCCTCGGCATAGGTCTTGCCCTTGTTTCGGCCGGATGCAGCGAGTGCTACAACGTCGAACCACGGGTGGTTTTCCAGCAGCAGGGTGAAGCGCTGACCGACCATACCGGTCGCGCCGACGATGCCTACTTTGTACTGCTTCATGTTTATCAAATCCTTCCAAAAGGTATTCTAACAAAGAAATTATGTGATGAAAAACATACAGAAAGAATATCCAGAGGTGACTTCGGATGATTCGGCAAGAGCAATTTTCCGCAAAGTGCCGCAGACGAATTGTACAGAGTTACCTCCAAAGAAAAATACCGGTTGAAAAACCGGTATGATCTATACTATAATAGAGGGAGCGGAACAAACCGCTGCGCTCTAAACAGAATAGCTCTCCACCGGCGTTTCCGCTGATGACAGACGCTGGGATATTTTCCGACGGCGTCCAGCACGGCCTTTCCGCAACAAGCACCGGCTTCGGCGGAGGTCCCTTTCCCGGGTGATTATCGGGTCTGCGGACCCTTCCAACCGGTACTGATGAAAACCGCACCTCTATCTGTATTGATACTTTCGCTTTTTATTTTAGAATATACCCTTGAGTTTGTCAATAAGAACAAGGCGAAACAAGGATAAAAAATAAAACAGGAGTTGATAAAAATGAAAAAGCTGTTATCCATGCTGCTTTGCGCCGTGATGACGGTCACCTGCATCGGTGCTGTTCCGGCACATGCAGCGAGCAGCGATACACGCCTGCGTGTCGGTCTGACGATCAGCGGCGCTTCCACCTTTGCTGCACCGCAGCTCGAGAACGTCAGCGGCTGCAAAACCGGCTACACGGTCGGCACCGTCAGCGGCACCGCGTTCTCCGGCAGCAAGTCGATCACGAGCAGTGCGCTGACCGTCAAGCTGGTGAACGATGCCTTTCAGGTCAGCGATACCGACAGCGGCTCGGTGCTGTATACGTCCGCAGCGGGTGCAGACCATATCGCCATTCGTCCGAACAGCACGCTGACGTGGTTCAAGGGCTACAAGTGGTACGGCGATTTTGTGTACCGCCGTGCATCGAACGGCAGCATCACTGTTATAAACTATGTGGGTGTGGAGGATTATGTGAAGGGTGTTCTGCCGTACGAGATCGACCCGGACTGGCCTGCCGAAGCACAGAAGGCGCAGGCAGTCTGTGCTCGTTCGTTCGCACTGGGCACACACAAGCACGGCGATGAGTACGACCTGTGCAACACCACGAACTGTCAGGTGTATCTGGGCGCCAACCGTGCAACCGAGGCCTCGGATGCCGCAGTGAACGCCACCAAGGGTGAAACCCTGTCGTACAACGGCAGCTCGGTCATCGGTTACTTTTATTCGTCGGATGGCGGCGCAACCGAGGACGCAGCGAACGTCTGGGGCGGCGATTACGCGTACCTCAAGGGTAAGGCTGACCCGTATGAGGACCCGAGCAAGGACAGATGGACGGTGACGCTCACCGCCGACGAGATTCAGCAGAAGGTGAATGCCGCAGGCTATTCCATCGGCAAGGTGGCAAATGTGCAGGTCACAAAGCGCACCGCAACCGATAACGTAAACGAAGTGACGGTGACGGATACGAGCGGCAAGTCGGTTACGATTTCCAAGAGCAGCGTCCGCACAGTGTTCGGTCTCAAGAGCATTCGCTACACGATCACGCCGGTCGGCGGCTCGGGCAACAAGACAAGTCTGCAGGTCAAGGCTTCGACGCATAACGTCAAGGTCAACGGCAAAACCGTATCTCCGCAGGGATATTACATTGTAAACGGCACGCAGTATGGCAACAATTATTTCAAGCTGCGCGATATTGCATATCTGCTGAGCGGCACCAAAGGCCAGTTCAACGTCCGTTGGGATAAGGAGAATGAACGCATTCTCCTGACCTCCGGCACGGCGTATGAGACCGTTGGCGGCGAGCTTGCGGATTCGTCCACGGCGGTGGAGAAAATCGGCAAATCCACCTCGACGATTGTGCTCGACGGCGAGGAGATCACACTGGACGGCTACATCATCAACGGCAACAACTACTACAAGCTGCGCGATATCGGCAAGGCGATCGGCTTCGATGTTGATTTTGACAACGCAAGCAGCACTGTGCTTGTCAAAACCACAAGTGGCTATTCCGGCGATGACGAGGGTGCAAACAGCGGTAATTCGGGCAATACCGGCTCGAATACCACGCCGACCGTTACCAATCCGACCAGCTATACGTTCAGCGGCTCCGGCTGGGGACACAGCGTCGGCATGAGTCAGTGGGGCGCTTACGCAATGGCGCAGAAGGGCTTCACCTATGACCAGATTCTGAAATTCTACTTTACCGGCATTGAGATTGCCGAGTAATCTATAAAAAAACACGCAAGGGAGGAAAAACGGCAGGGGCGCTTAGGCGATATTGTCTTAAAAGCGTCCTTGCCTTTGTGATGAAGAAAAGCGATTTTTATTTTGACTTGCCCGAACGCCTGATTGCCCAGCATCCGCTGGAGCAGCGCGACGCGTCCCGCCTGATGGTGCTCGACCGCAGGGACGGCTCGGTGACGCACCGCCATTTCCGCGATCTGCTGGAGTATGTTCAGCCGGGCGACTGCATGGTGTTCAACAATTCCCGCGTCATTCCGGCGCGGCTGATGGGCCACGCTGTCGGCCATGTTACGCCAATCGAGGTGCTGCTGCTGACCGACAAGGGCGACGGCCTGTGGGAATGCCTGACGCGTCCGGGTAAAAAGACCCGCACCGGCGTAGAGCTGACCTTCGGTGACGGCTTGCTGACCGCAACCGTTGAGGCGGTTCAGCCGGACGGCAACCGCCTGATCCGTTTCCACTATGAGGGCATTTTCCTGGAAATCCTCGACAAGCTCGGCACCATGCCGCTGCCGCCGTATATCAAGGAAAAGCTGGATGATCCCGAACGCTACCAGACGGTTTACTCCAAAACACCGGGCTCTGCAGCTGCACCGACCGCCGGCCTGCACTTCACGACCGAGCTGCTTGACGCGCTGAAAGCCAAGGGAGTAAAACTGGCGTTCGTGACGCTGCATGTCGGTCTGGGTACGTTCCGCCCGGTCAAGGAGGATGAGATCACCGACCACATCATGCACTCCGAGTATTATATCATGGACGAGATGACCGCGGGGATCATCAACGATACGCGTGCCGCAGGCGGCAAGATCTGGGCGGTCGGCACAACAGCCAGCCGCACGCTGGAGACCATCGCAGCTGACGACGGCACTGTACGCGCGCAGTCCGGCTGGACGGATATTTTCATCTATCCGGGCTATAAATTCAAGGCGGTCGATCATCTTGTGACCAACTTCCATCTGCCGGAGAGCACGCTGATGATGCTGATTTCGGCATTTGCGACACGAGAAATGGTCATGAACGCGTATCAGGAAGCCATTAAGGAAGAATATCGTTTCTTCTCGTTCGGCGATTCGATGCTTTTGTACTAATAAAACAGGATAAGAGGGAATTATGGAAATCGGAAAATTTAACCTAATCAAAACCGAGGGCCGCGCCCGCCGCGGCGAGTTCTGCACGGCACATGGCGTGGTGCAGACGCCGGTATTCCAGAATGTCGGCACAGCGGGTGCGATCAAGGGTGCGGTTGACGCATTCGATCTCAAGGAGCTTGGCTGCCAGATTGAGCTGTCCAACACCTATCATCTGCACGTCCGTCCGGGCGACCAGATCGTCAAGCAGATGGGCGGTCTGCACAAATTCATGCGCTGGGACGGTCCGATGCTGACCGACTCCGGCGGCTTTCAGGTGTTTTCGCTGGCGACCCTGCGCAAGATCAAGGAGGAAGGCGTAACCTTTCACTCGCACGTTGACGGCCGCAAGATTTTCATGGGACCGGAGGAGAGCATGCGCATCCAGTCCAACCTCGGCTCGGACATTGCGATGGCGTTCGACGAGTGTATCGAGAATCCGGCGCCGCGTGAGTATGTTAAAAACTCCATTGACCGTACCACACGCTGGCTCAAACGCTGTAAAACCGAGCTTGACCGTCTGAACACGCTGCCGGATACGGTAAACCCGCACCAGATGCTGTTCGGTATCAATCAGGGCGGCACTTATGATGACCTGCGTATCGAGCACATGGAAGCGATTGCGGAGCTGGATCTGCCGGGTTATGCCATCGGCGGTCTTGCCGTCGGTGAAAGCACCGAGGTCATGTACCATATTCTCGATGTTGTTCTGCCGCATGCGCCCGAGCATAAGCCGCGCTACCTGATGGGTGTCGGCACGCCGAGCAACATTATTGAAGGTGTTGCCCGCGGCATTGATTTCTTCGACTGCGTTATGCCGACCCGCAACGCGCGTCACGGTCATCTGTTCACGCATAACGGCATCCTGAACATTATGAATGCCAAGTACCAGACCGATGACCGCCCGATCGAAGAAGGCTGTCAGTGCCCGACCTGTCAGCGGTTCAGCCGTGCCTATCTGCGCCACCTGCTCAAGAGCGGTGAAATGCTGTCCCAGAGACTGCTCGTTATGCACAATCTGTGGTTCTACAACCACCTCATGCAGGAAATCCGTGACGCACTCGATAATGGCACATTCGAGGACTATCGCGCAGAATACAGCGAAAAAATGAGCAAACGCATCTGACCCGGATGCAAACCCGAGCGCCATTGTCCCGCGATGATGGCACTATCACTATTCAGAAGGAAGGGAAGAACTACTATGCAAAAGTTGAGCCGAAGAAGCCTGCTTTTGGTAGGATTTACACTATTTTCTATGTTTTTCGGCGCCGGAAACCTGATTTTCCCGCCGTATCTCGGTGCACAGGCGGGCACTAACGCGTGGCTGGCCTTTGTCGGATTTGCGTTCAGCGCGATCGGTCTGCCGGTGATTGGCGTGATTGCGGTCGCGCGTGCAGGCGGGCTGTCCGAGCTGGCCGGGCGTGTGCATCCGCGATTTGCGCAGATATTTGCGCTGCTGGTTTACCTGTCGATCGGTCCGTGTCTGGCCATCCCGCGCACGGCGAGTACATCGTTCCAAATGCTCACGCCGCTCGTTGGCGGAGATGCAATGCGGCAGCTGATTTACTCTATTGTGTTCTTTGCGGCAGCGTTTTTCGTTGCACTGCACCCGGAAAAGCTGACAAGCTGGCTCGGACGCATTCTATGTCCGACGCTGATCGTACTGATTTTCGTGCTGTTTTTCGGCTGCCTGTTTCATCCGGTGGCAGAGCATTACGGCGTGCCGACCGCAGATTACGCTTCGCTGCCGAGCCTGACGGGCATTCTGGATGGCTACCAGACAATGGATACGCTGGCGGCACTCAATTTTGGCGCGGTTATCGCGCTGAATATTCGGGATTACGGTATCGAGGACGAACAGCAGGTGCGCCGCAGCACCATCCGTGCAGGCTGGATTGCAGGCGCAATGCTGCTTCTGATTTACGCGATGCTGACGCACGTTGGCGCACTGTCCGGCGCGGCATGGCCGGGCGGCTCGACTGGCGCGGATACGCTGAGCAATATTGCCAGCGGTCTGTTTGGCCCGGTCGGGCAGGTGCTGCTTGCCGCAATTTTCGTCATTGCATGCTTCAATACCTGTGTCGGCCTGATTGCCTGCGTCGGCCAGTATTTCCATGAGCTGCTGCCGCGTATTCCGTATCCGGCCATTGCGGCGTTCTTTGCTGCGGCCAGCATGATTATTTCGAATATCGGTCTGGCGGGTATTATCCGTCTGTCCACGCCGGTGCTGAACGCGATTTATCCGGTCGCTATCGTACTGATTGCACTGTCGTTCCTCCCGAAGCCGGAGAAACACTGTGCGGTTTACCGCCTCTGCATTGCCTTTACTGCGGTGCAGAGCATTGCCGCGGCATTCCCGATTCCGGTCGTGTCGCCGCTGCTGCGGGCACTGCCGCTGAGCGCACTCGGCTTCGGTTGGCTGATTCCGGCTGCGGTCGGTCTGCTGATTGGTTTGCTAGTTCCGAAGAAAGCTGAAAAGGCATAAGAAAACACCCGTCAAGATTCTTCTTGACGGGTGTTGAGGCTGTCGAAAAACTAACGTTTTTCGAGCAGCCTCTCGATCGAAACCACGATTCCGATCGAATTCCGAAGAAAAACCGCGCCTTGCAGGCACATTTTTTCTTCCCTTGTATAAATTCCGAGATACACAAGGTGAATTGCCGCATAGCGGCAAGAGAGGGTGGCCTGGGCCATGCTCTCGGAATTTATGAATTTGCTCCGCAAATTCTATTTTATGCGTGCTGCCGCACGAAGTACGAGGGTCGAAATGCTGTTTTTTTGACAGACTGAACACCCGTCAAGATTCTTCTTGACGGGTGTTTTTGTTGTAAAACTGCGGTTGTGCGACAGCTATCAGAACAGAGCCAGAATTTTCGCAATTTCACCGCGGGTGATATTGCCGTTCGGTCGGATAGTACCATCCGAGTAACCGCCGATGACACCGGCGGAAACGCAGGTCTTGACCTGCTCGGTCGCCCACGACGGAATCACGGACGCGTCCGTATAATTCAGGCTGACCGCCGCATAGCCGCGCGGCAGGCAGCGGCCGATGACCGTCATAACCTCAGCGCGCGTCATGGTGGCCTGCGGGTTGAAGTACAGCTTGCCATTGCTGCCCGAGCCGTTCATAATGTTCGCACGCGAAACTGCGGCAACTGCGCCGCGTGCCCAACTCGGGATGCTGTCCTCATCGGCAAAGCCGAGCGTGCCGGAGGTGCTGGAGGTATCCAGATTCAGCAGACGCGCCATCGTCACCGCGAACTCCTGACGAGTCAGGTTGCGGTTCGGGCGAAAATAGGTGCTGCCGTTCGCGGTTTCGCCCTTCATGATGCCGCGTGCGCTCAGCAGGGAAGCGTAGCCGTTCGCCCAGTGCGACGCGGTGTCCTCGAACACGTTGGATGCCGAACCGGCGGTTACGGTCGCACAAACGCGCGTGCGGTTGCCTGCATCATCGGACACGTCGGCAGTCACGGTATGCGTACCGGCAGACAGCGTGCCGGTTGTAATGGTCATGGTCGAGCCGCTCATTACAGCTGCACCGGAAACGGCTTTGCCGTCTACTTTGACCGCAATATTGCTTGCGCGGACCGGATATTTGCCATTTTCCATGGTGGCAGTGCCGGAAAGCGCGGCATTTGTGCCGATGCTGACCGTTGCCGAGGTCGTATTCAGCTTGACCGACGGCGCATCCGTATTCGTCACCGCATGATCTGCGCTCAGTACGATCTGGTCGAGGTACAGCGCGGAACCGCCAGAGCCTGCGCCGGATTTGTCAAACCGCAGACCGGTGAACTGCTGTGCGCCGTCCGGCACGCTTGCCGTCAGCTGTTTCCAGCTGTTGCCGGTTGCAGCGGACAGGGGAGCGGTCAGCTCATTGCCTTCCGCGTCGGCAAACACCGCCGTGAGCGTGCCTGCCGTGTTCCTGCTGTGCGCCCACAGTGTCAGGTGCTTCATGCTCGAAACGTCAGCCGCCGGAACAGAAATCGTAAAGCCGTTCGTGTCGGTGCCGTTCCACATCGCCTTGAGCGAACCGGTGCCGCGTGCCACCGAGGTGTAATCCGTCACCCGCGAGAGCGTTACGCCGTCCGATGCGGTCAGATTGTTCAGACCGTTTTCAAAATCCGCAACGGTGTAAGCGCTCTGCGCATCGCCCATACCGACATTGACCGGAATGGACTTGCTTACGCTGTCATACGAGCAGGTGAGCGTGCCGGAGGCCATCCGGCTGCCCGCAGTGAACACGCCGTCCGCATTTACCGCACCGACATCGCCGGACACGCTCCACTTGAAGCAGGAATCCGCAGCTCCCATCGTATGGCCGAGGTGGTACGCGAGCGCATCCACGTTGACGGTCTGGTTCGGCTTGACCGAGATAGAGCTGAGCGCTTTGCCGCCGCTCTGCAGTGCAATCGATTCCACACCGGTGGTGATGCACACGTTCATCGAGCCGGAAACCGTGCCGTTTGAGCCGGTAATGGTCGCACGTCCGGCCTTGCTGCCCGCGGTGAAGGTTTGGCCGGAGACCGTGCCCAGTTCATCATTCACCGTGTAGCTGAGGTCGGTCGGTGCGTCTGCTGAGGCGTAAGAAGTATCTGCACCCTTGACCGAGAACCAGGTACTTCCGCCCGGGAGCACATAGCGGTGACTGGGCGTGAGCACAGCATGAGCCGTCACGCCGTCCGACGCGATGTTGTTCACAAAGAAAATGTAGTTGGCGCACGCGCGCTGCGAGCCGTCCGACGGCTGGGAGATCAAAGCTGCGGTGCTCTCGCCGGGATTGCGGACCGCCATCGCGGAGGAGCCGCCGCCATCCAGACAGATGGCGCGGACACAGCCGAGCTCCTTCAGCTCCTGACCGAGTTCTGCCGCCGTCAGGCCGACGCTGTACGAGGACTGGTTGCCGTCGATTTCGTACAGAACAACCGTGCCGTCCGCTTTCACGCCGACTGCGCTGCGTGCTCTGCGGGTCGAGCCTGCGTCGATGCCGTCGGTCGTGATCGTGCTGTTGTCCATCAGCAGCTTGCCGCCGACTGCGTACTGCACGTCGCTCCAGCTGCTGTCATTCGATGCGATGGACAGCGTGACTTCCTCGCCAACCTCGAAATCCACCCACGAGGGTACATTTGCGCCGTCCGACTTAGTAAGCACCATCTGGTTTTTGGTGATCGTAATGGGACTGCTGCCCGTGCCCTTGTTCACAACCTTGAGCTTGACCGAGCCGTTGACCTTGACCGGTGTATCATCCACGCGCTCGAGGATAATGCTCGTGCCCTTGGCCGCAAAGTGCGTCGAGTCATCGTAGTTGTGATCGAGCAGGTACGCGCCAGCCGTCGTGCGCGTCTTATTGAAGTAGGATACGTTGACCGTGCCGCTCTTGCCGCTCACGCGGATGCCCATAGTCGGGCGGCCGAGGACAGCTGTGCCGTCCTGCTTGAAGCCGACCGCATACTGCCAGGCATCGGACGAAATGAGCTCGCCGCTGTCGATGACCAGACCGATCGGAATGCCGGTAGACATAACGAAAAAGTCTGCATTCATGCCGCCAAGCACGGTTTTTCCCTGGTTCTGCAGATATTTCACCGCATTTGTGATGGTGGCCTTGCTGCCGTACAGCTGCTCATCGGCGTAGACCATGAGGGGCGTTACACCGGTGTTCGGCGAGTACGTCAGCACGTTCGCGCGTTGCAGACCGGCACTGTTTTTGCCCTCGGTGCGGCTGTACTGCAGACCGCTGCCGAGGGAGTAGGTGTAGCTGAAGCTGTTGTCGAAAACGGCTCCGGCAGCGCCTGCGCATAGTTGCAGAGTGGCAAGCGCGGCTGCAATCAAGCGATAGGGACGTTTGACTGATGTTCTCATAATCCTTTGAGTTCCTCCTTTTATTGCGGGTGTGAAAAAAGGGACATACTTTTCAGTATGTCCCTGAGGCTGTCGAAAAACTTCGTTTTCCGAACAGCCTCTCGCTCGAAACCACGCTTTCGAGCGAATCTCGAAGAAAAACCGCGTCCTGCGGACACATTTTTTCTTCCCTTGTATAAATTCCGAGATACACAAGGTGAATTGCCGCATAGCGGCAAGAGAGGGTGGCCTGGGCCATGCTCCCGGAATTTATGAATTTGCAAAGCAAATTCGATTGAATGCGTGCTGCCGCACGAAGCATAAAAATCAAATATTGCTTTTTCGACAAGCTAAGGGACATACTTTTCAGTATGTCCCTAATTGTAAACGCATCTGGTGGATTTGTCCAGTACCTTATACGCTCTTTACTACTTTTTCCAGAACCTCGGACAGCTTGGGACTGCGCACCGCGATATCGGCCACTCGATGGTAGAGCGCCTTGCGCGCATTGTACAGGCGGTGTGTTTCCGCCTGCTTGTCCGGCTTATTGAGCAGCGGGCGATTTGTGGAATAGGAAAGGTTCTTCATAATGCGGTAGAACGGTGTGTCGAGCAAGATGAGCAGACCGGTCTCCTTGACAGCCGCCACATTCTCCGGACGGAGGACAGAGCCGCCGCCGAGCGCAAGCACAATGCCGTCTTTCTGCGCCAGTTCTTTAATATACGCGGTCTCGCGGTCGCGGAAATAGGCTTCGCCCTTTTCAGCGAAAATCTCGGAGATTTTCTTGCCTTCCTTCGCCTCAAGGTAGATGTCCGCATCAATAAATTCCAGTCCGGTCAGACGCGCCAGCTTACGGCCGATGGTGGTCTTGCCGCTGCCCATAAAGCCGCACAGCACCAGATTTTTCTTGCCATGCTTCTCGTGCAGACGCTTGACCGCCATTTTGCCGTAGGTGCGGCGCAGAATGATTTCGCACGCCTGCGGCTCAAAGGTCACGCCGGTCCAGATGGTCTGCGCATGCGCCGCCTGCATGACCAGCATGAACAGTCCGTCGCGTGTTTTGGTCTTGCGCGGATTGGCGAGTTTCATGGTCGAGGTCACCGGAGGATTGTAGATTGCATCGAACACATACTCGGTCTTGTGCGGCAGATAATGCAGCGGAGCCGCGTTTTCCTTCGGGTACATGCCCACCGGCGTGGAATTGAGCACGATATGAATATCGCGCGGAATGTGCCGGCGGCTGAACACGGAAATGCGTGCGCCCGGAACGGCATCGGTCAGCTGCTTCTGCAGCGCTTCAGCCTTCTCGAGATTGCGTCCCGTGATGGTCAGATACGCGCCCTGCGTCACGCAGTGGTATGCCATCACGGAAGCCGCGCCGCCGTAGCCGAGCAGCAGCACCTTTTTACCCTGGAGCGATACGCCGTCACGGTTCAGCGACTCCGCAAAGCCGAGGATATCCGTGTTGAAGCCGGTCGCCTTGCCGTCCGCAAAGCGGACCGTGTTGACCGAGTGCAGGTCGCGGGCAGCGGTGTCAATCTCATCGAGCAGGGGGATGACAGCCTTTTTGTGCGGAATCGTGCAGTTGATGCCGCCGAGCTTGCGCTTGGCCAGCTCGAACGCTTCCGGTAAGTCCTCGGGCGGCACGGCAACGCCGATGTAGTCCGCGTCCTGACCGGAGGCCTCGAACAGCTGCGCGTGCAGCTCCGGGCTCATCGTGTGGCCGAGCGGCCAGCCAAACAGGGCATAGGTGGTCTTTTTCGGCTCGAAAGCGCGAAATTCGTCCATGGAAAGCAGCATAACTCAGTCCCCCAGACGTTCGAGGGTGTTGAAGAAATCGGGGTAGGAGATGGCAACGACCTCCGGCTTGTCAATGCGGCTTGCGCCCTCGGCTGCCAGACCGAGCACGGCAAGGCTCATCGCAATGCGGTGGTCCTTATAGGTCTCGAAGGATGCGCCGTGTGGTTTGGCACCGCCGTGAACGATCATGCCGTCGTCGGTCTCCTCAACGTCTACGCCTGCCTTGGTCAGCTCGGTGACCATAGCGGCAATGCGGTTGGACTCCTTGACCTTGAGTTCCTGCGCGTCGCGGATAACGGTCTCGCCCTCAGCGAATGCAGCGGCTACCGCGATGACCGGCAGCTCGTCGATCAGACGCGGGATGATAGCGCCGCCGACCTCCACGCCGTGCAGCTTGCTGTACTTGACGGTCAGGTCGCACACCGGCTCGGCCTCATCGCGGAAGTTCGACTCGGTGATGTCCGCGCCCATGTCGCGCAGAACGTCCAGAACGCCCGTGCGGGTCGGATTGACGCCCACGTTTTTAATCGTCAGCTCACTGCCCGGAATGATCGCACCGGCAACGAGGAAGAACGCCGCGGACGAAATATCGCCCGGGACCGCAATATCGACCGCATGGAGATCCTCCGGCGGGTCGAGGGTGATGGTATTGCCGCTGGTTTCGATCTCTACGCCGAGTGCGCGGAACATGCGCTCGGTGTGGTCGCGGGAGGGAGCCGGCTCGATAACGGTCGTCTGACCCTCGGCGTACAGACCTGCCAGCAGGATGGCGCTCTTCAGTTGAGCGGATGCTACCGGCAGACGGTATTCAATACCGTGCAGCTCGCTCGGGAACAGGGTCAGCGGGCAGAAATTGTCGTTCTTGCCCTCGATGGACGCGCCCATTTCACGCAGCGGCTTCATCACGCGGCCCATCGGGCGCTTCTGGATGGACGGGTCGCCGTTCATGGTAACGGTGAACGGCTGACCGGCCAGAATGCCGCACAGCAGGCGGGTGGTCGTGCCGGAGTTGCCGGTGTACAGCGCTTCTGACGGCGCTTCGAGACCGTGCAGACCAACGCCTTCCACGATAACCTCGTCGTCGGTGATGTTGATCTCGACACCCATCTTGCGGAAGCAGTCGATGGTGGACAGGCAGTCCTCGCCCATCAGAAAGCCGGTGATGTGGGTGGTGCCGCTTGCCAGTGCGCCGAGCATAACGGCACGGTGCGAGATGGATTTGTCGCCCGGCACGGTAATTTCACCGCGCAAAGGGCCGCAGGGTTGAATTTGCATGGGTTTGTACTCCTTTTATTCGTTAGGCACGCAATAGCTGCCGATTACTTTGATATAGGGAAGCTCCTCATGAAGCTGATACAGCAGGGACTGCACCGCATGGTCGCGCATGTTGCCGGTGAAATCGACATAGAACACATAGCACCACGGGCTGTCCTTGAGCGGACGCGAGTGGATTTCGGTCATGTCGATGCCGTAGTGCGCGATGGTGTCCAGCACGGTGATGAGCGTACCGGACGCATTGGGAATGTGGAATGCGATCTCGATGCGGTTATCCTCCGGCTGACAGGTCAGCGTTCTGCTGACGGCGATAAAGCGTGTTTCGTTGTGCTGCATGTCGTTGATGCCCTCGGCGAGAATATCGAGACCGTAGCGCACAGCCGCCTCCTGCGAGCAGATGGCAGCAAGGCTCTTGTCGCCCTTTTTCTGTACGTTCTGGGCCGCAATGGCGGTGTTTACCACCTCGATGGCCTCCAGATCGTGCTCGGAAATGAAGCTGTGGCACTGCGGCAGCGCATGCGGATGCGAGCAGACACGCTTGACATCCTCGAGCTTTGTGCCGGGCACCGCCGCCAGACAATGCGAGATTTTCTTGATGTACGAGCGGTTGATGTACAGGTCGTAGTCGAGCAGAAGGTCATAGACCTCACTGACCGTGCCTGCGGTTGTGTTCTCGACCGGCACAACGCCGATATCGGCCTTGCCGTCGCGGACGGACTGGAAAACCTGCTCCCAGGTGGGTACGTTCTGCGGTTCGCAGCTCGGGAACAGCGCACGCGCGGCCAGCTCCTGATACGCACCCGGAACTCCCTGATAGAATACGGTTTTCGGCTCGATAAGCGATTCGCTCGGCTTAAACGGGAACTTTTCCGGCGCCTGACGCAGAATCTCACTGTACTGATACTCGCGGCTCGCACGGATCATGCTCTGCAGAAGGGAAACATACTTGAGCTGCAGCTCCTCCTCCATACCGGCGGAGCGCTTCTCAACGATTTCCGCTTCGCGGTCCGGCTTGTAGATTTTGTCGTCCGACTGGGCCTTGGTCTTTGCGACCTCAAGCGCGAGCGACATACGGAGCAGAAACAGCTCGCGGATAGCGGAGTCAACGCGGTTGATGTCCTGCCGGATTTCGGGAAGTTCACGCATGATAACCCTTCGCCTCCCTCAGAAGATCTGCCAGTGCAACGGCGCAGGCGGCCTCGACCACCGGCGCGGCACGGGTGACGATGCACGGATCGTGGCGGCCGTGGATGGACAGCGGCTCGACCTTGCCGGTGCGGATGTTGAGCGTATCCTGCACCATGCCGATGGACGGCGTAGGCTTGATGCACGCGCGGACAATGAGCGGCATGCCGCTCGTGATGCCGCCAAGGATGCCGCCGTTGTTGTTGGTTTCGGTCTTGACAACCCCGTTTTCCTCATAAAACGGGTCGTTTGCGTGTGAGCCGCGCAGCGCAGCGAAGGCAAAGCCTGCGCCGAACTCCACGCCCTTGACAGCGGGCACGCCGAACAGGATAGAGGACAGGCGGCTTTCCACGCTGTCGAGCATCGGGCTGCCGATACCGGCGGGAAGTCCGACTGCTGCGCACTCGATGACACCGCCGACCGAATCCTGTTCCTCACGCGCTTCCTCGATAGCGGCCAGCATGGCTTCGAGCGCACGCGGATTGTTCACCGGGTATTCGGCGTTCCGCAGCGCATCCAGCTGCTCGGCGGTAACTTCCACATCGTCGAACGGCATATCCTGAATCTGAGCGATGGACTGGATGTGCGCGCCGACCGTCACGCCTTGTTCCTTGAGCCACAGCTTGCACAGCGCACCGGCAAACACCAGCGGAGCCGTCAGCCGGCCGGAGAAATGGCCGCCGCCGCGCGGGTCGTTGCAGGAATCGTAGCGCAGCATACCCGTGTAGTCCGCGTGACCGGGACGCGGCTGCGCCGCCAGTTCGGCGTAGTCGTTCGAGCGCTGATTGGTGTTGCGGATGACGGCACAGATGGGCGTGCCAGTCGTTTTGCCGTTGTAGATGCCGGACTGGATTTCCGGCCTGTCAGGCTCCTTGCGCGCGGTGGACTGCTTGTTGCGGCCCGGTGCGCGGCGCTCCATCTCACGCAGGACAAACGCCTCGTCATACATAACGCCGGACGGGAAGCCGTCGATCACAACGCCGATGCCCGTGCCGTGCGATTCACCGAAAATGGAAATTTTAATTGCATTGCCCCAGGTAGAACCCATGTTTCTCCCTCCTTACAGCTTCAGAACGTATTCGTGCAGCTTTTCTGCGTCAATCGGCGTAATTTCCGCCCGACCGGCTTCGCGCACGAGGATAAAGTTGACCGTTGCACCGAATTTCTTTTTGTCCGACAGCAGGGCATTAAAGATGGACTCGCGGTCGTATTTCAGTTCGGTCGGCAGACCGATGTGCTTCAACAGGTCGATGAGCGGCGCTGTCAAATCCTCGTTGCCCAGCAGAGCGGACAGCCGCATCGCTGCCACCATGCCGATCGCCACTGCCTGACCGTGGGTGAGGTCGGTGTAATTGCCCAGCTTCTCCGCTGCGTGGCCGATGGTGTGTCCAAAGTTCAGTATCATGCGCAGACCGGTATCGTGCTCGTCGATGGCAACCACATCGCGCTTGATCTTTACGCACTCGTAAATGATATTTTCAATATTCGTCTTGTAGTCCGGCTGAGAAACCATCGTCAGGATTTCCCGGTTGGAAATATAGCCGTACTTGATGACCTCGGCCATGCCGTCCGCAAAGGTGCTGTCCGGCAGGGAAGCGAGCACGTTCGGGTCGATGAGGACGAGCCGCGGCTGATAGAACGCGCCGACGAGGTTTTTACCCTCGGGCAGATCAACGCCGGTCTTGCCGCCGACCGAGGAATCCACCTGCGCGAGCAGCGTGGTCGGGATCTGACACAGTGATACGCCGCGCAGGAAGGTCGCCGCCGCAAAGCCGGTGATGTCGCCGACAACACCGCCGCCGAGCGCGATAATCAAATCCTTGCGGGTCATGCCGGCGGCCAGCAGATCATGGTAAATGCCCTCAACCGTGGAAAGCTGCTTGTGCTCCTCACCGGCGGGAATGACCGTGTGCGTCACCGGCAGGGAGAACTGCTTTTCCAGCTTCTCGAGATACAGCGGCGCTACCGTTGAATCCGATACAATATGCACGCGGCTGGGCGAAAAGGTTTCGAGGATCACCGCGCCTGCGCGGTCCAGCAATCCGGTTTCGATATGAATTTCGGACACGCCGTTCGCGCCCGTCAGACTCAGCGTTTCTGCCATTTTTACAACACCCTTTTGGTTGAATTAGTAATTAGGAATGAGGAATTAGTAATTGCCGTTATCCTTTATATTTGCGAAGGAGGTCGGTGGAACACCGACCTCCGGCTATCTTACATTATAATGCGTATCAGATTTCTCTGTCAACTGCCGCTGCAACAGCGCGCAGTGCGTTCATGGTGTGGTGGAACGAATCGTAGGTCAGCGACTGTGCACCGTCGGACAGAGCGTGTGCAGGATCGTTATGAACCTCGATCATCAGGCCGTCCGCACCGGCTGCAACAGCAGCCTTTGCCAGCGGCTCGACCATCCAGTAAATGCCGCCTGCATGGGACGGGTCAACGACGACCGGCAGATGGCTCATGCGCTTGAGCACCGGAACGGCGGAAATATCGAGTGTGTTGCGGGTGTACTTCTCGTAGGTGCGGATGCCGCGCTCGCAGAGGATAACGTTCTCGTTGCCGCCCGCCATGATGTACTCGGCGCTCATCAGGAATTCCTCCATGGTGTTTGCGAAGCCGCGCTTGAGCAGGATTGGCTTGCGGGTCTGACCGAGTTCTTTCAGCAGCTCGAAGTTCTGCATGTTGCGTGCGCCGACCTGGAAGCAGTCGCACTTGTCCATGAAGATGTCGATGTGCGCCGGATTGGTGATCTCGGTAACGACCGGCAGACCGGTTGCCTCGTGCGCCTTGTGCAGCAGCTCCAGACCCTCAGCCTTCAGACCCTGGAAGGAGTACGGGGAAGAACGCGGCTTCCACGCACCGCCGCGGAGAACGGTCGCGCCGTCTGCCTGCACATGTTTAGCCACATCGATGATCTGCTCCTCGCTCTCGACCGAGCACGGGCCTGCCATAACGACCAGCTTCTTGCCGCCGACAACAACGCCCGGTGCAATCTCAACGGTGGAGTTGTCCGGATGGAACTTGCGGTTTGCCAGCTTGAACGGCTCCTGCACCTTGATGATGTTCTCAACCTGCGGGTCAAGCATGAGTGCGTCCTTGTCAACAGCGCCGGTGTCGCCGACCAGACCGATAACGATGGTATCCTCGCCGTAGATCGGGTTTGCCTTTACGTTCCAGCGCTCGATATGCTGGGACAGCTCCTCAACGTGCTCATGGGTCGTGCCCTGCTTCATAATGATGATCATGTTGTGTATCTCCTTTATATAGGTGGTGTTTGCTGTTTGTCACGGCGGAATGGGTATAAAAAAAGCCCTTCATCCACAAAGAGGGACGAAAGACAAACGGTTCCGCGGTACCACCCACATTCGGCATCATAATGCCGCACTTTTTCGGATACAAATATATCCTATCCCTGTAACGGAGGAAATCCGTCAGCGCCTAATTCGATAGGGTTCAGCGCCGCAGCTCAAGAGGGAACTTCATCGTACCGGCGTCTGCGTCCGTTTCCAGTCATGCCGGACACTCCCTGAAAGCCGCACTTGGAACGATTACTTTCCTCTGTCATCGCTTTGTGCAATATTTGTGTTTATTATATCGCTGGACGGGCGAGTTGTCAATGACTGATTTGACATGGTTCGATGAAAAAATGCATAAATTTTCATATATTCTGACAAGTCCCTGGCCTTCCGCACGTCAAGCGGATGTGTAATCTTATCTCGTAGGGGAGCACAGTGTGCTCCCACACAACGCTAAGTTTAATGTGTATTGGACGCACACTGTGCGCCCCTACGATATAGATTGGAAATGAAGAATAATGGTCAATCACAACATCTATTCTCAATTTTCAATTACTCCTTCTACTCCGTTCTACTCCTGCATAGGTTATAGTGGTGATGAAAATGGACAAACGAAAAGCGGCCTTCCGGCAGGCGATTTCGTGCCTGCCGCCGATACGGCGGGCACAGCTGGAGCGGCTGGACAGGCCGGAGGACATCGAGGAATTACGCTTTCGCGCGGGACAGCCGCCTGCGGCGAGAACCGCCGTCGGAGAGCGGCCGCTCCCGCTTGAGGCGGTCACATCGGCGGAGCTGCGCGAGATGCTCAGCCGCGCCGCGCAGTATTCCGTGCATAGTTATACAGACAGTCTGCGGCACGGCTTCCTGACGTTATCCGGCGGGCATCGACTGGGCATCTGCGGCACAGCCGCAGAAGAGGACGGCCGCGTTCTCGGGGTGCGCAGCCTGAGTTCAATCAACCTGCGTATTGCACATCAAGCCGAGGATTTACAGGCGCAGATTGCCCGCTGGATAGGAACGGACGAGCCGCAGTCTGCCTTGCTCCTGTCACCGCCGGGATATGGCAAAACGACCTTGCTGAGAGAGTGGGTGCGCTACTTCTCCGACCGCGGTTTCACTGCCGCGATTGCGGACGAGCGCAGCGAGATTGCCGCTCTCGCGGACGGCGTACCGCAGCTTGCGGTCGGGCGCTGCACGGATGTGATGGAAGGCTGCTCGAAATGGCAGGCGGCGGTCATGCTGCTCAAAACCATGTCGCCTGCCCTGCTCGCTCTTGATGAAATTACTGCGCCTGAGGACGCAAAGGCGGTATCGCTCTGCACGCACTGCGGAACGGCAGTGATTGCGTGTGCACACGCGGCCGGACTGGATGATCTGCGGCAGCGGCCGATCTACCGTGAGCTGCTCGCGCTCGGCGCATTTCATCAGGCGGTTATTATCGAAAAACAGGACGGACAGCGGGTCTACCGCATGGAACGATGGGAGGAGACGAAATGTTAAAGCTGATCGGTTCGGTGATGGTGTTCGGCTCATGTGCGGCGCTCGGACTGTCCGCGCGGCAAAATCTGCGGCGCAGAGTGGCGGCGGCAGACGCGATGCTGCTTGCGCTCGGTCTTATCCGCAGCGAGATTTCCGGAAGACGGACACCTATGCCGGAAATTGTCGGTCTGCTGGCGGAAAACGAGCAGCCGATTATCCGCAAAGTCTTTCGCACGCTGCAGCGCCGCCTGCGGGAACAGAACGGACTGTCGCTCGGCTACCTGTGGCGCAGCACCTTGCGGGACTGCCGCGCACAGGTCGGACTTGGCGCGCAGGAGTGCGATATTCTGTGCGACGCCGCAAACTACTTAGGCCGCTACGATGCGGACGAGCAGCTGACCGGTCTTACGCAGGTGGAGCGGCGGCTGGCGGCTTCGCGGGAGGCGGCACAGGAGGATTTGGCAAATCGAGGAAATCTGTACCGGACCTGCGGCATTGCGCTCGGTCTGCTGGTGATTCTGGTGCTGATCTAAGCGGAGGAAAACGATGGATGTTGATCTGATTTTCCGCATTGCGGCGGTAGGAATTTTAGTGGCGGTGCTCGGACAGCTGCTCTCCCGCTCGGGCAGGGAGGAGCAGGCGCTGATGACGACACTCGCGGGTTTAATTGTCGTTTTGATGCTGATTGTTCAGGAAATCGACCGCCTGTTCACCATGATGAAAAATGTATTTGGGTTTTGAAGATGGAATTAGGCTTGATTTGCGGCATTGTCCTTGCGGCGCTCACGCTGTCGCTGGTGCTGAAAAAGGACGCGCCCGCTATCGCGTTTCTGCTGGTGCTGACGGCAGGCGTGATCCTGCTTTTGCGGGTGTTCAGCGCAGCCGGAAGCGCGGCGCAGCGGTTTTCCGGTCTGCTCTCGCAGTGCGGCTTGGATTCCGCGCTGTATCTGCCGGTGTGCAAGGCAGTCGGTGTGGCAGTCGTGGTGCGGATTACAGCTGCGCTTTGCCGGGATGCCGGTCAATCCGCGCTTGCCGCCAAGATGGAGATTGCAGGCGCTGTCCTGACGCTTTCCGTGTGCCTGCCGCTTTTCGAGCAGGTGCTCGACCTTATTACGGAGTGGGCGGTATGAGCAAATGCAAACTGGCGCTGAATGCTATTCTTGTGCTCCTGCTGTTCCTGCCGTTCGCGCATGCGGCTGTAAGTGAGGAACAGGTGCAGTCAGTCGGCGGCAGCAGTCTGACCGATGCCATGCCGGACAGCGCCCGGCAATACCTTGACGGCGTATCGCCGGAAAACGCGGACACGCTGTCGGATTCGGTCTCCCGCGTGCTGGAAAACATGACCTCGGACAGCCAAAGTGCGATTCGGACTGCACTTGGCGGACTGTTGCGCGTAGCCGTGATTGTGCTGCTGGCCTCGGCGGCGCGCGGCTTTTCTGCGGCGGCGGGCGGCGAGGCCAACGACTGGATCGACATGGCGGCGGCACTTGGCTGTGCGGCAGTGCTCCTGCGGGATTTCACGGGTGTGCTGTCGCTCTGCCGCGACACGCTCGACCAGATCGGCGTGTTTTCGGGCACGCTCCAACCGGTGCTCGCCACTGTACTTGCGACCGGCGGCAACACGGCGACCGCAACGGTTTTACAGGCGGCGACCATGGTGGTGTTTGATCTTGTGATACGGCTGGTGAACGCCCTGCTTGTTCCGGCGGCGTGTGCGTATCTTGCTATCACGGCGGTGGATGCCGCGGCAGGCAACGGCATGCTGCGCGGCATCGCAGACGGCATAAAATCCCTGACCTCGGGTGTACTTAAACTCATTTTAACGCTGTTCACCGCATATCTTGCGATAGCGGGCGGTGTTTCCGGCAACGTGGACCGCATGACGTTAAAGACCGCGAAACTTGCCGTGTCCGGTGCGGTTCCGGTGGTCGGCGGTGTGATTTCGGACGCGACCGAAACCATGCTGTCCGGTGCAGCTTTGCTGCGCGGCTCAATCGGCATTTTCGGAATGCTGTGTGTAGCGGCTATCTGCTTTGTGCCGTTCGTTCGGGCGGGAGCAAGCTATTTGTGCTACAAGGCGGGTGCAGCCGTGCTCTCGCCGCTGTGCTCGGACGGCATGAAGCGGTTCCTCGAAAACGTAGGCACCGGCTTCGGTCTGCTGCTCGGCATGCTGAGCACCTGCTGTATGATTTTATTCCTCGAACTCGTGTATATGGTGGCGATGGTGAAACCAATATGACTGAATTACTGCAAACGATATTACTGCGCGTGACAATCGCGGGAGCCGTGTCCGCGATGGCGCTCAAACTGGCGGGTGGCGGGGCCTTAAAAGAGGTTGTGCGGACAGCTGCCGGTCTGCTCATGTTGCTGGCGCTTCTGCAGCCGTTGGCGGGACTGCACTTGCTGTCGTGGAACTGGCAGAGCAGCGTCTCGCAGAGCGACTTAGACGAAATGCAGGCGCGCAACATGCAGACCACGATGAGCACGGTCGCGGCGAGCATTGCGAAGGCGGTGCAGCAGCGTGCGGAGGAAGCCGGTATTCCGTGCACGGTGAATGTGGAGATGGCGAATGATGCGGACGGACTGCTGCAGGTCGATAAGGTAACCGTGTACTATGACAGTACAGCGGCGAATCGCCTGTCCGAGCTGCAAAGTCTGCTGACCAAGGAATGCGGTGTACCCGCAGAACGACAGGAGCTGATCGCAAGATGAAACTGCCGGATAACGAAAACTTAACTGCCGTCAAGGAGAAAATCCTGCCGGTTTTGAAGAAATACCGGGCCGTACTGGCGGTATTGCTCGCGGGCGTGCTGCTGCTCACCTCGGGGCACAGCGGAAACACGGAGCAAGTGCAGACCGCAAGTGCGGATACAACGGTTTCGCAGTCGTTCGACCTGAACGATTTTCAACAGGAACTGGAGACGAGGCTTTCGGGGATTTCCGGCGCCGGACGTGTGGAGCTCATGCTGTCGCTCGACCAGACCGAGGAATCGGTCTACGCGGTCAACACCCGCCAGACAAGCGGGAGTGACAGCCGCAGCCGGGAAAGCGATGTCAGCGTGGTATCGAACGGCAGCTATGGCGAAACGCCCGTGACGGTCAAGCACGTTCTGCCGGTATTCCGCGGTGCGGTTGTGCTGTGCGATGGCGCAGATGACGCATCCGTTCGGCTGTCCGTCACACAGGCGGTCAGCAAGGTGTGCGGCATCGGTGCAGACAAAGTTACGGTTCTGAAAATGAAATCCGATACATAAGGTATACCAATTCGTTAGGAGGGCAGGCAGATGAAGAAGATCAAAAAACGCGGAGCGGTCTACGGTGTGATCGCGCTGCTGCTGTGCGCAGCGGCTTACCTGAACTGGAGCTACGTTGACACGCCGGAGGACCTTCTTGCGGCGCAGCAGACCGACGCGCAGGCGGATACGCAGACCGATACCTCGGCGGACAGTGCCGCCGGTGAGAGCGATTACTTTGCGTCCTCGCGGCTGACACGCACGCAGGCGCGAGACGAAGCGGTGAGCACACTCAAGGAGCTCAGTGAAAGCGACACCGCAGACCAGAGTGCAAAAGACGATGCGGCGGCACAAATTTCCGCACTGGCGGACGACACGGTGGCTGAAGCCAACATCGAGAGCCTGATTCGCGCCAAAGGCTACGAGGACGCAGTTGTGATGCTCGGTGACAGCAGCGCGAATATCGTGGTAGCGCCGCCGGACGGTGGCCTGCAGGCTGAGGACGTGGCTGTTATCCGCGATATCGTTATCTCGGAGACCGGCATGACAGCGGGGCAGATCAAAATCGTGGAAGCGTCTTAATGAACATCGTGTATTTTTACTTTGCTTTTTACACAAACTGTGCTATAATGCTCTTAGACAATACCGGATGATGGGATTGTCTCAAAAAAGGAGAGTGAGCACTATGGCAGATCACAAGGAGTACTGGTCCACCGAAAGCGATCAAGGCTCTATCCGTATCTCTGAGGACGTTGTTGCGTCTATCGCAGCACTGTCGGCCTCGGAAACCAAGGGTGTCAGCGGTTTGTATTCCAGCCTGACGAGCGACATTGTCGGCTTTATCAGTAAAAAGAATTTGTCCAAGGGCGTCCGTATCGAACTCGGCGACGATGATACCGTTAAGGTGGAAATCGGTTTCCTCGCATTGTTCGGCTACAACATCTGCGATGTGGCAAAGGAAGTGCAGGAGAACGTCAAGTTCTCGATCGAGTCCATGACCGGTCTGCGCGTTGTCGAGATCAACGTGCATGTCGGCGGCGTGACATTCAAGCCGTCTGCTTCGGCTGAGGAAAAGGCCGAGCCGGCACCGTCCGAGACCGAAACTCCGGCGGAGACGGCAGACGCTGAGTAACATAAGCAAAAACAGGCATGGTTGCGGCTGTGCCTGTTTTTTGTTGTCCGGTTTATGAAATATGGAATACCGCCTTGCGTTTTGCCCGAAAATAGGATAAAATAGTTATACTGAATAATAGGCAAAATTTGCGTAGAATATAGGAGGTCCTGCCGCATGTGTGTGATGAGCAGAACAAAAGCAAGAGAAATTGCGCTGCACCTGATTTTTGAGATGGGGTTCCAGCAGTTTGAAGAAGAAAATCTGAACGAGCGACTGGATGAGGAAATCATGAAGTCCATCAGCGGCGATATCGCACTGTATGCGGGCAAGCTGAGCGAGGAACAGACCGCGTATATCCGCGCGGTGGTAAAGGGCGTGGCGAACGACCTGCCGGTGCTCGATACCATTATCGAGGCCAATTCCAAGGGCTGGTCGCTCAACCGCCTGTCCCACATGACGATCGCGGTACTGCGTCTGGCACTCTTTGAGATGCGCGATGTGGACGACGTTCCGGTTGGCGTAGCCATCAACGAGGCCGTTGAACTGGCGAAGAAGTATGACACCGAGGATGCGGCTTCCTTCATCAACGGCGTGCTCGGCTCTGCCGCTCGTGCAGAGTTCCCGCAGGGAAAGCAGGAGAGCACCAATGCCTGAGCGCTTTCTGGGGATTGATACGTCCAACTACCGCACGTCGGCAGCGATTTACAACGCCGAGACCGGTGAGTGGGTCAACCGCGGCGGACTGCTGACCGTGCCGGAAGGCGCGATCGGTCTGCGCCAGTCGGACGCACTGTTCCAGCATACCGTGCGTCTGCATGAAAAAATCGAGGCTCTGCCGCAGGGAGAGGTGCGCGCCATCGGCGTCAGCACCCGTCCCCGCGCGGTGGAAGGCTCGTATATGCCGTGTTTTCTGGCAGGAGAGAGCGTCGCGCGGAGCGCGGCGCATTTGCTTTCCGTGCCGCTTTTTACCGTTTCCCATCAGCAGGGACATATCGCGGCAGCGGCGCTGTCAGCTGGCAAGCTGGATCTGCTTGACGGCGAATTCCTGGCGTGGCACCTGTCCGGCGGCACGAGTGAGCTGCTGCATGTGAAGTGCGGCGCGGACGGCCTGCCGGACTGCACCTGCATCGGCGGCACGACCGACCTTGCAGCCGGTCAGCTGCTCGATCGCGCGGGAAATCTGCTCGGTTTGCCGTTCCCGTCCGGCGGCGCACTGGATGCGCTGGCGCTCACCGCCGAGCCGGAAAAGGGCTTTACGCCCAAGGTAAACGAGTGTAAATTCTCGCTCTCCGGTATGCAGAATCAGGTAGAGAATAAATTCAAGAGCGCCGAGCCAAAGCAGATGGCGCGTTTTGCACTCGAGACCGTGGCAAATGCCGTTATCAAAGCCACCGAGCAGGCACGCGAGCAGTATCATTGCCCGATTTTGTGCGCAGGCGGCGTCATGGCCAGCCAGATCATCCGTGCCCGCATGAATAAACGGTTCGGCGGGGAGATCTCCTTCGCGGAGCCGACACTTTCGGGAGATAATGCTGTGGGCGTGGCAGTGCTGGCGGCAAAACTCTGTAACAGATAGGAGGTAGGAGTTCGGTGGTAGGGATGGAAAATTGAAAATGGAGGATGGAAAATGAACCAAACTCCTCAGTCCTGCCTCCTCACTCCTAACTTGTTGGAATGGCAACGATTTACACAGTATCTCAATTAAACAATGAAATAAAGGACTTGCTCGATGCGGTTCCCGGCTACCGCGGGTTAATGGTGCAGGGCGAAATCTCGAACTATAAGGCGCATTCATCCGGACACCACTACATGACGCTCAAGGACGAAAATGCGGCCATCAATGCGGTCATGTTCCGCTCGGACGCGATGCGGCTGAAATTCCGTCTGCAGAACGGTATGAAGGTCATCGTCAAGGCGCGCGTCAGCTCGTTCCCGCGCACAGGCGCGGTGCAGCTTTACGTCTCCGAGATCATTCCGGACGGTGCGGGTGCGCTCAACCTTGCGTTTGAGCAGCTCAAGGCTAAATTGCAGGCGGAAGGCCTGTTCTCCGAGCGGTACAAGAAGCCGATTCCGTCCTGTCCGGACAGTATCGCGCTCGTAACCTCGCCGACCGGCGCGGCGGTGCGCGACATGATCCGCATTCTCGGCAGGCGTTGGCCACTGGCCAAGGTTGTGCTCTATCCGGCGCAGGTGCAGGGACAGGGCGCGGCGGAGAGCATTGCACGCGCGATCGCTCTGGCGAACGCCATTGGCGAAGCAGATGTCATTCTGTGCGGCCGAGGCGGCGGCTCGATGGAGGATTTGTGGGCGTTCAACGAGGAAGTGACCGCCCGGGCGATTTTTGCCTCCGAGATTCCGGTGATTTCCGCGGTCGGTCACGAGCCGGATTTCACGATTGCGGACTTTGTTGCCGATCTTCGTGCGCCTACACCGTCCGGCGCGGCAGAGCTTGCCGTGCCGGACAGAGCCGAGTACGCGCTGAACTTACGCACACTGGATGCCCGTCTGCACACGGCGGCGCACCGCAGAACAGAGCAGCAGAGAAAGTTGCTGGACGGTCTGCAGGAGCGGTTGTCGAACCGCACACCAATGAAATACATCGAGGAAAAACGCCTGCTGCTGACACAGACCGAGGAACGCCTGCTTTCGGCGGTTCCGGCGCGGCTGGAGACCGAGCACAACCGACTGAACGGACTGCGGCAGCGCCTGCTCACGGCAGGACAAAGCGGCCTGCATCGCCGTAAACTGCGGTTTGCACAGACCGTAGCGACACTCGACGCAATGAGCCCGCTGCGCGTTCTGGGACGCGGCTACGCGGTAGCGACCAAGGGTGCTAAGCATACGGTCGTAACCGATGCAGCGGCGCTCAAGCAGGGAGACACTCTGCATATTCAATTCGCAAAAGGTGCGGCGAACTGCCGCGTGACCGATATCGAGGAGGACAAGTAACATGGCGGAAAGAACATTTGAAAGCCAGATGGCACGTCTGGAAGAGATCGTGCGGCTGCTCGAGCGCGGTGAAGCGCCGCTGAACGAAAGCATGAAGCTGTTTGAGGAGGGCACCAAGCTGTCCGCGTCCCTCGGCAAGCTGCTGGACAAGGCCGAGCAGAAGGTCACCGTCATGCAGGAGAACATGCAGGGTGAACTCGCAGAGCAGCCGTTTGCGGCAGAGGAGGAAGCAAAATGACGTTTTCCGAGCAGTTAAAGGCAGATATTGCGCTCATTGAACCTGCACTGGAGAAATACCTCTCGCGGGAGACCGGCGAGGGTTACGACCGCATTTTCGAGGCTGCAAAGTACTCCGCGATGGCAGGCGGCAAGCGCCTGCGTCCGGTAATCGTGCTGGAATTCTGCCGCCTGTGCGGCGGTGATATCGAGAAGGCGCTGCCGTTCGCGTGTGCGCTTGAGATGATCCATACCTACTCGCTCATCCATGATGACCTTCCGTGCATGGATAACGACGACTTGCGCCGCGGCAGACCGACCTGCCACAAGGCTTTCGATGAAGCAACGGCGGTCCTCGCGGGTGACGGACTGCTGACAGCGGCTTTTGAGACGGCTTCGGCGGCAAAGGATGTTCCGGCGGAGACCATCGTGCGCTGCATTCGTATTCTGGGCGAAAACGCGGGCATGAATGGCATGATCGGCGGTCAGGTGCTCGATATGGGCGCCGAGCACCGCAAAATCTCGCTCGACGAGCTGCGTCTGCTGCAGAAGCTGAAGACCGGGTGTCTGCTCCGCGCCGCGTGTGAACTCGGCTGTGCGGCTGCCGGTGCGACCGACGAGGACACTCTCGCTCGGGCACGCGCTTACGGCGAAAAGCTGGGTCTGGCGTTCCAGATTGAGGACGATATCCTCGATATTGAGGGAGATGCCGCAACACTCGGAAAATCCATCGGCAAGGACGCGGCAAGCGAGAAATCCACGTTTCCGTCTCTGCTCGGTCTGGAGGAATGCCGAGAGCTTGCGGCAAAGCTGACCGAGGAAGCGGTGGACGCGGTAAAACCGCTGGACGGTCATGCGTTCCTCGTCGAACTGGCGCGTAGCCTGACCGGCCGCACCAAGTAAGACGCACATTCACATAAAATTTACACACATTTCTTGAATATTTATGCGTTCTGTGTTAATATAACAGATAAGTGACGTAGTATCCTAGTCAGTTCATGCGATTCCCAAGACGGGCCTAAAAATCCGTAGACGGGCATATCGATGAAGTCTCTGGTGTTTGCTTCTTACGCCCAGTTTGGGGTGGATGCTGGAGGTTAAGGCTTGAGGGCGCGCTTCAATGGCATGAAGTACCGACCCTCTTGCCGTGGAGACCCGTGACTGTCGGATGCCTATAGCATTTCACAAGAGATTGATGGACGTCCAACGGCACGGGATGAAACCTGCAATGCGGTGCAGCGGAAGTTACAAAGGATTGATCACCGACGTAAGGACCAAAGTGCTGTGTGCAGTGTAGCCTGCCTTGAGTGGCCATGGTGAATAAGGTATCCGCCTGCGGTTTCCCGGCCAGGAATGCCGCGGGAATTGACTTTTGAAACCATGTCTGCAAAAGAGGCTAAGAATCGTTTTGACTGTAGTGGAAATCACCTAGGCTATTCTAACGAGGCAGACCGTGGATTGCAGTGCGGACTCAGTGGCAATTCGGTCCCGAACATGGTAACATCTCGGCACGGACTTTAATGGGAAACCCCCTTGACGGCGACGCGAGGCAGTCCGCGGGGAAAACCAACCGAACCTCAAGCCGCAAGATTTACTCGGTCTGCCGTCACTTACTTTAATAAAGAACCCGCGAAAGCGGTTATAAAGGCAACACCGCTATGCGGTATTGTCTATACGTCCCGGCGGCGGAATTTGCGGTTTGCCGCAATTTTCTGCTATTATGGAATAAATCCGGGGCAAAAATCGGTGAAGGAGTTATCTTCAGTGGATACGACCGACAAACAAAAGAAAAAACCGCCGCAAAAGCCCAAGGCTGTTAATACCGCATGGGTCGGCTTGATCACCGTCATCAGCTTTGCGCTGAGCGTTGTCATGTCCTATATCTCGAACGAAGCATTGGCCAGTGCGGGCACGATTCTGTCCTTTGCTGTGCTGCTGCTCTTCATTGCGCTCGGCATTGTGTTTGACATGATCGGCGTAGCATCCACCTCGGCGACCGAGAAGGAATTTCACTCGATGGCGGCCCACCGTGTGCGCGGCGCGCGCGAGGCGGTCTGGATGGTGCGAAACGCAGAGAAGGTTTCCAGCATCTGCAACGATGTGGTGGGCGATATCTGCGGCATTATCTCCGGTGCGACCGGAGCGCTCATTGTTGCACATATCACCTCGGGCGTGAGTGCGGGACTCAAGGTTGTGGTATCTCTGCTGATTACCGGTCTGGTTTCGGCACTGACCATCGGCGGCAAGGCAGCCGGCAAGGGAATCGCGGTGATGTGCAGCAGCAAGGTGCTGGCGCTCTGCGGGCGCGTGCTGTCCGTTCTGCCGCTCAAGCTGGATAACCGAAAGTAACGATATAAATACAGATAAACTGCCTTTCCAAAGGTGGGGATATTGATGAAGCAAAAACGATACGGAATTTTAGACAATATAAGCAGTCCTGCCGATTTGCGCGGACTGTCGTACGACACACTCGGCGTGCTGTGCGCTGCACTGCGCGAGTTCATTGTGGACTCGGTGTCGCAGACCGGCGGTCATTTGGCGTCCAATCTGGGCATTGTAGAGCTGGCTGTCGCACTCGAGCGCGAGTTCGACTCCTCACGCGACCGCATCATCTACGATGTAGGTCATCAGTGCTATGTCCACAAGATCCTGACCGGTCGGCGCGATCGCTTTGACACGCTGCGGCAGTATGGCGGCTTGTGCGGCTTTATGAAGCCGGAGGAGAGCATCACCGACCCGTGCATCACGGGACATGCCTCGGATTCGGTTTCGGTGGCGCTCGGCATGGCGCATGCACGCACGCTTAAAAACCAGAAGTACCACGTTGTCGCGGTCATTGGCGACGGTGCACTGACCGGCGGCATGGCATATGAGGCGCTGAGCAGCGCCGGCACCTCTCGGGAGCCGCTGCTCGTGGTGCTCAACGACAACAATATGTCGATCGCCAAGAATGTCGGCGGACTTAGCCGCCATTTGTCTCGCCTGCGTGTCAGCCCGCAATATCTGCGTGCAAAAACCCGCATCAAGGAGCGACTCAGCCGCATTCCGGGCGGCGGAACAATCACGCGCGCGGTATCGCGCTTCAAGGCGAAGATCAAGCGGGCTGTCCTGCCGACCTCCCTGTTCGAGCAGATGGGCTTTACCTATCTCGGTCCGGTGGACGGTCATGATATCAAGAGCGTGTGTGAGTTCATCGCACTGGCGAAAAAAATGAAAAAACCGGTTCTGCTGCACGTTATGACACAGAAGGGCAGAGGATATGCCCCGAGTGAGCAGCATCCGGAGAAATACCACGGCGTTTCCAAGTTCGACCGCGTAACAGGCGCACCGCTTGCCGCGAAGAAGGAGGACTTCTCTGCGTTCTTCGGCAAAGAGCTTTGCGCACTCGCCGAGAAGGACAACCGCATTTGCGCAATCACAGCGGCTATGCCGTCCGGCACGGGACTGACCCGCTTTGCGGAGAAATTTCCGGAACGCTTTTTCGATGTCGGCATCGCCGAGGAGCACGCCATCGGTATGGCGGCCGGTATGGCGGCACAGGGACTGGTGCCGATAGCGGCCATTTACTCGACCTTCCTGCAGCGCGCTTATGACCAGATCGTTCACGATATTGCAATCGAAGGTCTGCACGTTGTCCTGTGCGTGGACCGCGCGGGCATTGTCGGCGCGGACGGCGCAACGCATAATGGTGTGCTGGATATCGCGTTCCTGCGGTCTGTCCCGGGCGTGAAGATTTTCTGTCCGTCCGACTTTGCGGAACTCCGAGCTATGCTGTCCCGTGCGATTTACAGGGAGACCGGACCGGTCGCTATCCGTTACCCGCGCGGCAGCGAAGGCGCGTACCGCAGGGAGCTGTCGGCGCAGCCGCTCGTGTGCGTACACGAGCAATCCGGCAGCGAGGTGACGATCGTCACACACGGCATTATGGTCAATCAGGCGATCGACGCCGCGGAAATCCTCATGCACGAGGGCATCCGCGCACAGGTTTACAAGGTAAATGAAATCGGCAGCGGACTGGAACAGGCGTATGCCGAGGAGAAGGAAAAACTTGGCGGCTGGTGTGTCGTTGCGGAGGACGTTGTGCCGAACGGCAGCGTCGGCGAGTGGCTTGCCGCGCACCGCAGCGAGCGCACCGATCTGCTGAACACCGGCGACCGCTTTCTGCCGCACGGCGGCGTAAACGAGCTGTACCGTCACTGCGGCATTGATGCCGAGGGCATTGCGGCATATATCATGAAAAATCGGAATGGGAAGGAGAACAGCGTTGGCTAAGAAGAGACTGGACGTATTGCTGTTTGAAAAGGGTCTTTGTCCCTCGCGGGAGCGTGCAAAGACTGCGATCATGGAGGGAATCGTTTACATTGCAGGCCAGAAGGCGGGCAAAGCAGGCGATATGGTTGACGAAAACGCCGAACTGGAGGTTCGCGGCAACGAGAACGCATTTGTGTCCCGCGGCGGCAAGAAGATCGAGAAGGCGCTCAACTACTTTAACATCGACCCGACCGATCTGGTCGTGATGGACGTTGGTGCATCGACCGGCGGCTTTACCGACTGCCTGCTGCGCCGCGGTGCGCGCAAGGTGTATTCCATCGACGTCGGCTATGGCCAGCTGGCGTGGAGTCTGCGTCAGGATCCGCGTGTCAAGTGCATGGAGCGCACCAATATCCGCTATGTAACGCCGGATATGCTGGAGGAAACGCCGTCGTTCTGCGTCATCGACGTGTCGTTTATTTCCCTTAAGCTGGTACTGCCGGTCGTTTCCAGCCTGCTGACTGAGGACGGCCATGTGGCCAACCTTATCAAGCCGCAGTTTGAGGCCGGCAAGGGCAAGGTCGGCAAAAAGGGCGTTGTCCGTGAGCCGGAGATTCACCTTGAGGTGCTGCAGAATTATGTGGAAAACGCGCATGCGGCAGGCTTTAAGGTGCTTGATGTGACGTTTTCTCCCATCAAGGGCCCAGAGGGCAACATTGAATTTCTCGGCTATCTGGCAAAGCAGGGCGAGGAGCACATTCCGGATCTGGCGGAGGTTGTCCGTCAGGCACATGAGGAACTGGACGCAAAGGCATGATGAAGAACATTTTCATCTATCCCAATCTGCGCAAGGACAGCGCGCGCGATATCCTGCAGCCGGTGTGCGATCAGCTGCGGCGTGACGGCGTGCGGCTTATGCTGCCCAAGCAGATGCGGGTCGTGCCGCCCATCATTGAGGACGCGGATTACATGAAAACCGAGGACGCCGTGCAGTTTGCGGATATGGCGGTCGTGCTTGGCGGAGACGGAACCATGCTCCGTCTGGCGAGAGAGGCGGCGCAGAATCAGCTGCCTCTGCTCGGCATCAACGTGGGTCATGTCGGGTTTATGACCGAGCTGGAACCGGCTGAGCTGCCCGAGATGGAAAAGCTGTTTACCGGTGAATTTTCGCTGGACAGCCGCATGATGCTGCACGTTGCCGTGCAGCGCGGCGGGCGTATCGTGTACGAGAATGACGCGCTCAATGACATCGTTATCGCAAAGGGCACCGCGTTCCGCGTGGTGCGCGTTGGTATTTCGGCAGACAACGAGGAGGTCACCCGCTTTAACGGCGACGGCGTTATTGCAGCCACGCCGACCGGTTCGACCGCCTACGGTCTGTCGGCAGGCGGCCCGGTCATTGAGCCGAGCGCGGAGAACATCGCTGTTATTCCCATCTGTGCGCACGCACTGGCGGCAAAGTCGTTCGTGTTTGCGCCCGAGCGCAGCGTATCCATCACCGCAGCCTGTGAGGGCGGCAGTGAGGTGTTCATTTCGGCAGACGGCGGACAGGGCTTTGCCGTGCGGCCGGATGATCGGGTCATTATCACCCGTTCCGACCTGCAGACGCGGCTGATTCGTCTGAAAGGCAATAGTTTTTATCGAATTTTACAGCAGAAGCTGTGAACGGCGCTGCTATAAGAGAGGAAAACGCGAACGATGAAGTTTCAACGACAGGCAAAAATCCTCGATCTCATCGACCGGTTTGAGATTGAAACGCAGGAGGATTTGACCGCACATCTGCGGGCACTCGGCTACAACACCACGCAGGCGACCATTTCGCGCGATATCAAGGAGCTGCGGCTTATCAAGACGCTCTCCTCGGAGACCGGTAAGTACAAGTATACCTCCTCGAACGCCGGTGCGGCGGATAGCTTCACCACGCGTCTGCGCAACATTTTCCGTGAATGCGTCACGGATATTGATGCGGCGCAGAACATGGTCGTCATTAAAACACTGCCCGGTCTGGGTCAGGCGGCGGCAATGGCGATCGATGCCATGCGCGCACCCGATGTGGTCGGCACGCTTGGCGGCGACGATACCGTATTCGCCGTTATGCGCGATAACGACAGCGCGCAAAAGTTCTGCAAACAGGCAAGAGACATTCTAAAGTAAGCGAGGGATAAGGCGGCAATGCTGCAATTACTCCACATTGAAAATATAGCGGTCATCGAACGTGCAGACATCGAACTCGATAAGGGTTTGACCGTGCTTTCCGGCGAGACCGGCGCGGGCAAGAGTATCGTTATTGATTCGATCGGTGCGCTGCTCGGCAAGCGCGTCAGTCGCGATTTAGTGCGCTCGGGTGCGCAGAAAGGCTTTGTCAGCGCGGTATTCACCGATCTGCCGCGTGCTCTGCGCGAACTGCTTGACGAGCTTGCACTTTCCGGTGACGAGCCGGACACGCTGTACGTTCAGCGGCAGATTTCCGTGGACGGCAAGAGCACCTGCCGCGTGAATATGAAGCCGGCCAGTGCAGCTGTCCTGCGGCAGCTGGCGCCGTATCTGATCGACATTCACGGTCAGAATGACGGTCAGAAGCTGCTCGATGAAACGCATCATATCGAATATCTGGATGGCTACGCAGGCTGTGCCGAAATACTCGAGCGATACCGCCCGAAATATCAGGCGCTGGTGACACTACGGCGGGAAATTACTGCGCTGGAGACCGGCGAGCAGGAACGCCTGCAGCGCATCGATATGCTGACCTTTCACAAGGAGGAAATCGAGCAGGCGGCACTTAAACCCGATGAGGATGAGGCGCTTGCACAGCGCAAGGCGTATTTCGATCACGCGGGCAAGATTGCGGGTGCACTCGAGCAGGCGCGTATGGCGCTCTCGGGTGACGATGAAATTGCGGGTGCGTGTGAATTGCTCGATCAGGCGGCAAGCGCCATCGAGAGCCTGCGCGAGGTATCCGACGCCTTCGACGGCATGGCCGAGCAGGCAGAGGAAGTACGTCTGCTGGCGGCAGATTTGCGCGACAGCGTGGCAAGTCAGGGAGACAATCTGGACTTTTCTCCGGCAGAGCGCGAGATGGTCGAGCAGCGCTTGGATGAAATCTACCGTCTGAAGCAGAAATACGGCGGTACGATTCCGGAAATCCTCGCGTACCTTGAGAAGATAACCGCCGAACTGGATACGCTTGAGAACGCGGACGACCGCAGGGAAGAACTGCGGGAGCAGTACCGCGGCATGCTCGCGGAGGCCAAAGGCATCGCCGCTGAACTCACCGAGCAGCGCCGCAAGGCTGCCAAGCAGCTGGAGGGCGAAATCGTGCGCGAGCTGAGTGAACTGGACATGGACAAGGTGAAAATGCGGGTTGCGGTCCGTACCGGAACTAAGCTGTCCGCGCACGGCTGCGACACCGTGACGTTTGAGATTTCGGTCAATCCGGGTGAGCCGGAAAAGCCGCTCTCCAAGGTGGCCTCCGGCGGTGAGCTGAGCCGCATCATGCTGGCGCTTAAAAACGTATTGACAGCGGGCGAAGATGTTGGTATGCTGATTTTTGACGAGATCGACACCGGCGTTTCCGGCCATGCGGCTCAGCAGATCGGCCGCAAGCTGTCCGCGATTGCGAAAAAGAAGCAGACACTGTGCGTTACCCATCTGCCGCAGATTGCCGCTATGGGCGACCACCACCTACGCATTTCCAAATCTGTGCGTGACGGCCGCAGCTACACCGATGTCAGCCCGATGGACAGAGCACACCGCGTAGACGAAATTGCACGTCTGCTCTCCGGCGAGGAAATCTCGGATGCAGCACGCCGCAATGCAGAGGAACTGCTCGATGCGGCCGGACAGGGAGCGTGAACCCGTGGTAATCATAGACGAACGCAGAAAAGAGCGTGCTCCATAACGGTATTCGGACTCTTTTATCATAGAATACAAACAAATTGAAATACAGGAGACAGAATAATGCAGCTTTACGACGAACTGAAAGCGCGCGGTCTGATCGCGCAGGTAACGAACGAAAAAGAGATCAGCGAGATGATCAACAACGGCAAGGCAACGTTCTATATTGGCTTTGACCCGACCGCAGACAGCCTGCACGTTGGTCACTTTATGGCGCTCTGCCTGATGAAGCGCATGCAGATGGCAGGCAACAAGCCGATTGCGCTGATCGGCGGCGGCACCGCTATGATCGGCGACCCGTCCGGCCGTACCGATATGCGCTCGATGATGACCGTCGAGACCATCCAGCACAACTGTGACTGCTTCAAGAAGCAGATGGAGCGCTTCATCGAATTCGGTGAGGGCAAGGCGCAGATGGTGAACAACGCCGACTGGCTGATGAACCTCAACTACATCGAGTTCATCCGCGACATCGGCTCGTGCTTCTCGGTCAACAACATGCTCCGCGCCGAGTGCTTCAAGCAGCGCATGGAGAAGGGTCTGAGCTTCCTCGAGTTCAACTACATGCCGATGCAGTCCTACGACTTCTACTACCTGTTCAAGAACTACGGCTGCAACATGCAGTTCGGCGGCAACGACCAGTGGAGTAATATGCTCGGCGGCACCGAGCTGATCCGCCGCAAGCTGGGCAAGGACGCGCATGCCATGACCATCACCCTGCTGCTCAATTCTGAGGGAAAGAAGATGGGCAAGACCGCTTCCGGCGCAGTTTGGCTCGATCCGAACAAGACTTCTCCTTACGATTTCTACCAGTACTGGCGCAATGTGGACGATGCGGACGTGCTCAAGTGCATCCGTATGCTGACCTTCCTGCCGCTTGAGGAGATCGAGGCGATGGATAACTGGGAAGGCGCACAGCTGAACAAGGCAAAGGAAATCCTCGCATATGAGCTGACCGCTCTGGTACACGGCAAGGAGGAGGCCGAAAAGGCACAGACCGCTGCCAAGGAGATCTTCGTTTCCGGCGGTGCGGCTGCCAACATGCCGACCACCACGCTGACCGATGCGGACTTCACTGACGGCCAGATCGGTGTGCTGACGTTGCTCGTGAAGTGCGGCCTCGCGTCCTCCAACGGTGAGGCGCGCAAGCTGGTGCAGGGCGGCGGCGTATCGCTTAACGGTGAGAAGGTCGCGGACTTCAAGCAGCAGCTGACCAAGGACTTCTTTAACGAGGAGTGCATGATCAAGAAGGGCAAAAAGACTTTCCATAAGGTTGTTCTGGGATAACGTCTGTCGCGGAACGACATTTTCAAGAAGACGCAAAGAAGCGGCACAGACCGATTGGTCTGCGCCGCTTTTGTTATCTGGTTTTAGGAAAGAAAACGTTCAGCCACCAGCATTACCAGCGGCAGCGTTGCCACGGACAGAATGGTGGACAGACATACATACGACACCGCCTGCCGGTAGTCCTGATCGAACTTCTGCGCAAAGATGGCTGTGCTGCTGGCAACCGGCGTTGCCGCTGCGATCAGCGTAATCAGCGTGATCTCGCCGCGGGCAAAGGGGAACAGTAGGAAGATGAGCACCGTCACTGCCGGAACGACAAGCAGACGCACGGCAGAGACAACGTACAGCCTTGCACTCACGAACAGGTCGCGCAGGCGCACCTTGGACAGATAGAAACCGAGAATGATCATCGCCAGAGCAGTATTGGCGTCCGCGATGTAGCCGATCGTGCCGGTGACGACCGAGGGCAGCGTCGGCTGAGCCACAAACAGGATGAGACCGATCACCATGGAGATGAAAACCGGGTTGACGAACACCATTTTCAGATTGATGGTTTCCTTTTTGCCTGATATAATAACAATACCGTACGTCCACTGCAGCAGATTGACAAGCGTGCTGTATGAGACAACGTAGAACGCCGCCTCCGCGCCGAATACAGCTGTGACAAGCGGAATGCCGATGAAGCCGGCGTTGCCGAACGCGATCGCAAAGTTTTCAATCCGGTGCCGAGTACCGCAGGTGAGGTACGCCACGCCGATGGACGCGATAAACGCGATCACCGCGATAACGGCCGAAATGCCCATGGCACGCAGCTTGTCCATGCTGAACTCGGACATGTAGCTGCGCAGGATAACGCACGGAATGACCGCATACAGCAGCACGTTGGACAGATCACGGCTGCCCTGTTCGGTTATCATGCCGCGGCGGGAGAGGAGCAGACCGAGCATCATCAAAAGAAACATGATGATCGTCTGCTGAAGCAGAATTTGAGTAATCATAAGGGGAATTTTCCTGTACTTTCATAGAATGGAGGGGAATGCGATGGAATTATACCAGCTTCGGCAGTTTGCCGCCGTAGCAAAATACGAAAATATGACGCGCGCCGCCGAGAGCCTGAACGTGGCACAGCCCGCTGTATCCAAAACCATACGGAATCTGGAAAGCGAGCTGGGAGCCGAGTTATTCGAGCGAACGGGAAAGGGATTGCGCCGCACCGAGCAGGGAGATATCCTGCTGCGGTACGCACGGACGATACTGGAAGCCGAGCGCGACGCACGCGGCGAAATCGAGGAGAGCCTGCACCGGACAGGTGGTCTGTGCATCTGTGCGCTGTCGTGCGCGGAGCGTATCAGCGAGATACTCGCGGGTTTTTCCACCGAGTACGGCAATCTGGATCTGCGCATCAGCAGTACGCCCGAGGGCAGCGATCTGCTGCTCGATTCCGCGGTATCGCGGGACGAGGTGCCTGCGGGCGCCGTCCTGCTGTACGATGAGGAGATGTGCGTGGCTGTGCCCGAGGGACACCGGTATGCCGATCGGGAAAGCGTATCGCTGACAGAACTTGCTGACGATCCGTTTATCGCGCTGAGCAATTCGCAGTCGTTCCGACAGATTTCCGAGCATATTTTTCGGTCAGCCGGTGTGGAGATGCACGCCGCTATCGAGTGCGACAGTGCGGCGCTGCAGATTCGTCTGCTGTCGTGCGGCATGGGTGTTGCACTGGTCGCGTCCGGCGAGTGGCGGCAGGTCTGCGAGGACGCAGGCGTGCGCCTGCTGCACATCAAGGACGCACAGTGCCGCCGGTATATCTATGTGCAGACGCTCGGACGGTTCCGCACGCAGAGCATTCGCGCGTTTACTGCGTATTTGGAGCGGTATTTTGCGCAGATGGCGTAAATCCGCGACAGGTCATGCGGCGTGGACTTCCAGCGGTACCTTCTCGCCAAGCTCAAACTGATGCAGGCTTTCGAGCGAGCACTGAACCATATCGAACACCGCCTGATCGGTGAAGAACGCAACATGTGGGGTAACGATGGTGTTCTGGAAGGATTTCAGGATGATGTAATCGTGGTTGGTGACACGGCTGTTGTAATTGTGATCGACGCGGATCACATCATCCTCACCCTCAAAGCAGTCCACGCCGACCGAGCCTACACGGCCGGACTCAATGCCGTCGATCAGAGCACGGGTGTCGATCAGTGCGCCGCGTGCGCAGTTGATGATGACAACACCCGGCTTCATCTGCTGAATAGCCTCGGTGTTGATCATGTGGTAGGTGCTGTCGTTGAGGAAGGTGTGCAGCGTGATGACATCGGACTGCGCGTACAGCGACTCGAGCGAAACATACTCCACGCCCATCTGCTTCATTTCTTCGGACGGGTACGGGTCATGTGCGATAATGCGGCAGCCAAAACCGGACAGATTGTGAATGACGGCCTTGCCGATACGGCCGGTGCCGATGACGCCGACGGTCAGGTTCTGCATCTCCATGCCGCGGGCTGCGCCGGATGCGCCGAGCGAGTAGTCTGCGGTGTGCGAGCGGAACATGATGTAGCCGGCCTTGCGGATGCACATCAGCATGAGCATAACCGTGTAGTTGGAAACCGCATACGGCGAATATCCGGCGTGCGATACGCGGATGCCGAGACGCTTTGCGGCTTCGAGATCTACATTATCGTAGCCGATGGTGCGCAGGGCCACATAGCGAACACCGTTCTCGGCCAGCTTTTCCAGAATCGGCGCAGGCAGGTCGCAGGTGCAGGAAATGCCATCATAGCCGCGGGTCAGCGCAACATTATCGAGGGTCAGCGTGTCCTTCTGCAGCGTAAGATCCATATTAAGCGACTGACTGAAGTGATCGAAAAACGCGCGTTCGTCCGGACGGGCGTTGAATGCCATAACTTTCATTTTTATTACTCCTTGATCCATTCGTGGGTGAGCTTGCCGAGAATTTCGATGCCCTTGACGATCTGCTCGTCGGTCGGGGTAGAATAGTTGAGGCGGAAGGCGTTGGACACCTGCTTTTCGTCTGCCAGGAACGCCGAACCGGGCACGCAGAGAACACCGCGCTGAATCGCCTCGCGGACAAACGGCTGCGAATCCATGCCGTCTGGCAGGAAGGCCATGGCGAACAGGCCGCCTTCCGGCTGCGAAAACGTGACCGCTGGATGGAAGGTGCGGCGCATGGTATCGAGCATGAGATTGCACTTAGCGCGGTGCACGTCACGCGCTTTGTCGAGGTGCGCGGCAAAATCGTACTTGGTCATGTACTCGTTGCAGACATACTGGAACAGCACGTTAGAGTGCACATCGGTGGTCTGCTTGGCGATGGTCAGCGGCATGGTGAGCGACTTGTTGAACACAAGGAAGCCCAATCGGAACGCAGGAGCCATAACCTTGGAAAAGCTGCCTGCATACAGGACGCGGCCTTCGGTGTCCATCGACTTGATGGTTGGCACATCCTCGCCGGAGAAGCGCAGCTCGCCGTACGGGTTGTCCTCGAGGATGGCAATGTCGTATTCGCACGCCAGCTCATACACCTTTTTTCGCTTTTCAAGCGTAGTCGTGATGCCGGACGGGTTCTGGAAGGACGGGATCGTGTACAGCAGCTTGGTCTCGGGATGCGCCTTGAGAGCGGCCTCGAGCGCATCCGTGTCCATGCCATCCTGCTGCATCGGAATGCCGATCAGCTTGGCGCCATACGAGCGGAATGTGTTCAGGCAGCCGACAAAGGCAGGGTCCTCGGTCAGAATGATATCTCCCTCGTTTACCAGAACCTTGGTGGTCAGGTCGGCGCACTGCTGACCGCCGGACAGGATGAACAGCTCATTTTCCTCAAAATCGAAACCCTGTGTGCGGGTGAGGTAGTCCTTCATGGTCTCACGCAGCGGCATGTAGCCCTCGGACAGACCGTACTGCAGAACAGAGACCGGTGCGTTTTTCATCACGTCCGCGATGATGTCCGCAATCTCGGGAACCGGGAAAGTCTCCGCGGACGGGTTGCCGCCGCCGAACGAGATCATATTCGGGTCCGCGCCCAGCTTGAACAGCTCGCGGATGGCCGAACCGTGTACGTCGGACATTCGGTTGGAAATTTCATACTGCATATCTATCGCTCCTGTTAAGATTTGGAATACAAGAAAACAAAAAGGTGCTGAAACCCCTTAGTCGGTAGGTTTCAGCGCCTTTGCTGATGGTTCTATTGTAAACCTGCACAAGAAATTTGTCCAATATCTGTTGTTTATGACGATATAACGGGAAAGAATACATGCTATGCCTTGAAGAATCACGCAAAACCTGCGATAATAGTAGGAGTTAGAATCACTCGAATATGAAAGCGAATTTTGCTATGAAACATATCTGTATTGGCATCACGGCGCACGTTGATGCCGGAAAAACCACCCTGTCGGAAGCCATGCTGTATCAGGCGGGTGCGCTGAAAAAATTAGGCCGCGTGGACCATCAGGATGCGTTCCTCGACACGTTTGCGCTCGAGCGCGCGCGCGGCATCACAATTTTCTCTAAGCAGGCGGAGTTCTCTCTGCCGCACACCGAGGTGACACTGCTGGACACGCCCGGTCACGTTGACTTTTCGGCGGAGATGGAGCGCACGCTGCAGGTGCTCGACTGTGCGGTGCTGGTCATAAGCGGTACGGACGGCGTGCAGGCGCATACGGAAACGCTGTGGCGGCTGCTGACGCGTCAGGGAATCCCGACGTTTCTGTTCATCAACAAGATGGATTTGGATGGTGCAGACCGAAAGACACTCCTGCAGGAGTTGAAATCGCGGCTGGATAGCGGCTGTGTGGACTTCACTTCGACGGACACAATGGCAGAGGAGCTTGCCGTGTGCGATGAAGGTCTGCTTGAGCAGTACCTCGAGACAGGAATGGTGGATGACAGCCAGATCGCACAGCTGGTTGCGGAACGAAAAGCGTTCCCGTGCTACTTCGGCTCGGCGCTCAAACTGGACGGCGTGGACGCGCTGCTGGATGGTCTGGAACGCTATCTTCCTGCACCGCAGTACGGCGCGGACTTCGGTGCGCGTGTGTTCAAAATCGCGCGTGACGCACAGGGCAACCGCCTGTCATATCTCAAAATCACCGGCGGTGCGCTGTCCGTGCGCGAGCAGCTTTCGGGCGGCGAGGACGGCGGCTGGCAGGAAAAAGTGAGCGGCATCCGTATCTACTCGGGTGAAAAATTCCGCACGGCTGAGCGCGTCGAGAGCGGCATGGTCTGTGCGGTGACAGGACTCACGCACACGCGTCCGGGTATGGGTCTTGGCGCGGAAGCCGGTGCGCTGCCGCCGGTGCTCGAGCCCGTGCTCGGCTACCGCGTGTGCCTGCCGGATGGCTGCGACGCCCATATCATGCTGCGGAATCTGCGCCAGCTTGAGGAGGAGGACCCGCAGCTTCGGGTGGTGTGGAACGAACGGCTCGGTGAGATACACCTGCAGCTGATGGGGGAGGTGCAGCTGGAAATCCTCACCAGTGTTATCGCGGAACGCTTCGGCGTGGATGTGACCTTTGACGAGGGCAGCATCGTCTACCGCGAGACCATCACCGGGCCGGTGATCGGCATCGGCCATTTCGAGCCGCTGCGGCATTACGCCGAGGTGCATCTGCTGCTTGAACCGGCAGAGCGCGGCAGCGGCATTCAGCTGTCAACGGCGTGTCCGACCGATGTGCTCGACCTGAACTGGCAGCGATTGATCCTCACGCATCTAGCGGAAAAAACGCACTTGGGCGTGCTGACCGGTGCACCCATCACGGATGTGAAGATAACCATCCTTGCAGGACGCGCACACGTCAAGCACACGGAAGGCGGCGACTTTCGTGAGGCAACCTACCGCGCCGTCCGCAACGGCCTTATGCGCACAGAAAGCCTGCTGCTTGAGCCGTATTATGCGTTTCGGCTGGAGCTGCCGGACGAGTGCGTCGGACGCGCCATGACCGACATTCAGCGAATGAACGGCACGTTCGAGCCGCCCGAGCAGGGTGCTCACGGCTCGATTCTGACCGGAACGGCGCCGGTCTCCACCATGCGCAACTACTGGACCGAGGTTGCCGCGTACACCAAGGGACGCGGTCGGCTGTCGTGCACACCGGACGGCTACGCGCCTTGCCACAACGCGGAGGAAGTCATCTCGGCAGCCGCCTACGACCCGACCGCCGATGTGGAAAATACGCCGGATTCCGTGTTCTGCTCGCACGGTGCAGGCTATGTTGTCAAGTGGAATGAGGTGCCGGAGCACGCGCATATGGATACTTCAAACGTGCTTAAACCTAGGGAAGAAGAGCCGGAACAAGTCCGTCCGGTGCGTTCCTCCGGCACAGGCGGTGGAGACGGCTTCGGCGGCGACGCGGAACTGCGGGCCTTGTTTGAACGCACCTACGGTCCGGTCAAAAACCGCGGCTTTGAAGCCTTTCAGCAGAGCCGTAAAAAGGCCGCGACGCTTGAGCAGCTGTACGTCACCCGCATTCGTGAGGACGATTATCTGCTCGTGGACGGCTACAACATCATCTTCTCGTGGGACGAGCTGCGTGACATTGCCGCCCGTGATGTCAACGCAGCCCGTGAAGCGCTCGTCAACGTGCTGAGCAATTATCAGGGTGTGCGCAGATGCCATCTTATTCTCGTGTTCGATGCCTATAAGGTCAAAGGCGGCACCGGCTCAATTGAGCAGCGCGGCGGCATTCATATTGTCTACACCAAGGAGGCCGAAACTGCGGATATGTACATTGAGCAGGCGTCCTACGACCTGTCGCGCAAGCACCGTGTTCGTGTGGCTACATCGGACGGCATGGAGCAGATGATTATTCTCGGCCATGGCGCAGAGCGTATCTCCGCGACCGAGCTGTACTGGGAAGTAGAGCAGGCCAATGAGCATATTGAGGCAATTCTGAAAAAATTGTAAACAAAAATCGGTTTGGACTTGAATTCATAGTAAACCTGTGGTATATTAGTAAAAAGGGGAATTTGCAACTATGAAGATTTCAACCAAAGGAAGATATGCGCTTCGTCTGATGATCGACTTGGCGCAGCATGACGCAGGCGGCTACATTCCGCTGCGCGATATTTCCAAGCGACAGCAGATTTCAGCCAAGTATCTGGAGCAGATCGTGGTGCAGCTTTCGCGTGCGGGTTTTGTTATCTCGACGCGAGGCGCACAGGGCGGCTATCAGCTGGCGCGGCATCCTTCGGAGTATACCGTGGGCGATATTCTGCGCATTACCGAAGGCTCTCTTGCACCGGTGGCTTGTTTGGAGCATGAGCCGGTGGATTGTCCTCGTGTAGATGAATGCATTACGCTCAGCTTTTGGCGCGGATTGTATGACGCAATCAATAACTATGTTGATTCGGTCACGCTCGAGGATCTTGTCAATAACGGAACGCTTAATTTTTCCATCTAACGCAAAAAGACAGACGATTTTTCGTCTGTCTTTTTTTCGATGAGTAATGGAGCATGAACGATGCGGTTTTATCTTCTATGTGCGTGCATGTGGTTTACAGGCGGTGCATCGAGTCGGCGCATCCTACAATATAACGTGATAATGTCGTGTAGACAGCAAAAGAAAAAGGGAACACCCCACAGGCATTCCCTTTGCATATAAGATTATGCTCGATGCAGCAGCTTTTTGACACTGAGCAGCATCTCGCGGCTGTTGAGTGCCGCAACCGCGCCGAACAGCGCAATCTGCCAGACGAGCCACAGCGGCGGCTCAAGCAGCATGAGCATGGACTGCACGGTAAGCAGAATCACGGTCAGCGCCAAGCGCGGCACCTTCCAGCGGACCGGCATGAACCGCCGGCTGTCGATCGCACGGTACAGGAACAGAGCCACATAGCTGATGAGCGTTGCCAGCGCCGCACCGGTGCCGCCCATCCGCGGGATGAGCAGGGCGTTCAGACCGATGTTAATGACCGCGGAGAATGCCGTGGACAGGAAGGACGCAACCGTCTTCTTTTCCAGCAGATACACGCTTTTCTGGAAGCTGGACAGGCAGTTGAAGCCCGCGCCGATGGCCAGGATCGGGATGAACGTCCAGCCGATATAGTAGCTGGGCACGGCGAGAACTGTCATAGCCAGCTTGGCGAACATTACGCCGCCGGACGCGATGATGAACACGATGGACGAGTATGTGTTGCCGACGTTCGAGAAGAACGTGATCTGCTCCTCCTTGGTGTTGTTGTTGACCATGGATATCTGCCATGCATCAACAAAGATGGACGCGACAAGCGCAATCAGTGTCGGCACACGGTAGGCGATCGAGTAGATGGCGCTGACTGCGGTATCCTGCATGGAAGCGAGGAACACCTGATCCGAGAAGCCAATGATATACACGAGAATCGCATCCGGTACGAGCGGAAGCGAGTACGCCAGCATGCCGCGCCACAGGTGCATGTCCAGACGCTTGAGCTTGACGTACTTCCACAAACCGGCAATAATGAACAGGCAAACGGTGGAAAGCGCGTCCGAGCAGATGATGGAGAACACATAGCCGAGGATGTTCCAGCGGAACACCTTCAGGTAGAGGATGTTCAGCATGATGGTGACGAACGTACGGAAAATGCCGTCGATCGCGTACAGGCGGACGTGGCCGAGCGCACGGATGAACTGGCTGCACACATTTTGTGTGCACGAGGTCAGAACATACAGGTAGATGATCCACTGATACTCAAGCAGTGAGCCGGTAACGCCCGCTGAGGTATTATAGTGGATGAGACTCAGCAGCGGATGGAACGGCAGTGCGATAATAAAGCCGCACAGCACGGTCACGAGCGCAATGGTAAACACACTGCGCTTGTAATACTTGCGCTCAAGTCCGTAGCGGATGACCGCCTGTCCGATGGACAGCGACACCACCGGATATAGAATACTGGTGGTCTTGATGATCAGATCGGCGACACCCATTTCATCCTGCGTCATCATGCCGGTGTAGAAACGCAGCATGAGGATGACGAGAATCTTGGAACTGAACGTGCCTATCGCAAAGATAAAGGTATTGCCGAGAAGGCGTTTGTATTGATTCATTTTTTGCCCTTTCTCAGCCGGAGTGTGTGGCACTGGTCGGTAACGCGGTCGGTCAGCCATGCAGCGATAATGCCGCACAGCACGCCGATGACCGCTCCGGCCAGTACGTCGGTCGGGTAATGGACGCTGGCATACAGCCGTGAAAACGCAATGGCTGCCGCCAGCAGAAAGGCCAGAAAACCGGTCTTATGGTGGAAGAAGTACAGCGCTGAAGCTGCCGCAAACGAGCTGAGCGTGTGCCCGGACGGAAACGACCACGGGTCCTCCGGAACGAGCAGCGCCGTCAGGTCGGTGTGGGTGACAAACGGACGCGGCCGCATGACAAGGTTCTTGAGGAACACATTGCCAAGCAGAAAACCGACGCCGAGCGCGATCAGCATCGCCGCGCCGGCGCGGCGTGTTCGCCGGAAGAACAGCAGCAGTACGGCAAGCGTAATCCAGACAGCACCATAGCTGCCCAGCAGGGAGAACACCTTCCAGACCGTGTCGGACAGACCACCGCGCCAGTGCTCCGAGATGTACGCGAGAACGCCGTAGTCAACTGAATGCACAATATCGAGCAGAATATCCATTTACCGGAATCGCCGCCTTTCAGGAGAGTAGAAGTTGTTTTTATGACCGAGGGATGGTTATGAAAACAGCTTCTCGGTTATTTTTCGGAAGCAGAACGGTCTACCTTGTCCACGATGAGGGCAATCGCCTGGTCGCCGGTGACGTTGGTAGCAGTGCCGAAGCTGTCCTGCGAGAAGTGCAGGGCAATGATAAGCTGCTGCATCGGGTCGGTGAAGCCGAGCATCGAGGTGATCAGGCCGAGTGCCGACATAACGCCGCCGCCCGGTACACCCGGAGCCGCAACCATGGTAACGCCCAGCATGAATACAAACGGAGCAAACATGGCAAAGGTCGGGTTCATGCCGCTTGCAAGCATGATACCCATCGAGCCGAGTACGAGGCAGATGGTATCACCGTTGAGGTTGATGGTAGCGCACAGCGGAACGACAAAGTCGGCAACGTCGTTATTTATATTGTTATTATATGCACAGTTCAGCGCAATCGGAATAGTCGATGCAGAGGACTGGGTGCCGAGTGCGGTAAAGTACGCCGGAGCGGCGTTCTTCATGCTTTTGAAGTGGTTCTTGCGGCAGACAATGCTTGCCAGACCAAACTGAGACACGATGTACAGCAGCTGCAGCACAATAATAATGGCATACAGGGAAGCGAACATCTTGACGGTAGCCGCCAGACGGCCCTCGGCTGCGATGTTGGCGAACAGACCTGCGATGTGGATCGGGATCAGCGGAATGATAATGCGGCTGAGTACGCCGGTAACGATCTTCTGCAGATCGCGGAAAACGTTCAGCAGGGAATCGCCCTTAAGGTTTGCCATGCCGATGCCGATCACGAACGCGAGCACAAGTGCGGTCATAACGCCGAACACCGGGTCAACCGTGATGGAGAACAGCGGCTCGAAGGCGTTGCTCTCGAGTACATCGCCGGTGATGGGCTGAATGAGCCCCGGCAGAACGGCCTTGCCGATGAAGAAGGTCAGCAGGCCGGAAATAACGGTTGTGCCGTAGGCCAGCAGCAGGGTCAGACCGAACAGACGGTTGGCCTTCTTGCCAAGCTCTGCCATGCCGACCGTGATGAACGACAGGATGATCAGCGGGATCATGAATGACAGGAAGGTCGAGAACAGCGAGGTAAAGGTTGCCAGCAGGCGGATGATGGCAACAAAGAACGCAGTGTCCGCGATGCCGAACCACTGTCCGCACATACCGATGAGGATACCGGCGATGATGCCGATAATCAGTCGAATTAACAGTCCTAATTGTTTCACTTGCATTTACTCCTCTTTTTCACAAAAATTTTAGCATACTAATAATACTATAGCAGAAAAGAGCCGTGATAGCAAGTTAAAGCGACAGATTATGACGGCGTATACCGAATTTATCCGAATTTGTGGTTGCTATCATGAATACAGGGCGCTATAATATAAAGGTATACCTGTCGAATAATGGCGGGTGCATCGAGAATCCAAAGCATATTCCAAGCATAGATTAGTTAAGAGGTATACTCATGGCAGATAAAAGCGCAAACAAACCGAAGAAGGGAGCGCATTTGATCAAAAAGCAGGCCAAAAAGCCGGAAAAACCGGCGCAGGTCATCCGGACGGAAGCGAAGCAGCCGAAGAAGAAACGTCGTGTTCCTATCGGTGTAAAGATTGCCGTCGGCGTTGTCATTGCGGCGGCAGCCGGTGCATTCGGCTATGTGTACTGCTACCCGAATGTTTTTCCGGGCGTGACTGTCGGACCGATCGCGGTCGGGGGCATGAACCGCGATGACGCGGCAAACACCATCGAGGACCAGAGTGCGCCGCTGTACGAGGGCAAGAATGTCACGGTGACGATTTACGGCTCCAACTATGATATTCCGGTCGATAAGGTGCTGAAAAGCGTGGACGGCATCCAGTCCGCCGAGAACGCCTATGAAATAGGCCGCACCGGCAATCCGCTCGAGCGCGTGCGCGATATCATCGGCGCAATGCGCGGCCACAGAGAGGCACAGATTGCGGCAACTGTAGATGAGGAAAGTCTGCGCGGCACGCTTAACGAAATCGCGGACACGGCGCTGACCGAACCGGTCAATCCGACCTGGGAGCTGCAGGACAGCAATCTGATCGTGCATTCCGGCAAGCCGGGCGTCAAGTTTGACACGGATGCGGTAGAGCAGGCGCTGACTGATCAGATTCGCCTGATGGACTTTGAGCCGTATGAGGTCTCGACCGATGTGACAGCCGCTCCGGCGATTGACGTTGACAAGATTGCAGCCGACATTATCGGTGACCCGGTCAACGCTACCGTCAGCAAGGAGGACGGCAAGACCATCATCGCCGGCAAGGCAGGCGTGTCGTTCGACACCGATAAGGCCAAGGAGATCATTGGCGATGGCTCGCAGAAGACCTACACCATTCCTGTGACGATCACCCAGCCGTCCATCACGGCAGAGACACTCAAGGCGAAGCTGTTCCACGATACGCTCGCGCGCACGGCAACCAATCTCGATGAGGGCAACGCACCGCGTACGAACAATATCCGTCTGGCGGCTAAGGCCATCAACGGCACTATCCTCAATCCGGGCGACGAGTTTTCCTATAACGGCACGGTTGGCGAGCGCACAGCCGCACGCGGTTATCAGGAGGCGCATGCCTACTCGGGCGGCAAGATTATTGACGAGTTCGGCGGCGGTGTCTGCCAGCCGTCCTCGACGCTGTACATGGCTGTACTGCGTGCCGATTTGAAGGTGACCGAACGGCATAATCATTCGTTTACCGTGTCCTACACACCGCTCGGCGAGGACGCAACCGTGGATTACGGCAATCTGGATTTCCGGTTTGTCAACAATACGGCGTATCCGGTCAAGATTCTTGCCGAGCAGACCGACGGTCAGATGATCATGACCATTGTCGGCACCAAAACGAGCGACAAGACGGTCACGACCCGCACAGAGGTGCTCGAGACCTACAAGCCGGAGACCGTTACAAAGACGGACAGCTCGATGGAGGCAGGCGACAGCCGCGTGGAGACCTCGGGCATCACGGGCTACTCGACCAAGACCTACAAGCAGATTACTGAAAATGGCAAGACGACCGAGGTGTTGGCCAACAGCTCCACATATTCCAAGCGGGATGAGGTCGTTTACGTCGGTGAATAATAAAGAAAACGGAGAATTTTATGAATAATTTTACAGCTGAGACCCGCAGACAGCTTAAGCGGGAGCAGAAGATGCGTGTAATGGAAAACCTTGGCCGGTGTATCGGCATCCAGCTGATGTACCTCGTGCCGTATGTGCTGCTGATGGTGATCCTGTACGTTTCCGTGTTCGGCAGAGCGTTCGCGCTCATCGCAGGCGGTGTTTCCGCAAATGATTACCAGCTGATGGCGGCACTCTCACGCGGACTGAATACGGTATGGTTGTGCATTGCGCTTATGCTGGCGATCACGGGCCCCCTGCAGTTCGGCCTTATGCACTTTTACATCGGTCTCGCACACGGCGAGGATGTGACGGTGGGTATGCTCATGTACCCGTTCACCTCGCTGAGAAGCGTCTGGGCGGGCATCCGTATGGTGTTTACGCTGTGGCTGCGCGGCATTATCTGGTCAATCGTGCCGACCGTCATCTATTCGACAATCGTGTTTGCGGCTGCTATGGCTGTCTCGGATATGGCACAGTACCAAGTGATTGCGGGAGCGCTGCAGGTTGTGTACCTGCTGGTGATGATTCCGATTCGCGTTAAGCTGCAGACTTATAACGCAGGCTGGCTCCTGCTCGCGCAGGATGAGAACCGCAGCGCATGGGCAGCTACGCGCGAGGCTTCATGGGCGTTCCGCGGAAATCTGATGAAGCTGTTTGTGTTCGACCTCAGCTTTATCGGCTGGTATGTACTGATCGCCGTTGTTCTGTGGGGATGTATCCTGCTCGGTACGGTCGGCCTGACTGCGATGAGCACCGGCATGGCAATTGCGGTATTCGCGGCGGCTCTGGTGGCGGCGCTATGCCTGACCGCTGTGCTGAACGGTTTTCTTTCGGCGTATATGGAAAGCTCGTTCGTGCGTGTGTATGAGCATCTGACCGAACCGTCGGCGGAGTTTTATCCGGAAGGGTAAGCATCCTGCCGGGCAACCTGCATTCGTGGAGGTTATGCGGTGATAGCATCAGGCAAACGATAGGATATCATTTATGAACGTGTGAAAAGCCTCGGAGATGTATGCTCCGAGGCTTGAGGCTGTCGAAAAACTAACGTTTTCCGAGCAGCCTCTCGCTCGA
>ERZ772878.238-NODE-238-length-73064-cov-52.4775_pt1 | contig 73064 bp, 62 predicted proteins | sample MGYA00580578_ERZ772878 | MGnify/ENA primary metagenome ERZ772878 (study PRJEB29015, sample SAMEA2737686) | human gut metagenome | biome: human gut; feature: human-associated habitat; material: faeces | place: China | collected 2012 ...
AAGGTTCTTTTCTGCTGTTCTTTTCAAGCGACAGCTTTTATATTTTATCAAAAGCCTTTCTCTTTGTCAAGAACTTTTTTAACTTTTTTCAAAGCTATTTGGTTGCTTTTCAGCAACAAGCTTATTTATATTATCATAAGCTTTTTCATTTGTCAAGATTTTTTTCAATTCTTTTTCTTTGCCGTTTCTCACGAATCAGCCTTAACAGTTTATCATTTTCGCTTTCACTTGTCAAGAACTTTTTCATCCTTTTTCGGCATTTCAGCGTTGTTTTCCAACTGGTGAAAATCCCTTTTCTAAACTCAGTCTTAAACAAACGGAGAAGGAGGGATTTGAACCCTCGCGCCGCTACTAACGACCTACTCCCTTTCCAGGGGAGCCCCTTCGGCCAGCTTGGGTACTTCTCCAAGAGCGGAGAGGGTGGGATTCGAACCCACGCACCCTTTCGGACAAACGGTTTTCAAGACCGCCTCGTTATGACCACTTCGATACCTCTCCAAGATACCTAATTGCCGATTTCAGCAAACTATTAAGTTGTATCGCATTTGCGACGTTGATTATTCTATCATAGCACTTCACGAAATGTCAACACTTTTTTACCATTTTTTTCGCTTTTTTTTCGCTATTTTTTTCATATTCACACGGTTTATTAAAATTATGTAGATGTCGGGGGCAAAAGCCCCCGACTTTGATGCCTACGGATTGCTCCGTGCTACGCACTCCCACAATCCTACCCAATATTCGCATATCGTGGGATTATCATCCCACTTTTATGCTCATATTGGGGCGGGTCCTAAGGTCTTTCACCCACCTATGAGCAAGCTCATGTGGGCTTAGACCTTTTGACCCTGGCATCATATGTATTATTTATCCAAAAAAGCTTCTGCAATCACCAGATCCTCTGGGGTTGTAATCTTAATATTTTCATATTTTCCCGTAAAAACCTGCACTTCATGATTAAGCATCTTCTCTACTACCATCGCATCATCCGTTACCTGGATCCAATTCTGCTTCATCAATTTCCCGTATGCCTTTAAAAGAAGATCTGCTAAAAAAACCTGTGGTGTCTGTATTGCCCACAATGTTGCCCGATCCGGTGTAGACTCCACCCGTTGTCTTTCATTTACAATTTTAATTGTATCTTTCACCGGCATTCCCGCGATACAGGCATCAGACTTGCAGACACACTCATACGCTCTTTCTATGATACTTTCATCTATAAACGGTCTTGCACCATCATGAATATATACATATCCCTTTCTTTTTATTACCTGCAAACCATTCCATACCGAATTGAACCGTTCAGCTCCACCTTCAACAATCCTGCTGACTTTTGTAAAGCCATACTGGTCTACGATCTCTTTCCTGCAATATTCCTGCTCATCTTTTCCTGTAACCAGTATAATCTCATCTATAAACTCCGACTCCTGAAAAGTGCGTAATGAATAAAAAAGGACAGGATGCCCTCCCATAAGTAAATACTGCTTATGTGTAGTTGTTCCCATTCTTTTTCCACTGCCCGCTGCCAGTACGATAGCCGTACAATATGATTTTTCCATTTTATCCTTATTCATCTCAGCGTTCTCCCAATTTCAGGTTCGGAACTGCGTTCAGATCCAGTCCTGCTCTTGCTCCTGAAATATATTCATAGTAAGCTGCTGCCCCGATCATTGCTGCATTATCCGTACAAAGAATCGGAGACGGACGATAGAATTTCATTTTTCTTTTTTCACATGCCTCGATCATTGCCGCACGCAAAGCTGAATTTGAAGCCACTCCGCCTGCGATTGCGAATTTTGAGATTCCCAGTTCTTCTGCCGCTTTCATTGAATTTCCTACCAGCACTTCTACAACTGCTTTCTGGAATGACGCAGCCAGATCCGCCGGATCAAAGCTCTCACCTTTCATTTTACAGCCATTAATATAATTCAACACTGCTGATTTCAGTCCGCTGAAGCTAAAGTCATATTCTGCCCCGTCAACCTTTGCTTTCGGAAATTTCACTGCATCCGGATTTCCTTCTTTTGCAATCCTGTCGATTTTCGGTCCACCCGGATATCCAAGTCCGATTGCACGTGCCACCTTATCATACGCCTCCCCCGCCGCATCATCTCTGGTCCGTCCAAGAATTTCATATTTTCCATAATCTTCTACTTTTACAAGGTGCGTATGTCCTCCTGATGCCACCAGACAAAGAAACGGTGGTTCAAGATCCGGATGTTCAATATAGTTTGCTGAAATATGCCCTTCGATATGGTGAACTCCGACCAATGGAATTTTTCTCGCCCAGGCAATCGCCTTTGCCGCTGCCACACCAACAAGAAGTGCCCCAACAAGACCGGGACCATATGTCACCCCGATCGCATCTATATCATCTAACGTCTTACCGGCTTCTTTCAAAGCCTCTTCTATCACCTGATTAATTTTCTCAATATGCTTTCTTGATGCAATTTCAGGGACAACACCACCATAAAGCTTATGCAGATCAATCTGTGAAGAAATCACATTTGAAAGGACTTCCCTTCCATTCCGTACAACCGCTGCTGCAGTTTCATCACAGGAACTTTCTATTGCAAGTATTGTTACATCTTTATTTTCCTTCATTTTTCACGCCTCTCATTCTTCAAACATAAGATCTACTGATTTTCCGTCTTTTCCTGCTTTTGCATTTGGGAAAATCTTTCTTACGTCTTCCATATAAGGTTCCGGTCTGGTCAGTGACGGGCTGTAATGCGTAAGCCACAGTTCTTTTACCTGCGTCTCTCTCGCCAGTTCAGCCGCTTCATAAAAGGTCATATGTTTATATTCCACTGCTTTTGCCGCCTTTTCTCTTTCACCGTACATTCCTTCGCAAATGAAGAGATCGGAATCTTTCGCATTCTTCCGTATAGAATCAGTGGGTCTGGTATCTGTCGTATAAGTCAGTTTAATCCCCTTCCTCGGCGATCCAAGAACCATCTCGGGGGTAAAATGTCCTTCCTCTGCCTCCACACATTCTCCACGCTGGAGAACACTCCAGTATTTTTGAGGAATATTCTGTTCTTTCGCTCTTACAGGATCAAATTTTCCTGACCGGTCAATCTCGATGGTATATCCGTAACAAAGCACATTATGGTTTACACGAAATGCCTTCAGACGATATCCATTCATTTCAAAGCACTGTTCTGCTCCTTCAATTTCTTTGTAAATGATCGGAAACGGCAGCTCCGGTGCGATGACCCTCAGGCAGCCCACTACCCGCTCAAGTCCCTTAGGCCCTATCAGCGTCAACGGTTCTTTACGGTCTGCATTTCCCATGGTAAGAAGCAGTCCCGGAAGTCCACTGATATGATCCCCATGATAATGAGTAAAGCAGATCACATCAATCGGTTTAAAACTCCACCCTTTTTCCTTTACAGCAACCTGCGTTCCTTCTCCACAGTCAATCAGGAGACTACTCCCGTTATAACGGGTCATCAGTGCTGTCAGAAAGCGATAAGGAAGCGGCATCATGCCTCCGCTTCCAAGTAAACATACATCTAACATATTTTTCCTCTATTCTTATTTTTCAATTTCAGCCGGAATGAGGAACCCCTTCAATAACCGGTCATAGCATTCCTCACATAAGTCAAATCGATGATTCTCCCCGTCCTTTTCAGAAAAATAGCCCCATGTATGTTCCACACAAAGAACTTCTTTCTCTGGTCTTCCATTTATGACACTGATCTCTCTTCCGCACTGATTACAAATGATCTTTGAAATTTCTTTCGTCTTTTTTAATTGATACTGATGCATACAATCTCCTCCTGCGTAACTGTCATTTTCTTTATCACGCCTTCATTATAGCGAGCGTATGCCTCTGTGCCTACTGGAAAGTGATGGTTATCCGCTGATCTTCATACTCATCAACACAGCATCTTCTTCCGGTTCAGTATAAAAACTCTTTCTGACCCCGTCCTTTTTAAATCCAGTTTTTTCATAAAATGCCTGTGCTGTATAATTTTTTTCGCGTACATCAAGAAGGATCTTTCCAGCCTTTCGCTGCGTTCCCTCTTCCTGAAGTTTCTTCATCAGTGCAGTACCCACTCCCTGACGTTTCACTTCTTCCACAACGGCAACTCTTGCAATCTCAATCTCGTCCGCCGCCTGATATGCGAGCAGATATCCGACCCGTCTCCCGGCTTTCTCTGCCACAAGACAGAGGGCTGTCGGCTGTCTGAGCGTTTCCAAAACCGCTTTTTCACTCCACGCATCTGAAAAACTCTGATGCTCCATCTCTGCTACCGCCGCACCATCTTCTATTGTCATAACACGGACTTCCGGCTTTGCATTTTTTTCTTTTTCTGCACGTTCCCGTTCTGCCTGTGATATCCGTAAATAATCTGGTTTATGCTCTGCAGCTGTCTCGAATTTACCTTCACGGTAATAGCAGATTCCAAGAGATCCAACCACCGCTGCTCTCTGCCTGTTCATATAGGCCGGTGCAAAAGAATACGGAACTTCCATACCTGCTTCTATCATTTCTTCATAGACCGGCACCCCATCTCCAAGGAATACAACCGGACGTCCATAACGGTTCAGTTTCCGAATCAGTTCTTCCACCGGAAGTGCCATCTGCTTTTCCATCACCTGAAATTCCGGTTCTTCAAGTCCTTTCCCGCTGTCCTTTCCCTTTACGAAAGTATAAAGACCCGTATATACCTGCTTTCTTCTTGCATCCATAATCGGACAGATCACATCTGTGCATCCATAAACATTATAAGCCAGTGCATCCACAGTCGGTACATGGATCAACGGTTTGTTCAGTGCCAGTCCAAGTCCCTTTGCAGTTGCCGATCCGATCCTCAGTCCTGTAAATGATCCGGGGCCTCCTGCCACCGCGATCGCATCCAGGGTAGAAAGATCCAGATCTACCATTCTTGTCATCTCATCGATCATTGGAAGAAGAGTCTGAGAATGCGTCTTTTTATAATTCACAGTATATTCCGCAATGGTCTGCGTATCTTCAACGATCCCTACGGTCGCAGTTAAACCCGAACTGTCTATTGCCAATACTCTCATACGTTACTCTTCCTTCTTTCCTCTATTGTGATCCTTCGGAAGTCGAATCCCTGTTCCAGATCTTTCTCAATGGTAATGTTCACCCGGTTCTCCGGCAGGATCTCCTCGATCAGATTTGCCCACTCGATCAGTGAGACGCCCTCACCCGACACATATTCATCAAATCCTACTTCATCCATCTCTTCAACATCGCCGATCCGGTAAACATCAAAATGATAAAAGGGCAGACGCCCTCCTTCATATACCTGGACAATCGTAAACGTAGGGCTATTCACCGGCTCTTCAATCCCAAGCCCTTTTGCAAGTCCCTGCGTAAATACGGTTTTTCCCACACCAAGATCTCCGGTCAGGGTAATCACCTGACCGGGATATGCTTTTTCACCAAGACTTTTTCCGACCTGAAATGTCTCTTCAGGACTTCTTGTCTCTATTATCATAGTTTCTGCCTCTTTTCTGTACCCGGAATCTCACGGTCTGCCCGATTAATGATGGAACAGACGAATACCTGTAAATGCCATCGCCATCTGATATTTATTGCATGTTGCGATCACATTATCATCTCTCACAGAGCCGCCCGGCTGTGCAATATATTTTACGCCGCTCTTATTGGCACGTTCGATATTATCTCCAAATGGGAAGAACGCATCAGAGCCAAGTGCTACATCTGTCATCTGATCCAGCCATGCACGCTTCTCTTCTCTTGTAAACACTTCCGGTTTTACCTTAAATGTATTTTCCCATACTCCGTCCGCAAGAATATCCATATATTCCTCGCCAATATAAAGATCAATTGCATTATCACGGTCTGCCCGTCCTATTCCATCCTTAAACTGTAAATCCAGGACTTTTGGATTCTGACGAAGCCACCAGTTATCTGCTTTCTGTCCCGCAAGGCGTGTACAATGGATTCTGGACTGCTGTCCTGCTCCGATACCGATTGCCTGTCCGTCCTTTACATAGCAGACAGAATTAGACTGTGTATATTTTAAAGTGATCATTGAAATCGCAAGATCAATCTTTGCTTCATCCGGAATAACTTTATTCTCAGTCACAACATTAGAGAAGAAATCTTTATCAATATGAAGTTCATTCCTTCCCTGTTCAAAAGTAATTCCGAAGACCTCTTTATGTTCAAGCGGAGCCGGAACATAATCCGGATCGATCTGAATGATATTATAATTTCCTTTTTTCTTCTGCTTCAGAAGTTCCAAAGCTTCCGGTTCGTATCCAGGTGCGATCACTCCATCTGAAACTTCTCGCTTGATCAGTCTTGCCGTATCTACATCACATACGTCTGACAAAGAAATGAAATCTCCAAAAGAAGACATTCTGTCCGCACCTCTGGCACGTGCATAAGCACTTGCCAATGGAGAAAGGTCTCCCAGATCATCCACCCAGTAAATTTTTGCCAGGGTCTCTGTCAGCGGAAGTCCTACGGCTGCCCCTGCCGGAGATACGTGCTTAAAAGAAGTAGCTGCCGGAAGGCCGGTTGCCTTTTTAAGTTCTGATACCAGTTGCCATCCATTAAAAGCATCTAAAAAATTAATATAACCTGGTCGTCCACATAAAACTTTGATCGGCAGTTCACTTCCATCATTCATATAAATTCTTGACGGTTTCTGATTCGGGTTACATCCATATTTCAGTTCTAATTCTTTCATTCTTCTTCTCCATTCTTTCGTGATCTGATCTGTCTGGTTACCGTTCTTTCTATTTCTGATTTTTATTTACGATCTTTGTCTCGTACTTACCTGTCTCAATATCAATATAACGTACAAAAAGAGAAACTTTATTTTCCTGATTCAAACTGTTCCAGAGAAGTTCTGTAAATTCTTCCATACTGTCAGGTACCTGGATCAGCTTCGGCTCTCCTTCAAAACTTTGGAGTGGATCACTATCGCACATGTAAGTATGGATAAAATGTCCCTCTCCTGCTGCCGGATTCTCATAGGCAAATGTATAGCGGTTGCAGCTCTCCGGGTTGCCATTATTACTCTTCAAGATGGACATTGCGTAATTGTATCTTCCATTTTCAATGTGCATCACACCTGAAATACGTGGTGTATAATTTGGAGCATCCGGTTCAAATTCCCTGCTTCTGAGAGACTGCTCAAATGTAAGCTGTCTGTCCATTCCTTCGTAGATCGTATCCGTCTGATCTCCGTTGGTCACGATCGTCTTATTTCCAAGAACTCTTACAGGTGCATAAATGATCAGACTCGGGTCAGTCAGCTTTGACGGATCAAACGCCTGTGTATGAATCCCTTCTCCCTCTTCCACAAATACGCGATTCCGGCTATTTTCACTCCGTCCCATAATGAAATAGGCAGTGACAGCCTTTTTTCCATCAGGGGTCTTTCCGATAATGATCCCTCTTCCCGGATAAGAATTGCTCTTCAGTTCCTGCTCGATTGACAGCATCTTCATTCGTCTTTTCTCCTTTCAGTTTCCAGTAAAAACTTCTCCTAAATTTACATTCAGGAGAAGTATATCATGTGCATTATATTTTCGCAAGATTTGATGTAAGCAGCCTGGACAGCTCTGCTGCCGAAATTCCAAGAACATACTGCATTTCACTGTACAGGGCATGCTCCAGCAGCATCTGATATTTCTTGTCCATACTTGTCATACTGCCACGCCGCTTTGTCCTTGTATAGAGAGTTCTCAGGACTCTCACCCAGTTCTCCGGTTTAAAATCCGAAATACAATCTTTATACTCCTGTTCCCGGAACTTTTCATTTTTTACGCTCAGCACTTCGATCTTATCTACGCAGTCCAGTAAATGCTTTGCCTCTTCAAAGCTCACCGGCCGACGGATATTTTTTTCATCATCTGTAGGTACATAAGCCTTATCCTTTGCATCTTCTATGGACTGTAACGTATAATACTTCTTTTTACTGTCCGCAAATGAAAAATCCAGCGTACCAATTTCTTCCACTTTATACATTCCTCTGCATTTATAAACTACCGCATCTCCTCTGCTGAGCATTTCAAATCCTCCTTTTCCTGAATCTTATGATGTCAGGGTCAAAAGGTCTGAAACCACGTGTGCTTGCACACTGGTGGTAGAATGACCTTGAGACCCGCCCCGATATGAGCATAAAAGTGGGGCGTAAGCACCATGATATGCGAATAGCGGGTAGGATTGTGGGAGTGCGTAGCACGAAACAATCCGTTGGCATCATTGTTGGGGGCTTTTGACCCCAACATCATCTTATACTTCAATTATTGCCAATAATACAGAGACCTTTCATTCATATTCTCTATTAACAGACTATCCTTGTATATTTTATCATTATTTCAGGTTAAATTTAAGGATTTTTCTAATTTTCAAACATTTTCGTCATTTTTCTACAATTAACTCATATTTGCATTTGTGCAATTTTAAAAGATTTTGGTCGTCCACTGGCTCATATCCCAGACTTCATCCACCACATCCTCATAAAACTCCGGTTCATGACAGATCAGAAGGATGCTTCCCCGGTATTCCTGCAAAGCTTTCTTCAGAGAATCTTTTGCATCAACATCCAGATGGTTTGTCGGTTCATCCAGCAGAAGAAGATTCGTATCCCGGTTCAAAAGCTTGCACAGGCGTACCTTTGCCTGCTCGCCACCACTCAGGACCCTGACCTGACTTTCTATGTGCTTTGTCGTCAGTCCACATTTTGCCAGTGCAGAGCGGATTTCATACTGGGTACAGGACGGAAACTCCTGCCACAGCTCTTCTATACATGTATTTTTATTTTCACCTTTTACTTCCTGTTCAAAGTAACCGATCTCCAGATTATCTCCAAGTTCACAGTTCCCTTCCAGTGCCGGGATCAGCCCCAGGATACTTTTCAGCAATGTCGTTTTCCCGATTCCGTTCGTTCCAACCAGTGCGACCTTCTGTCCTCGTTCCATAGAGAAATTCAGAGGTTTTGACAGCGGCTCGTCATATCCCGTCACAAGATCCTTTGTCTCAAAGAGCATTTTTCCCGGCGTTCTTCCATACCGGAAATGAAATTCCGGCTTTGGCCGTTCTCCTGCCAGTTCGATCAGATCCATCTTGTCCAGCTTTTTCTGTCTGGACATCGCCATATTTCTTGTAGAAACTCTCGCTTTATTTCTTGCCACGAAATCTTTCAGTTCACTGATCTCCTGCTGTTGTCTGCGGTATGCTGCCTCCAGTTGTGCTTTTTTCACAGCATAAACTTCCTGGAAATGATTGTAATCTCCCACGTAACGGTTCAATTCCTGATTTTCCATATGATAAATGATATTAACCACTTCATTTAGGAACGGAATATCATGTGAAATCAGGATAAATGCATTTTCATAATCTAAAAGATATCTTTTCAGCCATGCAATATGCTCTTCATCCAGATAATTCGTTGGCTCGTCCAGCAAAAGAATGTCCGGCTTTTCCAACAGGAGTTTTGCCAGCAGTACTTTGGTTCGCTGTCCACCACTCAGATCAGTTACATCCCGGTCCAGGCCAAGATCAAGAAGTCCTAAGGCTCTTGCAACCTCTTCCACTTTTGCATCAATGGTATAAAAATCATGCAACGTCAGCTCATCCTGTATCGTTCCCAGTTCTTCCATCAGAAGATTCATTTCTTCCTCATCTGCAGTTCCTAACAGATCGCAGATCTCGTTCATTCTTATTTCTTTTTGCAGAAGCGGGTCAAAAGCTGATTTCAGAACTTCCCTGATCGTCATCCCCTGCTTTAACACGGCATGCTGATCCAGATACCCTGCATGGACATTCTTCGACCACTCTATCTTTCCCTCATCCGGCATAAGCTTTCCCGTGACAATATTCATAAAAGTGGACTTTCCTTCTCCATTTGCTCCGACCAGCCCGATATGCTCTCCCTTCAACAGACGGAATGACACGTCTGTGAAGATTGCCCTGTCTCCAAAACCGTGCGTCAGATGTTCAACATTTAGTATACTCATTCAAGACTCCCTTCTATTTTCTTCTTTCATTATTTACAGACTAATTTTCCCATTTCTGCACCGCATCATTTCATATTGCAATGCCAGCTTTTTCTCCAAACTCATTTTGGCTTCATCTCTCTTTAAAATTTCTGTATCGTACTGCAGGATTTCTCCAAGATCTGCGATGATCCATTCATTTGCCCGAACCACTCTTCCATTGAGAACAATCCCTTCTTCACCGCACCATTCCCCGGAAACTATTTCGCCAATATGATCGACTACTTCCTCGTCAGATTCTACATAACGCGGTTCATATTCAAGCCCTAATTTCTTATTCACTTGAACAATCATATCATCTACCTGCTGAAGTGTTGCAATCTGTGGATCATCACTTTCCAGCGGAATCAGAGCCGGATGCAGTTTATCTGGATAACTCTGATTTTTGAATACCTGACAATACTGTTCGTAACATTCCCTGATGTCATCTATATTTTTGCCACCTTCTGTTGCAAGACTCCAGCCCTCTGCCCGGACATACGCCATCCAGCGATCATGCTCCAGACTATAACAGGTTTTTCTTATATTTTCGGTTCTTTCTTCATAGTTTACCGGATGGACAAATTTTTGAAACAGTTTCTTTTCGCACTCATTTTCAGGTACTCTTATAATTCCAAGTCCCATTTCCCAAAGCTTTGAACTAATATGCATTCCACCTGCAATACTCGACCTGCGATTATACTGTCTGCTATAATAACCTTTTATTACTTCTCTTCGAGTTTCCCGGGTATCTTCTTTCTTCAGTCTGCAGTAATGTGCATGAATACCCAGTCCAAGATATTCGATCAATAATGCTTCACTGCCTTGCTGACTTTGATAGATTCCACCATTTCCGAAAGGTACAATATCATAATAATATTTTTCTTTTGTCCTGGTTGTCTCATTCAGATTCCGGATTGCTTCTCTTTTCTTTCTACTCTCCACATAAACGCTGATCACCGGCTGAACCTTTTTATATCTGCGATAAAAATATCCTCGAAGGGCCAGTGCCGCCCTGAGACTTTTTTCATCTTCACCAAGAGATACCATACAATAGTTGATATCTTTCAGTTCATTCAGATACAGCTCTATTTTTTTACTGAAAATATTTCCCTTATGGATGTCAATCTGATAATCAGAATCTTCCTGCAGCAGTTCCGGGCATCTTGCACTGAATGATTTTCTCCGAAGATTTCCTTTCAGATCAATCATATAAATCTCAAGATCCAAACTTTTCATCTGTCCCATCCATACCATAGCTTTTAAAAATTCTGTACCGATTTTCCCGCCTCCGACGATCAGAACGGACAACTTTCCATTTTCCTCTGTACTGTTCTGATTTGCATAGAGTGGATAACGATATAAATGCTCATAGACAGAATCCCTGATCTCATCGATCAAAATTACTCTGAGATTTCTTTTATCTTTTGCATCCAGCAAAATTTCCTTTTCATCTCCTGAAGCAAAGCAGTAAATGGTAATATTCTGTTCCGTAGCCCCATATTTTTTGAGATTCTTTTCGGTCATCCGGTCAATCATTGCTAACGTGCAATCCAGGTTTTTTTCTTCATCATCCGAGATCTGAAAATAGGTAAGATACCTTTTTTTATTCTTCAGATGCAACCGGGAGGCCTCCTGTGGGACAAGAATCGCACCGATCACTCTTGCCTTTTCTTCCAGCTCTACATTTTCATCATCTTTGGCATTTGAATTACAAAATAAAATCGCAGATTTCTTTTTTTCATCCTTTTCCACGAGATTTGTGGCAACTTCAAGTGACTTCTCTGTTAGATCTGAAAAGATGTAAAGATTTTTTCTGCTACTGAAAAAAATTCTCAGCCTCTCAAAAAAGTTAGAAAAATACCGCAGCACTACGCTCAATGTAAAGACCGGGCCAAGCAAATATAATATGCATACGACAATTTTATAAGGAATATAAATACTCCCAAGAGCATCTTGCTGCAAGACATCCAGAATATCCGACGTTCCCGTATCAATCACAAACATTCTGATGCTCTGTGAAATGCTCATCGCCAGTGCAAATCCATCATTTTCAGTCAGATGCATGACCGGAAAGCAGATGGATACTGCAGACAGGAAAACTCCACCGCCTAAATATCTCACTCCGCCTTTTCCATGATATCGCTTATAAAAGAACATCACTGCCCCTGCTGCCAGAAAGATCAGTGACATTGCAAAGCAAATTTTCCAGATCATCTCTTTTTCCTCATTCTCTCTTTTATTCCGAAATAAAGTAGCGGTTTTTATCTGCATCACTCAGACTTTTACCGGCCATTTCTTTCTCCGCACGCTTCCTCAATTCACTGAAACTATAAAATGGGCTATACCATCCCTCACCGGAAGCCACACAAATTTCTTTGCCCGTATAATCCGCATACCCTGCCGGAATATATGCATACTTATAAAATTTTCCTTCTTTATCAATCGAATACAGCATCAGTTCGGAAGTATAAAATCCCTCATCACCAAGTGTATATCCATAAAATCCGACTCCGAAATACCATCCACTTCCATTTGTATATAAACTTTCAATTGATGTTTTACTGTCGTATTCTTCCTTCATCAGTATTTTTCCTTCGGAAATATCCCACAATGTAATCATCTCTGAGTCATCATATGTGACCAGATACTGATCATTTGCACAGAATCCCATCTGGATCTTTTTATAATTTCCACACTTGAGTGTCTGGGCTTCTGTTCCTTTTTCCAGATCAAATACATGAATCATTCCATCCTGAGTATAAGTTGCCAGCAAATTCTTTTCTGCACCGATCGACATACTATTCCTCTTATCTCTCGCATCTAAAACCAGAAGTTCTGTCTGTCCGTCATAAGACTCCCATTTTTCCTTTTCCACATTCCAGACTTTCAGGCAATATGTATCATCCTTATTATCTATGTGAAAAAGCACATACCTGTCGTCTGCGGTTATAGAAACCCAATTAACCCCCCGACCCTCTTCTGTCACTTGATGGGACTTTGCCTTTTTGCTAAACTGAATCCCTTTTTCTGTCAGACTTCCCGTCATGAAACTTATTTCTTTATTAGCTGCCGCAAAATCTTCATTACCATACATGACTACAAGACCTTTATTTCCAACCTCCACTGCTGATACAGAATCAAACTGATTTTCGACCTCGTCTTCCGTCTGCTCGGAACAGATTTTTCCACTGTTAAGATCTGCTGTCACATATTTAGATTCATACCTTTTTCCCAACTCATTGCTTTCATATTTTTCTATTACTTTAAACGACAGCCCCGGATTTCCATCTATATCAGCGAATTTCACTTCCGAAATCATTCCGCCTGCGGTCTTACACTCATACTGAAAAATAAGATCCGATGTCCCTGTTCTGTATACTCTGACTCCTTCTTTTAAATCTGTCTGCAAACCGTTATATTCAATGATGCGATAATTTTGTTCTTTTCCCTTCTGATCTGTCCATGTAGTGTATTTCACAGAATCCACATCATTTTCTTTTTCCAGATTTACCGACTTCATCTGTTGATCTGTCTGCTTTTCCCCAAAAACAAGCCTTTTTCCAGATTTCATTGTCCAGATGACCTGCTGATGCTCCGGACTAAATGTGAAATCTAATATTTTTCCCGAAACACTGCCGACTTCCATATTGGCTGACATATCTTCGACTGTTCCAATCATCACACTTCCATCTGACAGACCCACGAGCAATCTTCTCTTATCTGCCTGGACAACATTTACAATATCTTCCCGGAAGATTCCTTCCCGTATTACAGTACCGTTCTCTGCATCAATGAGTTGAATCCTGTCTTTTGCACTGACAACCAGCACTTTTTTAAGTTCCCCATTAATTTCCATGTCCCGAAGCAAAAGCGTTTCCGGTATGGTATAACCCGAAACAGTATACGGCACACTACTCCACTGCTTTTTTCCCTCCGCTGTATCATATAAAGTAATCCAGTACTTTGCCTGGACAGCACTCATTTCACCATGATCAATTATCTCATCCTCATTGATGCATTCCATATGCAGCACAGCCATCTGGTTTTCACTTACTGCACATATCTTTTTCGCTTTTTCTGTTGCGACCCGAGATTTTTCTCCTGTAGAAATCCGGATTTTCAACACACCCTCTTTGCTTTCTGATGCAGAAAGCTCAGCATATCCCCAATCTATTCCAAACGCAAGAAATACATTTTCTGCCTTTTCATCAAACGCAATCGCATTCGCCTGATCTGAACTATATTTCTCCTGGTCATACTGACTCTGGAGCTGACATTCTCCACTCTCCAGGTCATACACCCACAAATAGTGTCCGTTGGCAATCGCCAGATTCGTTCCCGATACAGTGCAGCATGCCCCGTCCCGATCCCGTTCGGACAAGAAATCTTCTTCGGCGTCATTTTTCATCTCTCTTATCAGTTGCTGCTTTTTCCAGTCAATATAAAAAATGCCTTTCTTTGTAATCAATACTGCCTTCTCGTCTTTTACAGGAAGAATCTTCCGAAATCCATTCGTCTCTTTTGTCTCCCATTCACCCGGAGCAATCTTCCAGATACAGCTTCCATCCTCTACATTCAGCACATAGGCATTGCCAAGCTGATCCACACAGAAATAAGTTTGTCCGTCCTCACTCAGCATTCCCGAACTCTGTGACTGTGAAGAATAAGTATTTCCACTCATTTCATATTTATACAACGGTTTGTAATTGAGGTGCTCCTCATGCTCGTAAGAATGCAGTGCTTCATTCAATGCATACATCTGCTCTTCTGCTACCGGTTCATCTGAATCGGAGTCTTCAGGCACAACTGCAAGTGCTGTCAGCAGGGCATTTTCTCTGTCTCCTCCATCTAAAAGATCGGTTGAAATCTGTGAAAGATATCTGGCCTGATTTCTTCTGGATTCCTGATAACGTTCATTGATCTTTGCGGACTGGTGAAATGCATATATCGTAAAAACCACTGCCACACCGGCAACACCACCCAGAACCGCCATCATTCTGTGAAGTGCATATTCCCTGTGCCGCTGTCGCAATGTATCATAAGTACACCCCAGCATCTTTGCCAGAATCCTGAGGCTTTCCTGCTCGATCTTCTTTTTGATCTCACTCTTATCTTTCCCCCTGATATCTGCAGCCATCGGTTCAATTCTGACCTTTACCGTCTGCTCCGTTCCATCTTCCGATTCTGCCTTTCTTTCCTCATAACAGAGAACTTCCGGAAATACTTTCTCCGGTTCTCCCTCTAACAAAACGGTCAGAACCTGCTCTTTGCTATGACTTTTCAGGAATGTCTCCACTTCTCTTTGGACCCACTCTGATTTGATCGAATTGGGGGAACACATCAGGATCAAAAATTCTGACTGATCCAGTGCTTCCTGAATATTACTGGCAAGGTTAAAAGAAATCGGCATTTCCTCCCGATCCCGAAATACTCTTTCAATCTTCTTTTTTCCCGAACTCTGCTGTATTCTTTTTGGAATATGATAATGTTCTAATATCTTATGAAGCTGTTCTGCCGCAAAAGCATCCTTTTCATTATGACTATAGCTGATAAACGCGTCATATGTATACTTCTTCATAAATATCTCCCTTCAGATATGCCCATATCTTTTATAGCCCGTCAGCCATTGCTACTCTTCAATGTCTTCTTTTCCAAGCTTTTTGATCAGTTCTTCATACTTTAACTGATATGCAATCAGACGCGGGATGTATTCCGGCGGTGTCCTTTTTCCTTTTTCCCAGTCCTCTACTGTCCGTACCGGAATCCCCAGATGATCCGAAAATGCCTTTCTCGTCATTCCGGTCTTATCTCTCAATCCTTTAATAATCTCTGCTGCCTCCATATCCTATGCCTCCCTTTTCTTTTAAGAATATCATATTCCCCCACTAAATGTAAAACCCTGTGTTATTTCCTTTGAATAATTTTCTGAATTTTCTGACTTTTAAGCTTTTTTCTTCAAAAATTCTAACGTGATTTTTTCAAAAAAGGGGTTGCATTTTTCTGATAGTCTGATATAATAACCTTGTTGCGTCGGACAAGATACGACGAAATAAACTAAGATGATGCGGAATGGTGTAATTGGCAGCACAGCAGACTCTGACTCTGTTAGTAGGGGTTCAAGTCCCTTTTCCGTAGCTGGGAATTTGCAGTTGCAAGTTCCCTATTTTATCGGAGTGTGGCTCAGCTTGGTAGAGCGCTACGTTCGGGACGTAGAGGTCGCAGGTTCGAATCCTGTCACTCCGATTTCAAAGGATTACAGATTTCTGTAGTCCTTTTTTTGCTCCGAAACATTCAGCAGATTTCTCCCGTCCCTATGACAAAATTTTAATACATCTTTTTCGTCTGCCTGGTAAATCTCATCTCATACGAGCCTGCAGGGGTGTGTGCAACAAAAAAAAGTATCTTTCAGAACTTTTTGCATCCTGAAAGATACTTCTCTTTTTCTCTTTTTATTCTTCCCATACTCCGTCAAAAACTACTTTCGCCGGACCAGTCATAAAGACTTTATTTTTCTCACGATCCCACTCAATTTCCAGATCTCCTCCGAGAAGCTTTACTGTAACTTTCTCTTCTGTCAACCCGTTCAGAATACAGGCAACGGCTGTTGCACAGGCTCCGGTTCCGCATGCCAGTGTCTCTCCTGATCCGCGTTCCCACACCCGCATCTCTACAGTATTGCGATCAAGTACTTTTACAAACTCTGTATTCACGCGGTTTGGAAATCTTTCATGCTTTTCAAATGATGGACCAATTTTTTCAATCGGAAGATTCTTCACATCATCCACATACACGATCGCATGCGGATTTCCCATGGAAATGCAGGTCATCCGGTACTCTGTCCCGTCCACAACGATCGGCTCATCTACTGCACGTTCTCCTTCCGCTACCACAGGGATCTCTGCCGGTGTGAGAATCGGACTTCCCATATCAACCTTTACTTTTGCGACCTTTCCATTTTCTATGAAAAACTGTAGATATTTAATCCCGGCAAGCGTCTCTACGGAAATTGCCTCCTTATCTGTCAGCCCATAATCATACATATATTTTCCAACACAACGGATTCCATTTCCACACATCTCTCCGCATGAACCATCCGCATTGTACATTTCCATCTCACAATCTGCCACTTTCGATGGGTTGATCAGAATCAGACCATCCGATCCGACCCCGAAATGGCGGTCACTGATCCTGACCGCCAGTGCTGATGGATCTTCTATCTTTTCTTCAAAGCAATTTACATATACATAATCATTTCCCAGTCCCTGCATTTTTGTAAATTTCATCTTTTTCTCCATTCCGCTGCCTGTTGCAGCCTTTTAAGTATCTTTTCAGTTTAAGACGTATCCTACTCATTCAGGATCGTCAGGATCATCTGTGCAGTCTCCGTCAGATTGGTTCCACTGTCCATACTGCTTTTCTGCAAGTACCGGTGTGCTTCATCCTCAGACATATTATTTCGTTCCATCAGTAATGCTTTCGCCTGGTCAACCAGCTTCTTTTCTGCATCATTTCTTTTCCGGCTTCTTTCTTTCCGCTTCTTTCTTTCTCTTTCCTGTGACTGCTGAAGCATTTCCATTGTACTGACAAGATCGTAGACCTTGATCGGCAGTGGCAGTCCCACAACACCCTCCGGCAGTTCATCCATCCATTTTGATGGGGGTGCGACCAAAAGCATATCAAATGAAAACGGCAGTGCTTCCCTTAGTTCCGTATATTGCATATCCTGAAGACGATATCCACATACCACGATTCCATCGCTCCAGTTATCCACATATTGCAGAACTTTTGCACCGGTCAGACAAACCGCAGATACTTCCATCCCCGCACGTACAAGTACATTACGGATATTTACTGCGTTATCTCTTCTCGGAAATACCACAATAATATGGCTCATATCTGCTCACCTCCAGTTGCCTTTTTGATCCTCTCTTCATACCATTTTAAAAATTGACATTCAAAGTTCAATTTCCTGCGTTGTATCTGTCCTACAGTCTGTGGAGATAATGTGCGATCTCCCAGTCAGTCACCTGCATACAGTACTCCTTATATTCTTTCTTGTTGGCCTTGATGATCTTCTTAGCCAGTTCTCCCCCCAATACATCGATCAGAAACTGATCTTTCTCCAGTTCCGCCGTGGCATCCCCAAGATTTCTCGGGAGTTCTTCCACATGAAGTTCATCTCTTCTTTCCTGCGTCATCTTCTGGATATTCTCATCTATATTCGCAGGCGGCATAATTTTATTCCTAATTCCGTCAATGCCTGCTTTCAGAAGAACTGCCAGTGCCAGATACGGATTTGCCGTTGCATCCGGACTTCGCAGCTCCAGCCTGGATTTTCTTTCTTTATCTGCCGATACACGAATCAATGGTCCTCTTGTCTTTGCCGACCATCCCATATATACCGGTGCTTCATATCCCGGCACAAAACGCTTGTAAGAATTTACTGTCGGATTTGTGATACACGTGATCGCCTTCATATGCTTCATCAGACCACCGATAAAATAGTATCCTTCTTCACTCAGACCATTTACGTCCTCCGCATTATAGAGGACATTCATTCCATCTCTTCCATAAAGGGAAAGATTGATATGCATTCCCGAACCGTAGGTCTCACTCTTTGGCTTTGGCATAAACGTAGCATGCAGTCCATGTCTTTTTGCAATGGTCTTAACCACCATCTTAAATGTCATCAGATTATCTGCCGTAACCATCGCCTCATCATAATGAAAGTCGATTTCATGCTGAGCCGGTGCGATCTCATGGTGAGAAGAAATGATCTCAAATCCCATTTCCGCCAGTGTAAGGATCATGTCTCTCCTTGCATTTTCTCCCAGATCCAATGGCCCGATATCAAAATATCCGCCTTCTTCATGAGTCACTGTTGTCGGCAGTCCATCTTCATCTGTATGGAACAGAAAGAACTCACACTCCGGTCCGACATTCATGGAATATCCCATCTCTTCCGCTTCGGCAACTGCTTTCCGCAGAACATAACGTGGATCCCCCTCATACGGAGTTCCATCTTTACGATAGACATCACAGATCAGTCTTGCTACTTTTCCCTGCTGCGGCCGCCACGGGAAAATCTCAAAGGTACTCAGATCCGGATACAGATACATATCGCAATCCTCTTCTCCTTCGATTCCCTCCAGCGACGACACATCAAACATACATTTATTATTCAGTGCTTTTTCAAGCTGTCCTACTGTTACAGCCATATTCTTCAACGTTCCAAAAATATCTGTAAACTGCAGACGGATAAAGGCAACATCTTCTTCCTCCACAATACGGATGATGTCTTCCCTTGTATAGTTATGCATATAACAACCTCCTTTTTCATACCGTTTCCAGTTTTTTCATCCTAATACAGAAAATCTGCCATCAGCAGCTCCCCACGCACTCCGGTATATATTGATAAAGGGCGATCTCCACCCATACTGGAAACGCCCTTGTCTCTGTGCCTTATTATATCGGCTTGATTTTCTCTTGTCAATCAACCTTTTTCTAGTTAAAATATACCATTTCTTCGATCGGTTCTGCCGGTTCAATATTCTCCGCATCCAATACCGGGCCCTCGCCTCTGTATACAGAGAGATTTTTAAAGCTGACTTTTGCTCTTACTTTTACCCAGTCACCCGGTTTCAGCTTTGGTGCATATGGACTTCTGCAGACATAACCAAGGAAAGAGGTATCATCTGCACAACAGGTCATTGCTGTACGTCCCGGAAGAAATACCTTTGACGGAAAAGCCCGTGGCTTCATCACCTTTGCCACAAACTCTACTACTTTTCCCTTGTACCGGTCTGGATTTTCCATCATATCCACATACCAGATTCCATAGTCTTCCCTGCGGATCTCAATCACCGGAGCATTTAAATCATACGGAACCTCATCCTCAAAAATATTGTCGACTTCTCCGTTCTCATCTTCAAAAATAACTTCTGCCTGTGGGCTGACCACTTTGACACTTCTTCTGTATCCCGCCAGCGGACCTCTGTCCTCACAGCGGTTAAAAAGAACCAGTTCCGCCCCTTTTACCATTTCAACAAATAATGGCTTCAGATTTGTAAGGTACATCTGAAAAGTACTTGCATCAACAGTTGCGATCTTCTGTTCGATCTTCCAACCTGCCGGAAGTGCCAGTTTCTCAAAATCACTGACCGGCCACATACCATTGTATTCAACTACAACTCTCTCCGGTTTATGCTTCCGGTTCATCTCCTCAAGCCATGCTTCTGTCAGGTCCTCTTTATCTTCCACTTTTTCGATCACAACACCATACTTCAGCATTTCCTTTGGATCATACTCTTCCTCTCCTTCCTCACAGAGGATCAGAAGCGTCTTCCCCTGGATCTGAAAATAATCCTGCTCCAACGTAAATGTCAGAAACTGGGTCTTTCCGCTGTCCAGGAATCCTGTCATCAGATATACCATAACATCCGATTGTCTCATTTTTCTTTCTCACTTTCTTTTTCTTTCAGACTATTTCACCTGAAATAATTCCGCCAGTTTGTCTTCTTTAATCTCTGCACCGATCACACAGATACGTCCTGTATATTCAGGTGCTCCGGTTCTTACTTCATGCTCACCCGGAACCATGTCGAAATAGATCCATTCTCCATCAGCACCTGCAACCATACCTTTTGCACGAAGGATATTGCCATAAGATCCATCTTCTTCCAGGGTCTTGAGGATATTTCCGATCTCTTCTTTTGTATAAGTACGGATTGTCTCTTTTCCCCAACTTGTAAATACATCATCGGCATGATGGTGTCCCTCATGATCGTGATGGTGGTGTCCACAGCCGCAGCCACATTCATGATCATGGTCGTGATGATGTTCATGCTCTTCATGATCATGGTCGTGATGATGCTCATGCTCCTCGTGGTCATGGTCGTGATGATGTTCATGCTCCTCGTGGTCATGGTCGTGATGATGCTCATGCTCCTCGTGGTCATGGTCGTGATGATGTTCATGAGCTTCGTGAGCAACTTCTGCAAGCAGTTCTTCTTCCAGAGACTTGCTGGATTCCATTGCCTCCAAAATCTTTTCACCCGGGAGCTGCTCGATTGGTGTTGTGATGATCGGAGCTTTTTCATTTAACTCTCTCAGCAGAGCAACACTTTCCTGAATCTTTTCCGGCTTTGCCTTATCTGTACGGCTTAAGATCACTGCTCCTGCATACTCGATCTGATTACTGAAAAATTCACCAAAATTCTTGCGGTAGATCTTGCACTTTGTCACATCTACCACGGTGGTAAAGCTGTTCAGCTCCGCATCAATCTCATCCTGCACATCCTGCACTGCCTTGATAACATCCGACAGTTTTCCGACACCGGAAGGCTCGATCAGAATACGGTCAGGGTGATACGTGTCTACTACCTCATGAAGAGACTTTCCAAAATCTCCTACCAGTGAACAGCAAATACAACCTGAGTTCATCTCACGGATCTCGATTCCCGCCTCTTTCAGGAATCCACCGTCGATTCCAATCTCTCCGAACTCATTCTCGATCAATACAACCTGCTCTCCCTTAAAACCTTCTGAAAGAAGCTTTTTGATCAATGTCGTCTTACCGGCTCCAAGAAAACCGGAAATAATATCTATTTTTGTCATTTTAAAGACCTCCTATCTTACTGCCTTTTTCTATCTTATCTCTTTTCTTTCCTCTCTGTCAATTCAGATTCATTCCCTCCGGACAGTAACCGTATTTATTTCAGATCCAGCTCGATCGGACAATGATCTGATCCCATTACTTCTGTCAGAATCTTTGCATCTGCCAATCTGTCCTTCAGGCATTCTGACACGCAGAAATAGTCAATCCGCCAGCCTGCATTCTTCGCTCTTGCACTGAACCGGTACGACCACCATGAATAAATTCCCTCCTGATCGGGATAAAAATACCGGAAAGTATCAATGAAACCTGCATCAAGAAGCTCTGTGAACTTTCCACGCTCTTCATCTGTAAATCCTGCATTTTTCCGGTTTGTCTTCGGATTTTTAAGGTCGATCTCTTTATGTGCAACATTCAGATCACCGGTTACGATCACCGGCTTCTTTTTCTCCAGCTTCTTAAGATAGGCACGGAAATCATCTTCCCATTTCATCCTGTAATCCAGTCTTGCAAGCTCACTTTGGGAATTTGGTGTATAAACTGTCACAAAATAGAAATCCTCAAACTCACAGGTGATCACGCGTCCCTCCTGGTCATGCTCTTCAATCCCCAGTCCATAGGATACCGATAATGGTTCTTTTTTGGTAAATACTGCTGTTCCGGAATAGCCTTTCTTCACAGCATAATTCCAGTACTGATGATACCTTTCCAGTTCCAGATTCAACTGTCCTTCCTGCATCTTCGTCTCCTGAATACAGAAAATATCCGCATCTGCCTCATGAAAGAAATCCAGAAATCCTTTCTGAACGCATGCCCGGATACCATTTACATTCCACGATATTAGCTTCAATCTATTCCTCCTTCCAGGACTTCTCCTTATAATAGACTTCGTCAAGGAATAATCCTCTTGCCGGAGCCAGAAATCCAACCTTTGTTCTATCCTTTGCCTCTAAAGCTATCGTCACGCTTTCGATCCTGCGTGTCCCCATTCCAACTTCGAGCAAAGTTCCTGTCAGAATCCTTACCATATGATAAAGAAATCCCGTTCCCTCATATTGGATGTTGATCCTGCCACCTTGTCCGCCAACCATTATAGCATAAATTGTCCGCTTTGTGGACGTTTCATCTTTTTTATCCGTATAAGCTGCAAACTCATGCGTGCCGGTCAAAAGTTCCGCTGCCTGCTGCATCGCTGCAATATCAAGTTTCTTCGGGAAATGATACGTGTAACGCCGGTCAAATACATCCGGCTTTTCATCAGTATCAATCTGATACACATACCTTTTTCCTACAGCACTCTTTCTCGCATGAAACCCATTTTTTTCAAGTCCGGCTTCTCTGATCCGGATATCCGGAGGCAGCAGCTTATTTACCTTCTCTGTGAAAAATCCGTCCTCCGCTTTCCCGTGAAGCACCACACTGGCTGTCTGTCCGCGGGCATGCACGCCTGCATCCGTCCTTCCTGATCCATTTACTTCCACCGCATATCCGGCTGCCTTTGAAATACAGGATTCCAAAATCCCCTGAATGGTCATCTCTGTATTGGCCTGTCTCTGCCATCCCTGGTATGCTGTCCCATCATAAGCGATCACCAGCCTGTACGTCCGCATTTTTTCATCTCCTCTTTCAAAAAGAAAACCGGTCATACTTCCGCTTCAGGTATAACCGGTTCGTTCTTCCTATTTTAAAAACTTTTTCAGCTCATCCATAAATGTATTTGCATCTTTAAACTCTCTGTATACTGATGCGAACCTCACATATGCCACCGGATCAAGATCTTTTAACTTATCCATAACAATCTCTCCAATCTCACTGCTCGGGATCTCTTTTTCTTCCCGGTTAAAGATCTCCAGCTCGATCGCCTCGATCGTCTTCTGGATCTGATCTGCAGGAACAGGACGCTTATAACACGCACTCAGCACACCATTCTCAATCTTTGACCGTTGATACTGCTCCCGGTTGTTGTCCTTCTTGATCACGATCAGAGGAATCGTCTCTACTTTTTCATAAGTTGTAAAACGTTTCCCGCACTCGTCACAGGAACGCCTTCTGCGAATCGAACTCTTATCCTCTGCCGGTCTGGAATCGATCACTCTTGTATCAGGGTTTCCACAATATGGACATCTCATTCGTCTGTTCCGCCTTTCCGCATATACAATCCACCACACACTCCCTGCGGCATTTATTTTCAATCCGTCTGTGAAACGAATTTGTTTCCGTCCTCATTATACACAATGTCTAGTATTTTTGCAAAAACTTTTCTTCTTTTATTTCCACTAATACTGCATCCGGTCCGATTTTTTTTACACAACTGTACGGAATCACATATTCACAGTCCGTTCCGAAAAATCCGCAAAATTTTCCCGGTCCCGGTACAACAATCGATTCAATCTTCCCGGAACAGGTATCAAGCTCCAGGTCCACAACACAGCCCAACTGCTTTCCTGTACAGATATTAACTACTTCTTTTTCCCGCATTTCACAAAATCTCATCGTTCTCTCCCCGTACCGGAATCTTACAACTATTTTATTCCGGCATCGGACAGATCGTGACATTTCTGTATTTCTTTTTTTCGGTACATATATTACAATGATGTCAGGGTCAAAAGGTCTGAAACCACATGTGCTTGCACACTGGTGGTAGAATGACCTTGAGACCCGCCCCGATATGAGCATAAAAGTGGGGCGTAAGCACCATGATATGCGAATAGCGGGTAGGATTGTGGGAGTGCGTAGCACGAAACAATCCGTTGGCATCATTGTTGGGGGCTTTTGATCCCAACATCTTACAATAGATTCATCATGATCCTAAAGGAGAGTTTGTTATGAATGAAACTTTACTGCTGTTCCATGCACCTTCCAGGCCCGAGCTTTTGAAGATCCAGCGTGCCTTGCTTCCGTTGCATATCCGGCTGCGTTGCATCTCACAGAAAGATTATCTGCAACCGCTCGGATTTCTCGCCGGAATGAAAAATTTTTCCCCCACCACTGAGGTTTATGACGGAGAAGAACTTTCTGCCCCACTGTTCCTTTTCTGCTTTTTTCAGAATAACCGACTTGATCAGGCACTTGCTGCCCTCAGACGCTGCGGTGCTGGTCCATTTCCTTATAAAGCGATCCTCACACCAACAAATTGTGAATGGAATGCTCTCACCTGCTTCAACGAAGTAAAGAAAGAACATGAGCAGATGCATAAATAGACATTGAAAAGTTTACCATGCTCAACTATAATGATGATACCATCAGAGAGACGGGAGAAAAGTACTATGTGGAAAAGAAAAGAATTAAAAAAGAATGCTCGCAGATCGATCCGACAAAATTACTGGCGTATGGTATCCGTCTGCTTTCTTATCGCTCTTCTCACAGCTTCCTATCCCCTGGCAACCGCTTTTCTGGGAGTGCATCCGTTATCTCATATTGACACGATTTCCAATCTGCATCAGACTTTTGAGACCGAAACTACATCGCAGATCCTGGAAGAGACTGCCACAAGGCTTTTTCATAATACTGACATTGAGAATCTATATCAAAATCCTTCTGCTACTTATACCAATCTTCTTGTGGATCTGTATGCAGACAGTACCTCTACTTTTTTTGCAGTCCTGAAGATCTTCAATACTTTCTTGGATGAACATTTCGACTTTATCGTCTTCATCCTTGGAATCAGTGCGATCCTGGCTTTTCTCTATCGCATTTTTGTAAATAATATTCTGATCATCGGCGAGAAACGTTTCTTTTTAGAATCGAAAAATTATAAAGATACCCGGATTTCCAAAATCTTTTTTCTTTATAAGCTACATTATATCCGCAGGCCTGCTTTTACCATGTTCTTCCGCAGTCTCTACCAGTTTCTGTGGAATTTTACAGTCATCGGTGGAATCTACAAGCATTATGAGTATTGGATGATTCCATATATCCTGGCAGAAAATCCCAGGATCAGTAAAAAAAATGCTTTCTTCCTTTCCCGCCAGCTCAGCAATCATAATAAGAAAAAGCTTTTACTGCTGGATCTGTCTTTTCTGGGATGGAAGATGCTCTCCCTGCTCAGTCTGGGACTTGTCGATTTCTTATATGTGAACCCTTATATGGCAACCTGCAAAGCTGAATTATATCTGACACTCCGCAGAAATTATGTGCTTTCACGTTCTCCCGGCTATGAATACCTGGATGATTCCTATCTGGAACATATTCCTTCCGAAGATGAGCTTCTGATCAGTAAGGCACTTTATGATGACTCGGAAGGTCCTTATACACAGACCTCTTATTTTGCACCTGACCAGTATCCGGTTTTCCTTTTTTCTGTACAGCCGCCATTTTCTGCTGTAAGATCACCGGTCAACCCGGTTCGTAAATACGATCTCTGGTCCTGCATTTTTCTTTTTCATGCTTTTTCTATTTTTGGATGGATCGTAGAGAACCTGATACATCTTTTAAAGACAGGAGAATTTTCTTTTGATGGAGCAGTTTTCTTTCCATGGGCTCCTATGTATGGGATTTTCGGCATATTACTTTTACTGTTTATGAAGAAACTCATTCCCAAACCAGAGCTTGTGTTTTTTCTGAATTTTGCAGTCTACACATTGATCGAATATCTCGCAAGCTGGATTCTTGAACTCGGATACAGCCTGAAAGTAACTGCCTACAGTGACTATCTTTTCACACTGAACGAACATACATACATCGGAGGTTCCGCAGTCTTTGCACTGCTTGGATGTGCTTTCCTTTACTATCTTGCCCCTAAATGGACAGAAGCTTTTTCCCATTTAAAGAAGAACATCCGCATTGTACTCTGTATTCTCCTCAGCCTTATCTTTCTTGGCTTTGTTTTTAAAATAAGTCTTCCATATATTTGGTGAGAAATATTGATTTCATATAAAAAAAATAGTAAAATTTAATTAGTTATTGACTTGAAAATTTGAAACGAAAGGAAAATTATTATGAAAAAAAGAGTTGTTGTTGCACTGGGACACCGTGCACTTGGTACTACACTTCCAGAACAGAAGACCGCAGTAAAGCATACTGCCAAATGTATCGCAGACCTTATTGAGGAAGGCTATCAGGTTGCGATCACGCACAGCAATGCACCTCAGCTTGGCATGATCCACACAGCCATGAATGAATTTGCAAAAGCTCATAAAGACTATACACCGGCTCCTATGTCTGTCTGCTCAGCCATGAGCCAGGGATATATCGGTTATGACCTTCAGAATGGAATCCGTGAGGAACTTCTTAATCGTGGAATCTACAGAACTGTCAGTACTGTTCTCACTCAGGTAATTGTCGATCCATATGATGAAGCTTTCTATACACCGACCAAAGTTCTCGGACGTTATATGAATGCACAGGAAGCAAATGAAGAGCGTAAAAAAGGAAATTATGTGATTGAAGAGCCAGGCAAAGGGTTCCGTCGTGTCGTATCCGCACCAAATCCTGTAAAAATCGTCGAGCTGGATGCCGTCAAGGCACTTCTTGATGCTAATCAGGTTGTAATTGCTGCCGGAGGCGGTGGAATCCCGGTGCTGGAGCAGGACAACCATCTCCGAGGTGCAAGTGCCGTCATCGAAAAAGATCTTGCAGCCGGAAAGCTTGCAGAGGGAATTGACGCTGAAATGCTCATCATCCTTACAAATGTCGAAAAAGTCTGCATTAATCTCGGACAGAAAGATGAAGAACCGCTGGGAGAGATCACAACAGAACAGGCTAAGACATATATGGAGGAAGGACATTTCGGAATTTACAATATGCTTCCTAAATTCCGTGCTTCTGTTGATTTCGTAGAAGAATGCGAAGGACGCAGTGCTTACATTACTTCTTTCGATAAAGTAACGGATGCATTAAAAGGCAAGACAGGCACTGTCATTCGATAGTTTTCCTGTGGATTCCCGTAGATATTCAGATTTTATATTGATATCGGAATCCATACGATCTTTATAATATTTTTGAATTGCAAAAGTCAGGTACAACATTTGTATCTGGCTTTTTTCATATTTTTTTAATCTCCTCTTGATTTTTCATGAATACATGCTATTATATATGCATACGTTAAATGTAGTATTGAAAACTACTTGTTGTTTTATCAATATATCGGAGGTGTGTTATTATGGAAAAAAGACATCATATTAAAGATCCCGGAAGTGCGATCACTCATTTTATCGGCATGCTCATGGCAATCTTTGCGGCAGTACCGCTCCTTATCAAGGCTGCACATGAACCAAGCCGGATCTACATTGGATCTCTTACAGTCTATGCGATCAGTCTGATTTTATTATATGCTGCAAGTACAACGTATCATACTTTTGATATCTCGCCAAAAGTAAATACTATCTTGAAAAAAATCGATCATATGATGATCTCCGTTCTGATCGCAGGAAGCTATACACCGGTATGCCTCCTTGTAGTAAAAGGGACTCGTGGCATCACGCTTCTTTGTATTGTATGGGCATTTGCGATTGCCGGCATATTGATCAAGGCATTCTGGGTGTTTTGTCCGAAATGGATCTCCTCTGTCCTCTACATTGGTATGGGATGGACCTGTGTTCTGGCTTTTTCTCAGATCCTCAATAATATGTCCTCTGCCGCTTTTGCATGGCTTCTTACCGGAGGAATTATTTATACTGTAGGTGGAGTGATCTATGCATTGAAACTTCCTATATTCAACAGCCGTCATAAAAATTTCGGCAGCCATGAGATCTTTCATCTCTTCGTAATGGGCGGAAGTATGTGCCACTTTGTTGTTATGTATGCCTTTCTTCTTCCATGATCTGAAGAAGATATTTGAGAAAAAACTGCCGGGGATATGTCTAAAAAATCAGTAGATTTTTCAGACATATCCCCGGCAACTATAATGAACTAACGAAACCGCAGAAGTCTCATTTTACTTCTGCGGTTTCCTTTTTATCTCTGCAACGTTCTACACTTTGCTGCCAGCTTATCTCTTTATAAAATACTCCTCATACCATACAAGGAATGTATAGATCGTCCATACCTTTCTCCAGTTATCAGAATTTCCACCAACATAGTCTGCAAAAATTTCATTGATTGCCTCCACATCAAAAAATTTCTCTGCAATCTCACTGTTGAACAACCGTCTTACATCCTGATTATATCTGTCGTCAGCCATCCAAATACGAATCGGAACAATAAATCCAAGTTTCTTGCGGAAAGCAATCTCTTCCGGCAATACCTTCGCTGCGGCTGTACGGAACGCCACCTTATTCTGCTCTTCATTCACTTTATATCTTGAAGGCATACGGGACGCAATGTCAAAAATCCTTCTGTCTGTCAGTGGCATACGGATCTCCAGTCCTGCTGCCGTACTCATCTTATCAACGTTCAGATAAATATCTCCCTCCAGCCAGATCTGAATATCTACATCTGACATCTTTGACAGCGGATCGAGTCCTTCTGTCTCTTCGTAAATTTCTCTTGCCACTTCGATCGGGAGTACATCCGGGTCATACTTTTTCAGAATCTTCTTTTTCTCATCTTCTTTCATGATGTTCGTATTTCCAACATAGAACGTCTTCAGATTCTCCCCATAACGTTCTGCATTACGGTACATATTATATCCACCAAAAAATTCATCCGCACCCTCTCCGGAATAGCAGATTTTTGTATGCTCTGCCGTTGCATTACATCCAAGCGTAAATACAATCGCAGATGCATCACCTAACGGCTGCTCCATATTATACATCACATATGGTACTATATCAAAGAACTGCTCCGGTGTGATCAGACTCCTTGAGAACTTTCTTCCAAGAATCCTTGCAGTCTTTTCCGCAAGAACAGATTCATCAAATCTCTCCTCTTCATATCCACATCCGTCAGCCTGCTCTGCATCAGACATTGCAAGTACATAGGAAGAATCTACACCACCTGAAAGGAAAGACTCTACTTTCTCATCCGCAGTCTTCACTTCCGGCATGATCTCCTGGATCGTGGAATGAATCTCATCTGCCCAGTCTTCAAGAGATTTACTCTCATCCGGATGAAATTCAGGCTTCCAGTATCTTTTAATTGTAAGTCTGCCATTCTGCCAGATCAGATAACGTCCCGGCATCAGCTTCTTCAGACCTCTGAAAAACGTATTCTCACCGGCTACATATGTAAGACTCAGATATAACTGCAGCATTTCCTCATTCAATTCTTTCACAAAACCAGGCTGCTTCATAATATCACGGATCATTGTACCGTACAGAAGCTGTCCATCCTCTGTCTCATAATAATAGAATGGCTTTGTGCCAAACTGATCTCTCAGACAGAACAGCTTCTTCTCTTCATCATCCCAAAGAGCAAATGCAAACATTCCATACATATGGTCTGCCATCTCATAGCCCCATGTCTGATACGCTTTGATCAGAATTTCTTTTTCCCGCTCTTCTCTTGAAAGAGACAGATCAATTCCCAATCTTTCACAAAGTTCTTCCCAGTTACGAATATGTCCTCTGTATTCTTTTACTGTTATCATACGTGTATCCTCTCTTTAATAAAAATCCAATCTTTATCTTAAGTCACGATCTGACCACTGCTTATTATACTCCATCCGTCTTCAGATAACAATTAAATGATCTCTTCAATTCTTACTTTTCTATTAAAAGTTCTTCTCTTCCAGATCATAAGATATACTTTAAGATCAACCGAATCCCTGACCGCTTCAAATGGTTCTTCGCAGAAGATCGTTGCTCTGATTCCCTGCGACTCCAGTTCATTTTTTCTCATTTCCGCTTTTTTTCGCAGCTTCTCATACCGCACTTTTTCATCTGTCTGCAATCTTCTCTTCGGATACGTCTTCGCAGCTTCTACGATCATTTCCTGCAAAAGATCAACAATCTTATCATGCGAACTCCTGTGGAACATTCTTGCCATATAGCGTGCCAATACCTTATATGGATGTCTTCGGTAAAGTCTCAATATTCTGAGCATTCTCCGGTCATCTACTTTTTCCAGCAGTTCTTCCATGACATCCATTGCCTCTTCAGACGGACTCCACGGATCATCCCGGTAAAAAATATACTGCTCTGAAACTGACGGATAACAACAATAATTCAAAGGTGGAAAATCTGCAAGCTCTGCAAGTTTCCGTTCCGTCTCATTACAGAAATCATTTCCGAGATATTCTCTTTTATCTCTGATGATTGATGCTTTATACTCAATCTGCCTCAGATACTCATAACCACTGATCCAGAAGTGACCAATTTCTCCATAGTTATAAAGCCTGGTTTCCACTGTCAGATTTCTGAAGAAAAGAGTAAATACATTTTCCGCCTGCCTGATGATTAACCCGTATTCCTGCTGATCTTTCATCAAATGCAGTTCTGCTTCGATTTCACCTTCAAAATCCTTTTTATACTTTCCCTTCATCCTTGCCTGTTCAAATACAAGAAAACTTTCCGCTGCATCATTCATCATATAGATCAGACGAATTTTCCCCTGCTTCAGATCATCAGGATAAATCATTTCAAACTGCCCCTGATCTGTCAATTCCAGCAGTCTTTCAAATGCGACCGGATTACTATCTGGCAGGAGTTCCAAAGTATTTTGCAAGTGCATCCTCCTCCAATCCTTCACCGATCACGATCAGTACATTCTGTCCCTCCCCGACCGGGTTCATCTGAATTTCATACTGCGTCGCATTTAGTTCGATCCACTTTTCATTCTCATCCTGCATAAATCCCTTAATCCGGAAAAGCTTTCCACAGGCCAGATCTTTCAATGCCTCTTTGATCTTTTCTTTCAATTCTTCTTTCTTTATCTGAAGATTCATATAATACAAAGACTGAAAGCCCTGATTTTCCCTGTATTCCGGCTTTCTGTAACTCTCTGTACAGTAGCCGCCATTCAAGACCCGTTCAAACTCTCTTTCTGTCCATTCATTCCATGGAGATCTTAACACCTCATCCCCTTTTATCTGCCGTCTGCAGCCAAACTTCACCAGAGACCGGTTCAGATGCTCTATGGTCGCATCCTGCTTCGTCACAGGCACTTCCTGACTTCTGCTCAGAACAATACTTCCGGCATCTGCAACTTCCGATGCAAGAAGAAATTCTGCCTGATCTGATAATGACTCTTCCAGACCTGCATTTACTACTGCAATCACATTGCCAATCTCATACCAGCGATCCAATGGTTCGTCCCGGAGTACATCAAAAAATTCATCAATATCATAAATTCCTGACGGTTCGACCAGAACCCTGTCATACCCACACATTCCCATTGAAATAAGCTTGGTACGGAATCTTCGTCTGTGCGTCTCTGCATCGCAGCCTCCTGAAATCATCTCCAATTCACACTGATCTCCTCTTAGTTCCTGCAATAACATCATATCTACATTGACTGCACCATGATCATTTTCCAGAATACCTATATTCAAGCCTTTTCTCATCAGATACGTGGCATATTTTTTTATAAATGTAGTCTTACCTGACCCAAGGAACCCCGTTATCAAATCAATCTTTACCATATTCGTTCTCCACTTCCTCTTCCATTCTTTTTATACATTCATCCACGGCCTCCTCATAACCTGTCAGTGCCGCAAACGGTGCAAACTGGGCTGCCCTGTCAATCATTGCCATTCTCGGATGCACATCTGACACATGGTGCGGCAAATAGAGAAGTTCCTCATAGGCACTTCCAGTTCCAGCTTCTTTCATCTTCGATTCCCCTCTCTTTATGCCTTATGTCCACCGATCTGCCGGTTCCTCGCAACGGCTGTCGCACCTTCAATCAGACTCATTCCTTTTAATACCGCATTCTTCCCGTACTTCTTTTTTATATCCAAAACCGCTTTCTGAACACTTTTTTCCCGGTTTCTCTCTTCCTGCACTTCTTTTTTCTTTACTTCCAGTGCTGCATAATCCGTAAACAGATCTAACTGTTCAAAACTCTGACCCACAGTAACATCTTTTTCACTGACCACCTTATTGGCAGTAAGTGAAATCCGTCGCACAAATAAAAGCGGATTTACAATTTCTTCATACAGTCCGGTAACTGCCTCAAGAATCTCCTTCGCAGAGGAAGTTGCTGTCGGCAGGTTGGATCTCCCATGTGCATGCTTCGGTACCAGCCTGCCATAATGATCTTTTTTTACTTCGCCATGATATCTGCCACGTATAGAAGGATTTCTCAGATTCTCAATATCATATCCAACCGTAAGTACAACCTGATCTGTCACCAGTTCTTTGTCCACCAGTTCCAGTGCAAGCTGGTCTGCCATTTCTCTGACAACCAGCAGTGCCTTCTCATAAGGATACGGACACTGCAGCACCTGACCTGAACCCAAGCTGTTCGCAGAGGGCTTATACTTTTTTATCTCCTGCATTGTGCATGGCTCCCATCCCCATGCATGATCGATCAGCAGTTCTGCATTCACTCCAAAAAGCCGATAAAGAAGATCTTCATTATAAAAATCTTCCGGGGTTCCCACGGAACACCTCGCAATATCTCCCATCGTATAAAGACCGTTCTCTTCCAGCTTTTTCATATAGCCTCTTCCGACTCTCCAAAAATCTGTCAGTGGTCGATGATCCCATAACTGCTTTCGATAACTCAGTTCATCCAGCGAGGCAATCCTCACACCATTCTTATCCGGCTGTACCCGCTTCGCCATAATATCCATCGCAATCTTACATAAATACAGATTCGTACCAATCCCCGCAGTAGCCGTAATCCCAGTCTGCTCCAGCACGTCCCGGATCATCTTCTCAGCCAGTTTTTTCGCTGTCATCCCATAAGTTCTCAGATAGGCAGTTGCATCAATAAATACCTCATCAATAGAATACACATGAATGTCTTCCGGTGCAACATACTTCAGATAAATCCTGTAAATTCTGACGCTGTATTCTATATACAAAGCCATCCTCGGTGTAGCTGCAATATATTGCAACTCCAGCTCCGGATTCTCCGCCAGTTCCCTTTCATCTGTCGATTCTCCCGTGAACTCTCTTTTCTGAATCTTCTGCCTCCGCTCTATATTCACTTCCCGGACTTTCCGCTCCACTTCAAAAAGTCTTGCTCTCCCCGGAATCCCATATGCTTTCAAAGAGGGAGACACTGCAAGACAGATTGTCTTCGCAGTACGGGATGTATCTGCCACTACAAGATTTGTCGTCAGTGGATCTAAGCCCCTCTCTGCACACTCCACGGATGCATAAAATGACTTCAGATCAATCGCAATATAAGTTCTCTCTTTCATCCCACAGTTCCTCCCCGAATGTGCATCATACCAACATTTGATCCTCTAAATCCCCTTTGCCAGCTCCCTGGTGATCCAAAAATTCTAATCTGCATCATCTTATATATCATTATATAGAACGTATGTTCTTTTTTCAAGTGAAAATATTTAGATTCCACAAATTTACATATATTTCATCATTACCATGATGCCAGGGGCAAAAGGTCTAAGTGCAGTCTAAGCCCACATGAGCTTGCTCATAGGTGGGTGAAAGACCTTAGGACTCGCCCCGATATGAGCATAAAAGTGGGGTGTAAGCACCATGATATGCGAATAGCGGGTAGGATTGTGGGAGTGCATAGCACGGAGCAATCCGTAGGCATCAAAGTCGGGGGCTTTTGCCCCCGACTTCTTTCTTTTTTTAAAAACTTGTCCGCCAAATCGGAATTACATTTATAACCGGTTCTTCATACGGATGAACTTTTTTGATCGCCTCGATTGTCTCATCCACTTTTTCTTTAAATACTGTTACCTCTGCTTTTATTTCCGGTTCACAACTAATCTCCCCGGCTTTTCCTATATATGGATCAGTCCCTTCTAATGGTCTCCAATAACTGGTAAGCCTTGAACAGGACACACATGAGTCGTAATTTCCTATATGCCCTGCATCTACGGACTGCAAAGCCTTCTGAAGTTCCGGGAAATTTTCTTCCGGTATAAAGATTTCTAATTTGCAATATTTAAAATCCATTTTTTCCTCGCAATTCAATTTATTTTAAGACTTCTACAAAATAATAGGATGTCAGGGTCAAAAGGTCTGAAACCACGTGTGCTTGCTCATAGGTGGGTGAAAGACCTTAGGGCCGCCCTGATATGAGCATAAAAGTGGGATGATAATCCCACGATATGCGAATATTGGGTAGGATTGTGGGAGTGCGTAGCACGGAGCAATCCGTAGGCATCATTGTTGGGGGCTTTTGACCCCGACATCATTTTAACATTAAATCACAATCCCCTTACAATGGTCAATCTCATGCTTACTCATTTGAGCATTGATTGATTTCAATATTTCTTGTATTTCATTATAATACAAAAGTTCGTCGTCACTTAATGACTCGTTTCGTTCGTATTGATAGTCACTTGGAGAAATAGCTTTATTCAAAAATGTGTCAGCATATATTCTTAAATATAAGGCATAATCTTTTCGCATTGCAATGTGTGCATCAAGCATTTTCACAATATATCCATCATTGGGAACTCCATTCGTCTTATGCGGAATCAGATTCACGAGAATTTTATAAGCTCCAACAAACACAAGTTCAATCATCATCATCAACAGATAAAAATTGTTTGGTAACATCAGTAATGTACTCAGAGCAGCAATTATGGCATTAGCAATAACGCCGCCTAAGTTATACGCTTTATATTTAATTGTGCTGGTTTGAGAAGGATACATAACACACTGTCCGCCATGTGTTTTTAACCATGTAAATTTAATTTTGGTTTTTTCAGTTTTCACCAAATTAAATGGACCAAACCGAAAAAATAACAGTTTATACTTACTGACTAATCCTCCAAAGAAATGACCACACTCATGAAAGACTAAATGTATAGCTGAAGCTACTACATAAAAGCCCACTGCAATCGCCAATGATATAACCGATAATTGATTTTCAAAATACAAAAACAACAGCGTTACCCCGACACACATCGCAGCAAATATAGCTTTTAGCAATTTCATATGGTACAATTCCTCCCCATTTCCAATAACCACAAAAGCACTTCATACAGAGACTTGCGGCTCCGATGAAGTGCTTTTGTGTGGTTGAATTACATTATCTTAATTACTCAGCTTTAATGCTGGAGTCAGCCTGCTGAAGCAACCACATAACGGGGTCAACAACATTCTTGCCTTCATACGGCTGACCTTCATGGTTGTGGCCGAGAGCACTACAGGTAAAGTATCTAACAGTTTTGAACTTAGCTTCTGCAGTACGAACAAAGTTACCTGCACCGTATTCTTCTAAGAAGTTACGGCAGACCGCATCACGAGCATCCATATAACTTTTACAGGTTTTTGCATTTTCTGCAAGATACTGCTGAGCTGCGGTTTCACCGATTTTTTCTTCCAAGGTAGGAATATCAACCTTGTTAATTACAACCGCAAGATTACGCTTCAAGGTGTCCTTATCCTTCAGGCCAAACATCTTTTCAAGGTTAATCAGCATAATATTCAAGATGTCATCGAAGTCTTTGGAGCTTGCACCATAAGCATTCAAATCAACTTTATCTTCAACGTCCATAGCAAACTGATTAAGCGTAAGCGGGTCAATAATGAAGATAAATCCATTCGCATAGCTATATGCAAGGTTGTTCTGAACATCGCTACTGCTAGAGAACATTTCGCCGGAAATATCGTAAACATAGATACGACGACCGATTTTTTCATTAGGCAGCTTGAGCATCAACTGATAAGCGGTCAAAGAGTTCAGTTCTGTTTTCATCAGACGAACTCCTTGGTTCAAAGACTTCATAGCGAGTGCGTGGTCTTTTTCCTCAGTATCAGAAATAAAACTCATTTTCCAGCTACGGGCAGGAGCAACATCACTCATCATCTGGTCGATAGCCATGTTAATAAAGCAAGTTTTACCAACAGAAGGTCCACCAATAACAGGGAACGCATACTGACGGCTTGCAGTATCACCGGACAAAGCGGTATCGCACTCAGGGCAGTAAGCTTTAAGCTGTCCACGACCATTCAAGAAAGTAGTGGGAAGCTTAGTTCCACAAAGGCAAGTACGCTTCAAAATACCATACTTACTCGGAACCAAGTTGGTGTGTTTTTCTCCACACCCTGGACATTCATATGTAGGGATAAGAAACGATGCTTGACAATCGGGATTAGGACAAGCGTTCTTGATTTTGTTTATCATAATATAGATTCGGTCGATGAGCCACAAGAGACCAAAGCCCATATAAATAAAAGCGAAGAACGCAAACAATACTGCGATGTGTGCAAATGTTGTGAACGCAGTAATTAAGCTACCGAATGTAAAAATTGAAATGGCAGCAATCAAATTCATACCGCCGCCCATTGTGAAACAGCCTTTTTCACAAGCAAGGGAGAACTGGTCTCCTGCAGAGTGAATGTTTCTGGACCAAGATTCTTTTATTGTGTTCCATAAATCAGAGTAGCCTTTTCCGAAGAAATAGCTAACTTTTGCGGGTTGTGGTTGAGCCATGATAACCTCTCCTTTCTCTCTTTTGAAATGTCTTATGCTACGGGTACAGGTTTACGGTTGCTGTCAACCACATTGTGCTTAAACGCAAGAATGTAATTCTTGAGGGAATGGAATCCGCCAATAAAAGCACCGCCATACACTATGATTGCAACAATCATTGCAATTACAAACAATGCAATAGCGAGTCCAATTGCCCAACCATAATCATCATCGCGTCCTACCAAGCATTTTCTCTGTTCGTTCATTGTGTGAACCTCCTGTTATGTATTTTTGTTATTTATTTCTTGTGGAAAAATCCACCAAGTTTTTCTACGAATCCTTCTTTACGACGGACTTCATCAAATAGATAGTCACAGCGAGAGCTGGGAACATCTTGAATTACTGCTTGTCGTACATCTAATAATCGATCCTCGTCAAGCGAACGTAAGTAACGAACGATAGGTTTATAAAGTTCCTCCGCAGCTTGGTCGCTTCTTTCGGCTGTAACCAAATATACGCAAGTCCAAGCAAGAATACGCTTCCATCGTTCGATCTCCTTCTTAGTCATCTTTTTCAAGATGGAGATGTAAACATCTATAAAACTTGAGAAGAAACGACCGTGATAGAAAATTTTAATTAACGCCGGAACATCCTCGGATGTTTGTAACAATACAAAGTATTCGTCAAAGTAATTTTTAATGTAAGCCTCATAATCGGACTTATCAACAGACTTTAACGAAATTCCGGTTTGTGCTAATTCGCTAGACAGATTTACCGGACGTTTGCGTTGTGCGTTATTAGTTGTCAACATTTCACCGATGAACACAGCTTTGATTTTTTCTAAGCCAGATTTATCGACCTTGGCTCTAATTTGGCATACTCGCTGCAGGAACGCATTGTCCATCTTTGAAAGCTCTTTTACGCTACAATCGTTTACAGCGTTTGTCAAAACCATAATAGTCTCGCCGTCGTTAATAATAGAAGCGTTGATTTTGCAAAGAATGTCGATTGCAACATCTTCACGTATTTTTGCATCTACATTGTTAATGCAGGCAAGAATCATTGGTTCGATAGTAAATCCGGAGTTGGCAGAAATACGAGAACGCTGATTATCGTAGAAACGCCAAAACTCATCTTCGGGATTCTTAGAAGATGCGATTTTCCGAGTACACAATCTTGTGGCGATAGGTGCAGCTCCTGGTGTCTCCAACAACAACTGCTCAAAACGATTAAGCTGTCTGTCTGTCAGAGATTCGGTTATTTCTACATACTTAACGCACAACTGTTCCAACTGTCTCGGCTCACGCAACGCAGCCATAAAGACGCTTAGAATGTTTTCAAATAGTGCTTGGTTATCAGATGTAGCAAACAGAATTTCAATCATCTGCTTTTCACAACCATTGATTTTCGTGATGTTCTTTAACAACGCTTGCAATACCTTTGAAATCGGTTGACCGTTAGACATACCGCCATTAAACGTATAACTTTGAAGCAACCATGTTATGTAGAATCTATTCGTAAATGGATTACTATGTCCGGACAAATATAATAGCAAATGCTCGACACTATTCGCTGAGTTCAAATAATTGAGGTATTCTCTGTATTGCTGAGGAGTTTCGCTTTTTATAGTTTGGATAAGAGACTCCAGCTTATTACAAGGTTCAGATGCTTCACCAGCGTACTGATAAACTGTATCTGTGAACAATTCGTACAGCGTGAATATCATAAAGCTTGAATATTTACAAACAAACCTCCAGAACAATGCGAGCAAATCCGGTTCAAGTGTCCATCCACTCTCTTGGTACTTAACCAAAAGCTTACTTCCTATGTCTGAGTTATCATCTTCAGAACAATAAGTAGAACCGAATGTAAGAACTTCTTTTAAGTTGTCTTCGCTAAAGTCGAACTCATCATTTTTTTGCAAGTGGTAATAGAGATATGCGTCTTGCAAATGACCGTTAATCTCGCTAAATGATGTAGCGTCAACAAATTCACCAAAAGAATCAACTTCTTCGCAATCAAAAGCAATACTTGCCGCCATAGCTTGTGCATAGCTGTTCGGGGTCACTCCTTGGGTCATGTGTCCCCCTATAAAATCCATGACAATTTGGCGATTACTCTTGCACTCGGTTGCGTAATTAAAGTAATTCGCATCTGGTCTTACTCCAATAAGATGGAAGTTCAAACCTTCTTCTCTTGCTCTTGGAGAACGCATTGATTCGTGGTCTCCAATGTAAGTGTTAAACATGAACTTCTTTGCAAGTCGAGAAGGAAGTATTCTTTGAACTGCTGCAGCCCATAAAACCAAATTCTCACGGGAATCGTTGAGGTAGAACGGGATACCTGCATCTTGTGATGCCAAAATCATCGAAATGAGTTGTGCGAACTCATCTTCCTTATTGAAAAGAAATTCATTTAATTGTTCGTCGTTTATAACGGACGCATACTCTGATATATGTAACGGTGGCAACGGCGGTACTGGAGAGGGAGCGTCTAATTCTTCTTGGGTCATCGCAGTTTTTATATAGGGTTCTGCAAAGAACTCCGCAGGACGACAAGGCAAATCGTTTATATCAAAAATCAACGCATGGATAATGTAATTTCCATATCTGCCAGAGTAGTCTTTTCCAAGGTAAGTTGATTGTGCAACACAACCACGACCTGTTGGGAGAACGAAATAGGAGAACGCATAAGGGAAAATATCTGCGATTTCCTGTGGAGTGGGAGTGAGAGTTAATTCTTTGGGTGCAAGGTATTGCATCGCATCCTTGATTGCAGTACACTCCGACTCCGATATACCCTCAGAACGAGAGTATATCATATAGCCCTTTTCAGTAGAGTCGCCGTTTTTCCAGGAAGTATATATGTATTGTAATGCTTCCATAACGGCACCTCCTTATTCTGTAGGAATAATGTTTTCTTGGGACAGGATCCACAAGAACGGGTCTGCAACACGGAACGGGCGGAACTTCGGAATTTTATTGTCCATATCGGGGTTACTACCCAACGCACTTAAACCAAAGAAGGCGAAGTTTGAAAATTGGGTAGATACTGTTTGATACAACTCCATTCCAAGCCAACTTTCAACCAAGCTCTGCATTTCGTTGTTAGCATCCTCAAAATCAATTTTGTCAAATGCTCCCTTACGGATGTGTGCAGAATCGTTCTTCAGACAGCTTGCAGGGTCCAAAAGTTCATCAACAGCATCAATCTTAGTAAAGGCGATTGCAATTGGAATATCAATCTTCTTACTAAGGTCTGTCAGACCAGAACCGGTTCTGATAATTTCGATAGTTCTGTTGAGGATTGTATTTACATCGGTATTTTCCTCCGGCAATCTGATTTTTCCTTGCAGTTCGTCTCTTACAGCGGGGAGCTGCAATGGGTCAAGCAGAAGAATAATGCCAGACGAATGGTACAGATAACGGTTAAAAGTTTGCATAGATGCCAGAGAATTAAGGTTTTCACCTGCCGTATCGAAGAATGTTAAGGAAACCGCATCATTTACAGCTTTCTTAAACAAACCGCCTTTTCTTTTGAAAATCAAAGAGTAAATCAGCGGGTCAACATCACCGGCATCTGAACCACGCACACAAGTGCGATGACGATAAAGCGGGTCATAAAACTCTGTACGATAACGATTCAAGGTCTTGTCGCCGCAAGCCATCAACGCACAGTTGAAAGCACGTCCAATGTCGTTTTTTAACTGGTTAATCAAAACTGCAACATAGTTACTTTTACCGGTTTCTTTAGCACCGATAATTGCGATAGGATAGCTCTTTGCAGTTCCGATATTAAGCGGAAGTTCACCGCCGCACTTAGGGCAAACCTTAGTTACAAGAGGTTGTCCACATTCTTCGCATACCGGCTTTTTGGCATTCGCAGGATGCTGAGGCATTCTGTCAATTGCGTGCTGGCATTTGGAAGTGGTGCTCATATTGGAGCAAATATACTCAATACTATCGTGGCTCTGTAATTCAAAGCATCGAGGGCACAGGAATTTACCTGCCATAAATTTTCGCCTCCTTTATATGTTATTCCCTGCTTTACAAGCAATTTTGAAAGACTTGTAGTTTTTGTCATTCAAGAAGAACATCTTCAATCTGGTGTCAGCTTTCATCGGGGAAACGTCAAACTCAAAGGTATGAGACCCCTTGATTTCGGTGTTGTCATTTACCGTGCACACAATATCACCGTCGCCTCGCTTCAAAGGTGTGCTTTTGAATTTGCTTACAATAGCAAACGAAGGAAATACGCAAGCTCCTTCTGTTTCGATTTCTACGGTTAGCGTACATTTTTTACTGAACAATCCAGCTTTTTTGTACTTCAATGTATAGAACACATCTTTTTGAGGTTCATTACTCAAAAGAGCACGGCAAGCATCAGAATATACACGATGTCCGTCACTTTCAAAGTAAATGTAAACCTCAGCATAAAAGGTTCCCTTGGCAGGATTTGAAATCAAAATACCTTCGTTAGCCTCATACTGTCGCTTACTACATTCAACTTTGTGAGCCAACGGGTCATCAATCCCTGTAGGGTAGGAATCCATTCTATACACGAGCAGAGACCTATCAATCTTTTTGGGCCACGTAAAGTTGACATACATTTCTGTTGCAGCGGAATTTATATCGAAAGATACATCCTTTGCTCTGGGAACAGAAGATATATAAGAGGCTACATTCAAGATGACATTAGAAGCGTTAATAACGCCTGGAACAATGTAACATTCGCCCACAAAGTTTAATCTAAACTCTGCTTCAGTAAGGCTTTTCAAATTAATGTCAATCTTTTCGTACTTGCTCAAAAGCTCGTTTAAGTCATAGATAGTTCCTACGGCATATTCGGGCTTTTGCTTTGCGTAGAACAGAATTACATCCCACTCGGACTGCGTCCATTTTGCTTGGAATACTTCATCAATTAACTGAACTGAGAAGTCCTGCAAAGGTTTAGCAGGCTTCTGAGGGACAGCAGACAAATAAGCCTTTTCAGAGAAGTATGTCTTGCCGTTTAACGTATGACCGGCACTAATTGCGAACCAATAATTTGTGCCGTTAGTCAAGCCGCTGACAAGAAGTCCGTCCAATCGTGTACACGGAATGGTCTCATACTGACTATCGTCCTGCGGTCTTTCATAACCGCAGTATTTATAGAGACGAATTTCGGTAACTGTCGGTGCTTTTGTCCAGGACAATGTAACCATCTCGTCGCCGCCGATAGCTTTTAGATTTGTAACCTTTCCGACAATAGCGACGGCTTCATCAAGGCGAGTTGCTTTCGAATGAACACCAATACGAACCGCAAAAACGGAGTAGTACAAGACCGTGTTTTTAGGAGCGTTGGAGTCGGTGTATGCAAGTTCCTTTCCATTGTAAACTGTCGAACCATCAGTAGGACCGTTAGGATATGTATTTTCCTTACGAACTACGACATAAGTAATTTCGCCAATAGACGGACTTGGTTTCCATGTCAAGGTAATTTCGTCGCCAACTCTTTTACTACTTACGGCAGGAACCTCGTCGGGCGGGAATTTCTTCAAGCTCTGATTAAGTTCATCGGAGTCGGCAATAAGCTCTGTGAGCTTCATTGCGATAGTAAACGCTTCATCACCGGATGCGTTTCGCATAATATCCAACTGGCTTTCTACTTCTTTTAGAACTGCTGTAACTTTGCTTGCAACAGACGGGTCTATACTAAAACCATTAGCTTTTGCTTGGTCGATTTTAGTCTGAGCAGCATACATTTTCTTGTCTTGAATATCCTTCATGATTGCTGCGATAGTGTCTGCCGCTTGTTTACGTTCGTCTTGAATGGTTTTTTCAAGGCTCAACACATCAGCGTGATTGGGCCAATATGCTTTTGCTTCTTTTACAAGACGTTCAGCTTCTTCCAATGCCTTTTCAGAATATTTTTGTTTTGCTTGGTGCAACAGCTCAACAGCTTTATCCATCTTCGTGAGGTCAAAGCCACACTTGGCACAGACTTTAGCAGAGTTGTTGTTTTCAGCAGAACAGGCAGGGCAAGGAATAATAAGCGGTTTTCCGCATTTTACACAGTTTGTAGTGCCAGCGGGGTTTTCTGTGCCACACAGACCACACACGATTTTATTCTCGGGTAGTGCGTAGCCCATGTATTCACAGTAGTGGTTGATATATACAGAAGCATCAGAAACGCTGACATGATACTGGCGAACTGCAATATCGATCAAGCTTTCTTTCATCTTGGGTTCAATTCGCTTCTGATTACTTAACGCAAGCTCATCAACAGCCTCATTGACAGCTCTATACTTTGTGAGATTTACATAGTTATCATATTTTTTCTTGCTTGCCACATCTTTGAAAATAACAACACACAAACCACACAAAGACTGAACTGCGTTGTCACGTCCTGTCTTATCGCCTTTAGCCAATATTTTTTTCTTCATGGAATCAGCCGCTTCACACAGCTGATTCCATGAGGCTGTAGGAGCAAGACTAAGGAAGTCATAAAGCGTTTTCTCTTTCATGTCCAACTGTTGCATGAAGTTTTGGACATTTCGAGCTTGAGTTTTATCAAGAACTTCGGAGGGGTCGATTTTATCTTGCTTTTTGTTTCCGCTTCCAAACTTTTTCTTGATTTCGTCAGCGGTAAAACCAAACGCTCCAAATACCTTCACCAAACGCTTTAAGTCTTTTTCAGATAGTTCATCGCCTTTGGCTCGGTATAAACTAAGTTTTGCTTCAAGTTCTTTTGCTTTGCTGGCTTTAATTTGTTTTGCTTTTGCAGCTTCCTGCTTGCGGGCTGTCGGGTCAAGCATTACCTTCTTAATATCCTCAAGAGCTGCCAAATATTCGCTGGCTTTAGCTTTTTTTACAGGATTAGATTGGTCGCGAGACCATTGGGCTTGTTTCTTAGAAATAGCCTCGCTAATCTTATTGGTATCGCTCTCCGGCAGGTCAAATGGAAGCTCTAAGAGTATAAAATAGTTTTCCATTACCGTACCGCCTTTCTTCGCAGAAATATAATGTCTGGGTTATTAGTTGACACTCGACTTATTGCTACGACGAATAGCATCGGTCATTTCCTGCTCGGACAAAGCTTCGGTGGTCTGGAACTCAGCATCAACTTCACGACCGTCCTTCATTTCCTTAGCATGGAGGTGAAGCAGACCAGATTCGTCCAGACGGAAAGTAACCTGGATTTCAGTATCAAGGGTAACACCTGCAGGCAGGGTCAGCTCGGCAGTACCGATTTCCTTACCAAGTTCGGGGTCAACTTTTTCGTCAGAAGCAAGGCACTCCATAACCTGGAAACGAACGGACTGCTGATTGTTCTGGCGAGGATAGAAAGAGTTAGTACCCGTTGCAGGAAGTTCAGCGTTTTTAATGATAATATTGAACAGCTTTAACTGGTCGGTTTCATCATAAGCACAAGTGCCGAAGCTACGGCTGGACACGTTGATAATCTTAACGTCTTCACCGGGGAGACGTCCACCACGCATCTGGATATTAGCCTTTTTAGCTTCCTTCTGGATATCCATCTGACCCTTATCAACCTGTTCCTTAACTTCCTCAACGCTCTTGCCCTGCTGTTTAGCAATTTCTTCCAGAACGATATTGAACTCGCTCATCTTATTTGCATAAATAGCAGCACCCTTAGCAACGGATTCATCGGGGTCAAACATCTTAGTTTCGATACCGAACGCACTCTTAACACGGCTCATAACCTGTGGCATTTTAGAGGAACCGCCAACAAGAAGAATTTCACTTACATCATTCTGAGTGAACCCTTTCTTTTCAGCTTCTTTGAACATTTCACGAGTCAGATCAATAGTACGAGTCAGGAGATCTTCGGTAAGCTCATCAAACTTTTCACGGGTCAGCTCAACACGAACACGCTCACCCATATAGTTGACAGCAACAGGAGCTTTTTCCTTTGCACTCAACAGCTTCTTTGCTCGTTCTGCAGCAAGGCTGAGTTCTTGGAGAGTTTCTGCATCCTCAAGGATGCTATCGGGTGTTCCGGTTTCAGACTGATACTGTTCTGCGAGATACATAAGAACACGGTCGTCCCAATCCTTACCACCGAGGTTATGGTCACCACCGGTGCAGATAACACGGATTTCTCCGGGCTTAATGTTAATCATGGTAATATCGAAAGTACCACCACCAAGGTCATAAACCAGAACGGTTTTATTCTGACTATCGTCAGTAACGCCGTATGTAATAGCAGCAGCAGTAGGCTCGTTAATAATAGCCAGAACATTCAGACCAGCAATAACACCAGCAGCCTTGGTAGCGTCACGCTCAGTAACACCGAAGTATGCAGGGCAGGTAATAACAACATCACGGATCTGCTCATCGTCGCCCAACTTGCCTTCCATACGGAGGGTATCCTCAGCATCCTTTACGACTTTCTTGAGGATGTAAGAAGAAATTTCTTCTGGCTTCATATCAATGCCGTTCAGATTCAGACTGAATCCAGGCTGTCCAATGCTACGCTTAATGAAAGTTACAACCTGCTCGGGATACATCTTTGCACTTTCTTTTGCGGCAGAACCAACGGTAACATCGGTCTGTGTTTCAAAGAATACAGCCGAAGGGGTAGTAAGGTCACCCTCTGCGTTTTTGAGAACAACAGGCTTGCCATTCTCATCAATGTATGCAATGCACGAATAAGTTGTACCAAGGTCAATACCAAATACTTTTCCCATGATTTAGTTTCCTTTCGTCTATATAGATTTAATTATTTTCCGTAGGTTTGGTGGCAGGAGCTTCGTACTTGAAAATCTTGATTCTTTCGGGTCTGAGCACCTTGTCGCCTTTTTCGTAACCATCTGCAGCACGAACAGCTATGAGGTTATCCTTGGATTTATCATCCGTCGGAACGGTCTGAATAATCTTTTGGCGGCGAGTATCTACTTCGTGCCCGGGAACACGATAAGATTCGATGTTCTGGCGATAAAGGATGTCTTCCAAATCTTCAGCAATACCCTTTACTATTCTAAGGAGTTTCTTGTAGTTTTCCTCAGTAGGCTCTTTCTTGTCGTACACACGAACATGACCCTTAGTGGTGTCAACGAGCTGGATAATATCCAACGCAATCGTGTCAACAATCTTATCTAAAGCTCCGTTCTGATAACGCACCAGTTCACGGTGCATATTATCGAACAGACTGTTCTTGTGTGTGTCCTCTGCGATTTTGTCGTTGAAAGTTTGCTGTAAAGCTGCAAGTGCCTGCTGTACAGCATCCAGCTTTTCAAGAAGTGCAGTCTGCTCTGCAGGAGTTTCAGCAGGAGTCTTCTGAGGCTCAGCGATTTCTTCAACTGGTGTGGTGATTTTCTCATCCATTTTTCCTTGTACCTCCTCTTGATCTATAAATTTTTCAAATCTCGATGAATCTTTCGTTGGCAAACCAGCTTTCAAATCTGCAAGTGCACGCTCGGGGTCTTCGATTAAATACACTAAGTAGTTGTATGCTCCAAGAGGAGACAAATTGTACTCTTTGCTCAAAAACTCCGCTGTATATCCATGCACTTGAGTCTGAGACTTGTCTTTCTTACAAAATCTTCCTACGCGAGCATAGTTGAAAAATTCTTCAAATATCTCTTTGTGTTTAGCAATTTGAGCAACCATTCTTCTTGACTGCTTTTCTGAATACTTATATTTTTGCTGAACAAATCTGACAGCCATTTCTTCTTTTGAATTACTATCCCTAGATGCGTTTGCTATAATAGTAAATCGATTACAAATATACTGTTCCAAAGATTCCTTATTCTCAAACTCTTTTACAACAGAGATATAACCTCTTTCTTGATCCGTTTCAAGATAAACATATCTATCATTTTTTCGAATCACTCCACATCCGTACAAATAATTTGTCCATATTCCATTAATTTTTAACTGTGACTCATTATAGTCTTCAGCTTCAAATATACCTGGAAGATTTATATCTGGAAAATCGCTTTTTAATTTGTTAAAATAGCTTTCTAAATTCATATAATTCCTCCTAATAGCTTCCTCTAGGAACTTCACTTATCATTCCAATGTTTTCTAGTTCATCCATGCTTAATGGCATATCATATTGGTATCCTCCACCAGTGGAACCCGTTGTATCTTCAAACATTGGAGCAATTTCACCATAAGCCAGACCGTCACCATCTCCATATTTAGCATGCGAACGATCATAATAATCATCAACCTTTTGATGCATTTCTGCTTTCTGTGCATCTGTATAGAATGATGAATTATCAATCGCATTATCTAGATTTTCTTTTGTAAAATCTTGTTCTGCCTCATATCTATGATAAGATGGTTCATCTGTAATATTTGCCTCGTTCAAATGATAAGGAATTGATCTCTGTTCGCGTGTTGCACAAGTACCGTCGCTATTGACTTCTCCAACACATTTACCTGAAGGTGGTCCAACTCTATCGAATTGATCCCCTACTTGCATTACTTTCATTTCACGAGACTCTGGTACTGTACCATCCTTCCAATTATATCCAATATCATACTTCTTTGTATTTCCGTCATAATATACGCACGATACATCTTTTTCATTTTCAGGAACTCGTACATCGCCTCTGTCTTCTTTTGACGTAGCATCATAATTGGTTTTTAGTTCGTCGGTTAATGCAGATTTCTGTTCATCTGTTAGTTTTCCGTCACCTTGCTTATAGTAATCCTCTAATTTTTTTTGATTATCATAATCATATTTTGAATCATATTGTTCTGGTTCTCTAACTTTCGATTCAAAATCATCAACTTTTTTATCTATATCAGTTGGGATTTCTGACGATTCATCAAATACAGCACCTTTACCTTCTTCTCTTTGGCGAATTTCGCTTTCTGTTGCATTAGAATTAGTATTCTCTGGTGAAATTTCGCTTGTTGCGTTCGGATGTCCGGTCAGGATATTATCTGTGATATTTTGTGCATAATCTCTGGCATCTGCTTCAACCGGTTGGTCTCTATATCCTCGATAATCATCCTCTGGACAAACATAATCATCAAAGTTTTCTTTGAATTGATAGTCTTGTTCGGTTTGAGGATTATCTGCTCGTTCATGCTGCCAACAATGTCGAGACTCGTGGGCGATAGTATCAGCAGTTTCCGCAGCATCACCCATATTAAAGCGGTTTATGTAAATGGTGTTGTTGCTTGCAGCATATCCGCCATAATCGCCAGGGTTCTCATTGTTGTAATAAGCTATGTTGGGCTTGTTTTCAAGCTGGAGATCTTTTGCGATGCTATCGCGGAGATTCTCTACAGCTTGTTCCTTTTCGACTTGCGAAAGGTTGTCCCAGTTGTTCTGTTCAAATGCACCCAGATTTTCACGAGTTTCACTGCTTATATCTGATTTGTTGGCAACATCTTCCGCTGTTGCTGTGCCTTCTGGCTTCACATCAGCAGCAGAAGCGTTTGCGTTTTCGGGCAAATTAGTAACTTGAACAGGAATTTCATAACCTAATTCTTGAGCTGCGGCAATTCTATGGCGACCATCATCGGCAAAGGAATAACTCCCGTCTGCTTGCTGTTCGACTTTAATCATGTTTTCCGGGTCGAAGTAAGCGTGTGCCGTGTCCTTCAAATCCGGGTCTTGTTTGATTTCGTCGAGAGATTTGCCGCTATCCAATGCTTGCTGAACATCCGGTATTCCTTCGGCAATACGCATATAGTCTTCTTTGGTATTGCCATGGTGATTCCAGAATTGGTCACTATCCATACCCTGTGCGTATGTCATATCAATGTCAGACGCATTAACCATCACACAATTATCGGGAAGCTCTGTAGCAGATACATCCTTGCCACTTTCCGGCGAAGGAGTTGAAGCGTCTGTTGTAACCTCCATACCCAAGGATTGTTGTAAATCAGCATTGAGTTTTTGCCACTCAGGGTCCTGGGAATATTCCGCATAATCATCAGGACCATAGTTGTGTTCGCTCATATACTCCGCCATATTATTCATAGCGGTACGATATGCGTCTTCACCTTCGGGAGTTTCAGCCTTATTTTCCATTCTGGAATTTGTATCGTCCGGCTGTTCCTCGTTTTGGTCACGAGTATCTGTGGAACTGTCAGTCTTATTATCCGCAGAATCGTTTTGAACTTCAGTATCATTTCGAGGTGCTTCGTTCTCGGTATCTACTGTTTGAGTAGATTCTGTTTCTGCAGGTTCATTTTGCTGTTCTGTGCCGTTTTCAGAAGGATTTCTGTTTTCCGACTCTGCGGCATCATCAACATTGTTGTCAGCATTATGAACATCAGCATTTTCAGCTTCATCCTCAGCCCGTTCTGCTGCTTTTTGATTTTCTTCTTCGGCAGCCTGTTCTTCTTCCTCTTGTTCACGTTCGGAATTGCTACCGTCTGTAGATTCATCTTCTTCGTTACGGTTCTCGGAATCATCGTCAGAATAATCTTCTAACTCACCAAGGTCTTCCTCATCGTAATCATCGGTATCGTCACCGTCTTCGGTGTCGGCTTCGGTATCTGCCTCAGAACCATCGGGTTCACCGTCGTTATCCATATCGCCATCGGCTTCATCGCCGTCAGCGGCGGAGTCGGTGTCCTCGGTCTGAGCTTCGACGTCGTCTTGTACGCCATCACCGTCTTCGGTGTCGGCTTCGGCATCAGCCTCAGAACCATCGGGTTCACCGTCGTTATCTATGTCGCCATCGGCTTCGTCGCCGTCAGCATTTGAGTCAGTGTCCTCGGTCTGAGCTTCACCGTCGTCTTGTACGTCGTCGCCGTCTTCGCTGTCGGTTTCAGCATCGGCCTCAGAACCATCGGGCTCACCGTCGTTATCCATGTCGCCATCGGCTTCGTCGCCGTCAGCATTGAAGTCGGTGTCATCGGCCTGAGCTTCGCAGTCATCCTGCGTGTCATCAGAATAATCTTCTAACTCGCCAGGGTCTTCCTCGTCGTAATCGTCACCGTCTTCGGTGTCAGCTTCGGTATCAGCCTCAGAACCATCTGGATCACCGTCGTTATCCATATCGCCATCGGCTTCGTCGCCGTCAGCATTGGAGTCGGTGTCATCGGCCTGAGCTCCGCCGTCATCCTGTGCATCGTCGATGTCGTCACCGTCTTCAGTGTCGGCTTCGGTATCAGCCTCAGAGCCATCGGGTTCACCATCGTTATCCATATCGCCATCGGCTTCGTTGCCGTCATCCTGCGTGTCATCAGAATAATCTTCTAACTCGCCAGGGTCTTCCTCGTCGTAATCGTCACCGTCTTCGGTGTCAGCTTCGGTATCAGCCTCAGAACCATCTGGATCACCGTCGTTATCCATATCGCCATCGGCTTCGTCGCCGTCAGCGTTGGAATCGGTGTCCTCGGTCTCAGCTTCGCCATCGTCAATATCATCATTGTCTTCTGAGCTATCATCAAGAGGCTCGTCCTCAGAATAGTCTTCGGTCTCACCTATATCCTCGTCATCCCCTTGGGCATCCAAGTCTTCATCCGAGGAATCATCAAATCCAACGCCGTCCTCATCACCGGAAGACATTTCATCATTTTCGTAATCGGTATCATCAATTTGTGAATCCGCATTGTCTGTATCATCGCCTTCAGAAAAACCTACCTCTTGACTATCATCCGGTTCTTCTTCGGAGTCCGATTCGTCATACTCCTCGGTGCTATCTTCTGGAGATTCAGTAGTGTCAGTATCTTCATCAAAACCGCCAGATTCACCTGCTTCTTCGGTTGTAGCTTCTTGCGTAGCTTCGGAAGATTCGCCGCCCGTTTCGGCTGTAGAAGTTTCACTTACTTCGGAACTACTACTAACTTCGCCGCTGCCACCGCTTTCAACGGAACCACCGCCGCCACCTTCGATTTCTGACATTACTTACACCTCCTTGTTGTTTACTTTGCTTTTTTGCTTGTTACGAGCTTCTTTCAACCATTGACCATCATCTGTGGGACCATCATCAAAACCTACACCCCCACAGATAAGGTCAACTTCTATTTGAGTATCTATTGCAGTTTCTCCACCTGTTTGACCGAGTTGATCAACAGGTGCTTGCTGTTCCAGTCGTTTCATGTTCGTCCTCCTTATCTATAGCAGTAATCGGGCTGAACGAAAAACGTGAGCTGTTCGGGTACTCCACCATAACGGAACGTGGAAACAGAAATGTGTTTGCAACGGTTGGCAGCTCGCTGGATGCTGTCTGTTAAACAACCGTTTATTTCTCGTTCCAGGATACTTCCACGCACAACACGGAACATGATAAATTCTTCTTCCATCTGAAAGCTGTTGTACAGCATACTTTCCAACTGAGCTTTACTATCAATCAAAGCATTGTTCACTCTGAAATAGTTGTAGGGAGAAGATGGACATTCGGGGTAGTGCTTTCTATTCCATGTGTGGTCTTTAGCAATTTCGTCGTCGCTTAAATTCATGTAGCCATAGTTTGACACAGCAGATGAATCTGAATATTGGTTGTCCCAAGTAACATCAACGTGGTGGTAATATCCGTTTATTCTTACAATGTTCCATGCGTGAGGACCGGCACCGATTGAACTGCTACCTTTACCGGAAACTACCCAACACTCTAAACCGATTTTGTCACACAAGAATTTAAATGCTTTTGCAAAGCCCTCACATACACACTTGTTTTTCAAAAGTGCACCAATTATGTTATGAGCTTCTGCGATATTACGCTCATTAGGTCTGTGACTGGTTGCAGCAACAGTATCGTATTCTAAATTGCTTTTGAGGTAGTCATGTAGAGAGCGAACCTTATCATAATCAGATTGATGGTCGTTGATATGCTCACTAATAATTGTCTGAGCAGTAGCATCTAATTGATTACGAATCTTCACAGATTCAGCAGGAGAGTATAGATAAACAGGCATTATATCTCTCCGCATCAAACTCGACATGACACGAAACTCTTGACCTACATAGAAAATCTCTGGATGGTCATTCAAAACTTCAATGGCTAATTCAGCCGCCGGAATCGAACCGGTAACAGGAAAGCTTCTTCCTCTATTTTGAAAGCATTGGAGGGCAGCATCATATATCCGTTTATTAGCCCCCAAGTTGTTGTAATACACGCTCTGCACTCAGCTCACCTCCAATCTGCAATTACCAAAACTTTTTGCTTTTCTTTACCGAGACCTTTAATTCTCGGCTCACAGAACCACTTTGGTTCTTAATATAAATTTTGCACTCACCCAAACCTCTACCTAATACATAACCGCCTCGGTATTCGGCAACATTTTTATCGCTACTAACAGCTCTCAAAAAATCCTTGCCGTAAGCATTTTCTGGAACAAGTCTATATTTCCATTCTTTCTGCTCGCCGACACCAAGTTCAAGGAAACTGCAAGGACAAATAATGTCTTCAATTTCCGGTTGTACTTCAAGAGAAATAGTTTTAGAAACTTCCTGGGTATATGCAGTTATACAACAACGCCCACAATCTATTGCCGTAATAACACCAGAGGAAAAATCTACGTTTGCTACAGAGTGGTCATCGCAGCTCCAGCGAATTTCGTCTTTGTTTTCGGCGTTATCTGGAACGATTGTTAAGGTTAATTCGCTTGTCCCTCCCACTGGCATATAAAGAGCTGAGGGAAACAGCGTAATGCCGGTTATTAAATTACGTTGTCGAACTTTTATGACTTCGATTGCAACTGGATAAGGATCATCCCCGATATACACGGCTATTTCAGCCGTACCTACAGCACGAGGATACAAGGTACAACCATCAACATCTATGGTGTCGCTTGAATCTGTTACAACTCGCAAAGCGACCTCGCTATCAGCGGGGAAAATATGTGCATCCAGTTCTACGGCACGTCCAACATCACAAACTTGCGGAAGTGTAACAGTACACATGGGCGATGCTTGGCATACAAGCTCTAAATCTTCTTTTTCACTTTCAGTTAAGAACTCTTTTGCATGAGCAGGAAAGTTGTAACTTAACTGAGATAGGAATGGACACAATGCTTCCTCTTCGATGATTCCTAAAAGAAGCTTTCCGATGTCATCGGGGTCAACGCTAAAATATAACTTGGTTCCTTGTCGCTTAATAAAGCGTGTTTCTGTTCCCATCACTAAAGCGTATATAGGAGCATCAGTATCTAATCTGATGTAGTCATCCTCGCTTTCGCATAAGGCAACGACAACGGGGGCATCATAAGGAAGCTCATCGTTGGCATCAAAAGGCTTTATCTCAACGGTTGTCAACGGGCAATCTGTCCATGTGATACCGTCGTCTGAAACATCTTCAAATATGCCTTGCTCCTCTAAAACTTCATAAACGGCTGTAGTCATTTCATCATTATTGCTTACATTAACGACCGGGATGATTATGCTTTCATCAGTTTCTTCGCCGCCTAACATTTCCAGTTTGCCGAGTCTTTCATATACGTTTGCATCCATCGGCAAAGCTTGGCTCATAAAGGAAATACAATGAGAACTTCTGTGTGCCAGTTCCTCTAACCATTCACATGTAAACTCGTTTGAAACGCAAAGCATTTCGTAATCGGAATTTACCTCACGGTAAAGTTCTGTAAACAAGCAATCAGACCACTTTTCGAGTCTTTGATGCTGAAAACTCATTAAGGAACTATATGGAGATAATTTTTTGCCATTTACTGATATTTTAAGTTCAGGCAAAAAAGGGTTATAAAATACAACTACTTGATTCATTTATTGCCTCTCGCTTTTCCATAGATTCCCTCGTAAATCAACTGGTATTTGTTGTAGTTGATTTCCTCAACACGTTTATTGAGAAGCAGGTATCGAAGAACTCTATTCTTGATGTTTTCGTCAGTTAAAAGAACGTAGCTATCGAGATGGTCATAGACACGGCTGTGCCAATTTCTAATTGAAGCCAAGTCCTTTTTGTCGATGCAATCACGAGTAATTTTAGGTTCGTTCTTATAATCTTTTGCAAAGCGAATCGGAAGAGCTTCAAAGAGCCCATTGCAACTGATAAATTCTGCCAGTTTTGCGGCAAAACTACCATTAACAGGAGCCTCACGTTCAAAACACGAGCACCAATCAACCATCGACTGAACAATGTCCTGCTTTTTGGAAGCGTTTATATCGGAGCTGTTTATGATCTCCAACAAATCATCCAACTGGAATCCTTCTTCCGCAGCAAGTCCTGTTTCATACTGGAAAACAAGCTCAACCGCCAACTGTCCTTTTATCACCGCAAGAGCGTAGTCGTCTGTGATAAGGTCGGTCTGATGATATTGTTCTTCGCTTTTGTCAATTTGAGTTAAAACTGCTTCGACCCAGTTATTTTGATACACAACTGCAACACCCATAGGGAATCTGGATATTTCTCTTATTTGACTATCATTAAGTCCCATAGAAAGACCTGCGATTTTGCAGTCCTCATAATCGGGAAGCCTCATAATGATTTTTGTGTTTGTATTTTTTACAGCAGACACATCAACTGCTGTGGGAGACTGGTCAACGATAATAAAACCCTCTCCGTATGTACGCATTTCTGCAATGGCAGAACTAATCATTTCTACGGATTTTGCCTGCACATTTGAGCCTTCGCTACCGCCAGTAGGACTGCGCTTCAAAATGTTGTGTGCTTCTTCCATTACGGTTACATGGCGAAGCGGTTGATTTTCTTCGCTTGTACACATACGGTACTCATTCAATTTGAGTATTAGCACACCCATCAACAAGCTCTTAGTTTCCAAAGAAGACACTCGGCTAAGGTCAACGATAGTGTTTTGGTCAAAGAGATATTCTTCATCAATATCATTTACACTACACAAAACTTGACCGGAAATACCATTAGTAAGCGACTTAACTCTCGTCACAAGTGCTCCGGTATAGTCACCCTTGGAATCTGATGAATACGAGGAAGAATTGATGATTTCGGGCAAGGCTTCCAACACGTCATTGAATGTCGGGAATTTGCTGTGACCATTAGGAATATATATGGAGTTTTCCAAATCCCAACCGCATTTTATATACGCTCTCTCAAAGGACTCTTTGAGGATAGCGGGCATAGCTGCGTACAGCGGCCAGCAAGCATTAAATATTTCAATCAATCTGTCAAGATGCTCAAGAACGTGTATTCCTTGATTGAATCGGAACGGATTGATGTGGAGCATTGAGTAGTATCGAGGGTTAGTGCAGTACACATGGATTCCAGGCAGCTTGCCGTAATAACGCTTATATTCACCCTTGGCAGGCTCAACTACCAAAAAAGGAATCTTATGTTCAATCATTTCGTCCAAGATACGATATGTTGTATTGGACTTACCGGAACCTGTAGAACCTGTGATGAAGCAATGCGAGCGAAAACTTTCAAGGTTAAGCTTGACTCTTGCGGTTTCCTTTTCGCCCATGTGGTAAACCTGTCCAAGCTCAACTTTTTTACCACGAGGAGCACCACTTGAAAATCTAACATTGCGTCCAAACTCTGCCATATTAAGAACCGTAACACCAGGGACAGAGTGGTGAGGAAGCCCCATAATATAGGGCATTTCATTACCGCTTATCAAGCTGCAAGGATTAACTGTCTGGCTTTCAACCTCAAAAAACTGGTCATCTCCAGGGATAGAAAAACGAGGATGAATGCAGTAACGCAGGTATTCCAAGAGGGCAGGAGTATTCTCCGTGTTATCTTGTTTCCACACGTTGACGTAAGAGTTTTCAACGCCGGAATCAAAACCTGCCATCAATGCCTTGTATGTACTTGCCGCAACAACGGAAGTTTGCACATTTTCAGAAACAAAGTAACAAGCGATGTCCCATAATCCAAAAGCTTCGCAGTTTTTAATACGAGCAAGATGTTGGTCAATTTTTTCAAGAATATATTTAACGGACTTATTTTCGCTCGTTACGGTGATGGTACGGCTATCGCCGGTTGTATCAGTATCGGTCTCGGTTACGGTTTCACCCTTGGTTTCAGATGTTCCACGAGTTACTGCACTTGCCCAGGAGCTACCGGAACTATATCCGGTAGAGGTGCTGTTATTAAAACCGATACCCAAAAAGCCAAACGAAGTTCCATGACTGCGAGAAGTGGAACGGCTATTAAAATGGCTCGTTGTGTCAGTAAGGCTGTCATTAAGGGTTTTGGAAAAATTCTCACTCATGCCTTTAGAAACAGCCTTGCTATAGTTCTCACCATAGGAGAGCTGAGTGGAAGCAAAGGGAGAAAGACCAGAATAAATCTTTTGCAAACCTCGCTTGCGTTGCTCAAGGATTTCTTTATCCAAAGGTTCAGCAATAAACACTGCAGTGTATTCCGAACCTTTCATGGTATCAATAAATTTTTCGATGCCCTGGACAAAGCGTTCTTTATCTTCGTCTCTTGTGGAAGGTACGATAGATACCGAAGAAACATTTTGACGAGTGCCAAAACGTCCACTCTTATTTATAGAACCTAAGACTTTCTGAACTTCCTCTTGGGGAATTGCCTGTATCTGGCTTCCGGCGAAATTACCTTTGAAGCTTTTTTCTAAAATAGCTTCTGCGGTAGAGGTGTTATCAACAGAACGCACACCAATGTAAAATCCAAGTGCATTTCTTGTACTCTTTATTACGAGGAGACCTGCTGCTTGAATGTTAAAGAAAGCACTATACACGCTGATGAGCTTGTCGTTGGCATTTTCGTCCACATCGTAAACTATGCGCTCAATCTGATATAAACGAATATATTCATCGGACTTTTCAGCAGAGTCAAGTTCTACCAACGGATAACGGTCTAAATTGATCAAATAATTCTTATTTACAAAGGTATCAGCATATAACATTCCTTTTTCCAAGGCGGCGTTAGCCTGTGCTTCATCCAACATAAGTTCAAATTTCTCGGTTTCCATCAGTACCCTCCTGCCGCACATCACTGCGCTACATATGTAAATTTGAAGTGTTAATTCTTGTTTGTGCCAAAATACACTTTAAAGAAATTTTTATTTCGTGATGACTCCTAACGATTTAATGACTGCATCGTTTGTTATTGAATTACACCTTGCGTATTCCATCATAACCATTGCTCGAATAGCTCCCTTTGCCTGGTCATCTAAGTGCTCGATTATTTCTTCTGACTTGTTGCCAAGGAATGAACTTATCTCAAAATCAGAGTAATCCACACCATCATTAAACCGAATAACTAATTCTTTCGGGAAAATGGAAAGTTGTCGAATCAATTTATGCGTTTTCCGGTTGTGGTCATAAAAGAGAACCAAAGATAAATAAGTGCTCCATGCCATTTTTCTGACTTTTCGTTCGATTGCACTGTAAGTTTGCCGAGATACTCCGATGAGATTTGCCAGTTCTTCTTGTGAAATTTCTGCGCTTGTTCTTAGAATGGTCAAATTAGGCGTGAGCGTAGCGATAAATCTGTCCTTTTCTTCATCAGTGAGCAACCACTTATTTGTGCTATTCATTCATAAACTCCTTTCGTGATTTCGCAAATCGTAACTTTCGTAAAGTATATAACTTGAAGAAGAAAAACCCGAAATGCCTGCTTTTTCAAGGCGTTTCGGGTTTTATTGACTACATATTTGACGGCTTATACTGAGAAGCCAGCTTATTCATATTGGAATGTTTTAGCTCAAATGACGAATGAACATAACGGTTGAGCGTGATATTTACATTAGCGTGACCAAGCACTTCACTTAAACTCTTGACCTCAAAACCAACCTCTACACATCGAGTTGCAAAAGTATGTCTGAGCACGTGGAAATTAGCCGGTTCAACATTGCACTCTTTTACATAACTTTTAAACCGATTTTGCATAGTGCGAGGCTCAATGTACCGGTCGGTTCCTGTCAAAATGTATGCTTTGGGATTGGATGCGAATTTCTTCGCAACATCAACGATGAACAACGGCAACGGAATCTCACGAATAGAACATTGGCTTTTGGGTTCTGTGATGACAATTTTCGTTTTTGAAACACTTCCGTTTCCTAAATCTTGAATACGTTGCATTGTTTTTCGGATTTTTAGTTTGCTGTGTGCCAGATCAAAATCTTCCCATTGCAGAGCACACAGCTCACCAACACGTATCCCTGTATATAAAGACAAGAGTACCCCAAACTTTGAATGGTCCATATCGTTTGTGAGCGTTCCTATCAAGGATTCTTGCTCGGACGGGGTAAAAACCCTCATTTCTTTCTCTTTCTTTTTTATGGAAAGTTTGCTGAGATTACAAATCACGGGAAGTTCTTTGTATCTCGCATATTCGATTGTACTTTTTATAATGGTTAGAATATCGGTAACAGTTTTCGGAGACAGTCCACCGGAATTATCCAAACGCCCATCGGTAAGTTGCTGTTCAATAAAGATTTCGATAGCATCTGTTGTAAGTTGCGAAAGCTGAACGGCACCTAAATGCGGCTTGATATGTGTTTTTATCAGATGCGTGTACCGTGCTTGCGTAGATTCTTTGGTATTCAATTGCATTGAATGTAGCCAACAATCTAATAGTTCACCATAGGTTGAAGATTTGTTCTTAGTAGGCTGTACCTTTTGGACATTGCCTCTTTGCTCCGTGAGCTTGCGTTTTACCTCGCTATAGGTTTTTCCGTAAACATAGGCGTATTTTGCTTTATGTTCGGAATCGTAGGAACGAATATATCGCCCCTCCCATCTGCCGTCTTTACGCTTGTAAATGTTTTCGCCTTTTCTTGGCATTGTGAGTAACCTCCTCTCTCTGATGCTGACAAGGATTTTGACGGCGAATAAAAATCAAATAAGAATGGTGAGTGCGATTCTATGTAAAATTTGGTATCAAAAAGTCCATTTTTTAATTCTTTTCGACTTTTCCTCCGTACCTATTGACAAATCCGACAACATCGTGTATGATTTTACACGATACTTGTTGAAAAGTGTTGGACTTCAAGTTATATACTTTACGAAACAAAATGGGGTAGCAGGCATCAAAATCGCTTGCTATTTTTTTGTTTTCGCCTTTGTTATATGAAGCCGAGGTATTGGTGTGTTCGCCAGTATCTCGGCTTTTTTGCGTTCTGGCATTTCTAATCTTTCTGATATAGCTTGATCCAAAGACTAAAAGCACTCAAATTCACATTTTTAATATTTATAGTATGACATAGTCAAGAATAAATATCAATAGTCTGTGGTAAATCAAAAAGAATATTTATAGGCTATATATAGGAGGATGTATAATGAGTGAAATAGCTAAATTTATCGGACAGCGTATCCGTAATTATAGAACGCAACAGAATCTCAGCCAGGAGAAATTGGCCGAAATGGCAGGTTGTCATCCGACCTACATCGGACAACTGGAACGAGGAGAAAAGAACGCTACTCTTGAAAGCGTGGAAAAGATTGCATCCGCCCTCAATATCCCTCTTTCCCGTCTGTTTGAAAAGCTCGGTGATAATGAACAAGAGGATAGCATCCCTTTGAAATGCTACGAATTTGTTTCTGCTAAGACAAAAGCAGAACAGAAACATCTTTACAAAATGCTCATAGAGATGGATAAATATAAAAACAAGTAATCGTTAAGATGTTTTACAACTAAACCTTTTGAGCATTTAATTTGCTTGGGTGCAAATGCACCCACCCCTTATTAGCTGGGTGCATTGATGAACCCCGCACACGAACTACATAAATCCCCAAAACAAAAATAACGGCTTTCGACAGTCTCTTTTGCCCTCGAAAGCCGTTATTTTTGGCGTTTGAACCGCCATTTTTGTATCAAATGGTATCAATCTTTGGTTATACACATCGGTATAGTGATCAAGGTTTGTAAAACCCTGTTCTTTGGCATATTTTTCAAGCATTTTCTTTTGGTTTACAATGCTGTTACTGTCTCCATTCAGTTCGTCATCTCGTGACAGTCTCTCATAAAGTGCTGTTATTCTATTGTTGTCCGGTCTCTTCATAAAATCTCCTTTCCGAGGTATCCATACCTCTGTGACCAGGCATCTATGGATGAATTCATTCTACCATAGATACAGGGTCACTGCTATATAGTGTCTGCTGATTAAACCGTTTCCGGTTGAAAATCAGCAGGTTGTAATCCAATCAGCTCCAAAAGATAAATAAGAGCAAAAAGTATTCATGACTGAATCTTGAATAAATTCGTCACAAATACAGATAACGCAATCGATGTAAGTGTTGTGTCATAGAGCTTGGTTCTTATCAAGTCCATTCCGTAGCAGCGTTTACTTAAACTGAATGAGTGCTCTACCTCAATTCGATCGGTGTTATCCTGATATTCCTGCTTTTTCTCTTTTGATGATTGTTTTGTAAGGCTTGGCCTCCCAAGCTTTGGACCAGATAATCGTATTCCATGAGGCTTACAGAAATTTCTGTTGTCTCTGGTTCGATATATTTGGTCTGCCAGTAGGCGTTCTGGGTAATAACCAGTTCGTTCCCTGAATCGTTCCACTACTTCAACAAGTACTGTACTTTCATTGTAGGCATCATAGGATATTTTTTCTATTCTGCCAAGACCGCTATCATCAATGCTTAAATCAAACTTAGCACCAAATTCAACCGGAGCTTTTGTTTTTCCTCTGACGATTGGTCTAATCCATGGCTGTGAGATACTGACAATGCGGTTTTCTACACTATGAATCTTGTTTTGGTACATGTACTGTTGTTGTTCATATAGCTTATATATTGTCATCAGAAGTGATACTTATAAAACCGTACACTTTATTATATCATTTTCGAGTGAAAAATGCAGTAAAATCAATGGTTTCAAGCTGTTTTTCTATTAATCAGCAGACACTACTTACACATTATGCAGGAATCTCGCAATAGGTAGCAAAAAGACCCTGCTTAAAAAAGCAGGATCTCATTTTTAACCTTATTTTCTTTCTATTCTTTTCATCTATAGAATACGGTCTGTATATAACTACAGATAAAATTCCATCGGATATGTCGGATATGCAATTTCTTCCAGTTGATCCAACGTTACCAATCCTGCCGGAGCAAGAAGCACTGCCGGAATTCTGTTGACAATCGTTGCACATGTATGCTCGACTGTTGCCGGTTTTACAACATGGAACTCCGTATCCGGTTCTCCCGTAATCTTCCAGTCACACATATCTCCATCGTCTGCCCCATATACCTTTCCAATACACTGCGTCTCAATAACCGGTCCCTGGAATGTCTCTGTTGTAACAACTGCTGCCATACCGATGCAATTTCCCTTTGGAATCGTTGCATCCAAAGTAGATGAATACAAATCTGTATCATGGAAATATGGCACGCATTTCTGCGTCTGGCTCTTGATCGTCCATCCCATCTTTGATGCAAGTGCCTCATTGGAATTCCATACATAAGATGGCTCTATCTCTTCCGGATGTGCAATCTGATTTTCAAATTCTTCCGGTGTCAGACCTACACCATGTGCCTTGGCCAGTGCCAGTCCATAATCCTCTACATTATAACTTACTGCACCTTCAATTTTCTCAATCTTATGGCATCCAGCAGCTACCATGCCGACCATATTTACCCAGAAAATATCTTCCATACCACTTCCAACAAATGTACAGCCATTCTCTTTCGCTGTCACATCCAGAATGTTCGCTCTGACAGGATCTGTCGTCCAACAGTAAGTTGCCTCCTCACAAGTTGTAATAACGCTGATTCCTCTGCTCAGACACTTCATATAGTGAGGGAAACATTCACTTACGAGACTGAATAAAGTAACAACCGCAATATCGGCATCTGTATTGTCCAGAACTTCATCGGCATTGTCACTGATCAAGATTCCGGTCTTTACACCCAGCCCTGCATAATCACCGATGTCCATTCCGACAATTGCAGGATTACAGTCAATCGCACCAACGATCTGGCATCCGGTTTCATAAAGATAACGTAATGTATACTTACTCATCTTGCCGCATCCATACTGAATTACTTTAATTTTCTCCATACTGACCTTCCTCTCTGTACTGCTTTCATCGCCCTGACAGACACCGGATTAAGCAGTACCGAAGTACCGGTTTCTGTCCTAACAAATTTCTTTTATCTTCTTTTTCATTTGTTAAATTTTTATCTAAGTCCAGTATAAAGTCTGAAGTAACTTGAGAGTCAACCATCTTTTGTCACAGAAATCCGACAAATTATTTGTTCATTTTTACAGGAACCTGAAGCCGCAAATACATGGATCTTTTCCGCTCATTAAAAATATGCATTTCCATGATCTCTTCACAGATATAATCTCCACAGATTTCATAGTGATTCTTTTTACAATATTCCAATAGCTTTGCGGCACACTCCTGTTCTTCATCGAAATCCTCCGTATAAATACACGCGTACATTCCATTTTCAATCTTCTGTACCCTGTCCTGAAGTGGAAAATTATCATCTACGAAAATAAAAATCTCATTAGAATAAAAAATCTGCTCTTCAAACCTTCTCCGGCTCATCAACGTTCCCGCATTACAATAGTAGACCTGTGGAATATCACATTCTATCAGCTTATTTTTCAGTTGCTTCAGAATCAGTTCGTATGTATCAATATTGTAATCATAAAAATTCTTATCCACCGTCATAGAATAAATAGTACGGTCTGGAATATACTCCAACGTGATAGTTCCACTTGCAGGAGATTTTTTATAACGCTTAATCGATGCCACAGTCCGGTCGATCGCCTCCATTTTAAATTTCAGCTCCTGCATCTCCTGCAGCGTCTGCTCTTTTTTCTGCATCAGTACATCTTCTATCAGATCCAGATCTTTCCGGTCAAGGATACTCTTAATCTCTTTTAATTCCATTCCCAGCTCTTTCATATACTGAATCATGTCCAACCGGGCATTCTGCTTGATATCATAATACCGGTAACACGTTTTTTCATCCACATAACATGGCGTAAGCAGATTCATTGAATCGTACAGCCTCAATGTCGGCACAGTTGTCCGGTTCATCTTTGCCATCTCTCCGATGCTGATATACCCTGTCCTTTTTTCGTCCATTTCTGCCTCCTGAAAATCCTCATACTCTTTTTAGCTTATGTATAACTCATCAGGAACTCTAATGTAACATGAGAGTTTAAATCCAGCTTTCATCCCCTCCGGTGATCGCAAGGCTTAAAAGAGTATCCATCTTTTCAACCTCTTCTTCTCCTTCGATCTTCTCCAGCAATTCTGCTGTATCAATGACATTTTCCATGGATTCATCTGGTCCGATTTCATAATCAATCTCTGACTCACAATCAGGACACGCAATCTTTTTCATCGTCTGCAAAGACAGAAAACGATAACCACACTTTTTACATTCATAATAACCGCACTCTTTCGTGCCGTTCGGTACAAAATACATAATTTTCTCCTTACTCTTACATTATTCATTTAGGCGTTTGCGAAACGCCAAAAGCCGCATAAATACGGCATTTTTTGTTGTTAAAATAAAATATCTCCTCAAGATTTATGGTAAAATAGAGTTGCGAGAAACTATCAACCAATCCACCTAAAGGAGATATACCTACATGATAACACATAAGCAGCTCTCTTTGGCAGAAGTTTTTGAAGATTGCCAAAATAAATTCGACAACGACAAATACCAGTTCCTTTCACTTCTTGATGAAACCATTAACCTTGATGAAATTGTTCCTGTTTCTTTTGTTTCTCATTTTCACGCCCAAACCGGAAGACCTCGCAAGCACCAGCTTTATCCAATGCTCAAAGCACTTCTGCTCCAGCGTATATTCTCAATCCCGACTGATACGCTCCTGATCGTTTTCTTGAAATACTCTCAGGAATTACGTGATTTCTGTGGCTTTGATGTTGTACCGGATGCCTCAAAATTTACCTGTTTTAAACAGGATTTACTGATGGACTTACAATCTATGTTCGATCACATGGTTGATATGACCGAACCGATCTGCCAAAAACTTGACCCTCATCTGGCGACTATGACTATCTTCGATACCTCTGGCATTGAAGCCTGGGTCACTGAAAATAATCCAAAATACGCAAACCGTATTATCAAACAGTTAAAAGCTTTTGCAAAGGCAAACAACCTTGATAAAAGCTATGATCCTTATAAGGCTGCTTATGGTTCCATGCCTACGCATGCTGCTTCGAATCAGGCAATCCAACAGATGTATATCAATGGACATTTCTGCTATGCCTATAAGTTCGGCATTGTAACCAATGGGCTTGGCATTGTCCGTGATATCACTTTCTATAACAAAGAGTTCCTAAAGGCTCATCCTGATATCGTTGTGGAAAAGAAATCTGACTCTCCTGATGAGGATAAATCTCTTGCCGATTCAAAGGCCCTGCTTCCTGTTCTGATTGATTTCTTTCAGAAGCATCCGCTTATCGCCCCTAAGACTTTTCTTGGTGATGCTGCTTTTGACACGATTGAAATCTACAAAGCCCTTTTCGGTGAAATTGGATTTGAAAAAGCATTTATTCCTCTCAGCGTAAAACTTTCTATGGAAGATAATGGTTATACCATTAACGAAAATGGTGTTCCCTGTTGTCCGCATGATCCTTCGCTTCCTATGAAAAGAGAAGGTAGTAAATCACACTTAAAAAGCAAACTTCCTACCATGAAATTTGTCTGCCCAAAAATGAAATGGGAATACAATAAAGCGGATAAAACCAAACGCCGTGTATGCCATTGTGATAATCCCTGCACAACATCTTCCTGTGGAAGAATGATTTACGTTTATCCAGAAAAGAATATTCGTGCTTATCCCGGAGTTGAACGAGGTTCGACAGAATGGGAAGAAACATATAAAATCCGTGTAAACGTTGAAAAGTCCATTAACCACTTTAAAGACAGCTTTTGCGTAGCTAACCGTAAAACCCAGAACGAAAAAAGCTTCATGCCGATTTACTTTTGGCTGGCATAGCTCAACTTGCTACAGTAATCGTTGCTGATAAAATTCATCAACATCAATACATTCGAAGTCTTAAGCCTTTGATTGCTTAAAATTGAGATTTTATAAATTTTTCTGCTTTGTAGTAACTATGAAGCCTTTTTGTCATCCCATAAATTAATGACCGCCACCTTCCATTCCAAGAATCCTGCATTGCAGTATTCTATCCTTGTTTTCAATCAAGATTGCGAACTTGTTTCGCAATTACCTAAATAAGAGAATTGTATTGCAACCGGATAATTGAAAAACGAAAATCCTCAAAACTAGAATTTATTCTTAGAATCTAAGAACTAATAAGGTGCAAAAATAATATATAAACAAATTTAGAATACTTAAAGCGAGCTATAAAATAGAAGGAACAATTGTACTAAAAAAAGATAGAAAATATCTTGACAAGAAAATGGATATTGTGTATTTTAAATATAGAAAACGATTTCTATAGAAAGAGGTATAAATGAGCGAAATAACGATTAAAGATATTGCAACAAGTGCAGGTGTTTCAATTTCTACTGTGTCCCGTGTAATAAATGGAAATTATCCAGTTAGCCAGGAGGCAAGAGAAAAGGTTGAAAGCGTAATGAGGAAATTAGATTATCATCCGAATGTTGTAGCAAGAAGCCTCAGAATTAATAAAACCAATTTGGTAGCATTAGTTGTTGCAGATTTATCGAATTTTTTCTTTATGGAGCTGGCAAAAGGATTGGAACAGGAATTAGCTAGGCAGAATTATCAGATGGTAATTGCTAGTTCAGGAGGAGAAGTAGAAAAGGAAAGGGAATTGATACAGGCTCTTACAGAGAGAAGGATAGATGCACTGGTAATTGCTTCGGTTGATTCAAATGGAAATCAGATAACAAAATGTATTAAGTCGGGAATACCGGTTGTTCTTGTTGATAGAACGATTAAGGGAATAACAACAAATCAGATTTTATGGAATGACTTTGAGAGTGCTTATCAGCTGACAAAATTATTAATACAAAATGGACATCATAAGATCGCAATTGTAAATGTAAAGCTAAGTAATCTTAATGGTTACAATCGACTGGAAGGATATAAAAAAGCATTGGAAGAAGAAGGAATAGAACCAGAAGAGGCATTGATCAGTCCTTCAAATTTCAGTGAGGAACAGGCTTACAAATTTGTGAAAAAAATTATGATGCGTAAGAAAAAACCGACTGCAATATTCTGTGCAAACAATATTATGCTGGAAGGCACGCTTATGGCTTTAAGAGAACTGAATTTGCAGATTTATAAAGATGTATCTGTAGTTGCGTTGGGAAATCTGAATTGTAACAAATATATAAATCCTCAGATAACATCAGCAGGACAAGATAGTTTTACAATGGGAAAACAGGCGGGAAAGTTATTAATGCAGCTTTTTCACGGAAAAAATTCATACTGTACGCAAATGGTTATGGATGCAAATATTGTAGAACGGGAATCTGTAAGAAATATCCAGTAAAATGAAAAACCGGTATTAAGAAAAGTATCGGTTTTCACGAATAATCATTAAGAAGGAGGTTTGCATGCGTAGAAAACGATTTCTATAAACTTAAGATACAAAAATAAAAGAAGGAGAGGTTATTACAAATGAAAGAATTACGTTTACGTCACAAGGGAATATATCACACAGTTTGTCTGTTGATATCAATTACAGCAGCATTAATTGTCTGGACAGCCGTTTCAGCAATTCCGGATATTGGAAGTGTTTTTGTTTCGCCGGTAAAAGTTTGGAATGCGTTGGTTGAAAATATTTCGTCAGGGTATTTATGGATTCAGGTTCGGGATAGTCTGATCCGTGTGATAGGAGGATTTTTACTTGGATTTATATGTTCAATACCAGTTGCGTTTTTGCTTGGTTGGTATGAGGGATTCCAGGTAATTGTTGAACCATGGATTCAATTTCTTCGTACTATACCGCCAATCGCATTAATACCGATTGTGATCGCAACATTTGGAATTGGAACAAGTGCCAAGGTTGCAATTATTTTCTTTGCAGTATTTTTAACGATGGTAGTTACAATCTATCAGGGAGTAAAAAATGTAGATGTAACTTTAATCAAAGCAGCGAGAGTATTTGATGCGAATGATGCACAGATATTTATTAATGTTGTTGTACCGGCTTCTATCCCATATATCCTGACAGGTGTAAGACTTGGATTGGCATCAGCATTAACAACGCTTGTAGCTGCAGAACTAACAGGAGCAGCGACTGGACTTGGAACAATGATACAACAGGCTGGTATGTATTTCAAAATGGATGTTGTTCTAATGGGAATCGTTGTAATTGGTATTATTGGATTTATATTTGATAAAATTGTGTTGTTTATGGAAAAGAAGCTGACATCTTGGCAGGAGGTAAAATAATGGGAGAGGAAAACAAAACGTATGAGATTGTAGTTTCAGGGGTAACAAAAAGATTTGAGAAAAAAGAAGGAAGTTTTTTAGCTCTGGATGAAGTGAATCTGAAAATCGATAAAAATGAATTTATTTGTGTTGTAGGCCCATCTGGATGTGGAAAAACTACCTTGATGAATATTATCGCAGGACTGTATCCACCATCAACAGGAACTGTAAAGGTTCGTGGCGAAGTAGTTACCGGTCCAGGAAAAGGAAAGGGTGTGGTATTTCAGCAATATGCATTATATCCATGGCTGACAGTTGAAAAAAATGTTGCATTTGGTTTGAAGATGAAAGGTGTAGGAAAGGAGGAAAGAGAGGAAATAGCCAGAAAATATATTCATATCGTAGGATTAGACAAATTCGCAAAATCTTATCCGAAAGAGCTTTCAGGTGGAATGAAGCAAAGGGTTGCAATCGCAAGAGCTTATGCTACAAATCCGGAGGTTTTACTTATGGATGAACCATTCGGGGCACTTGATGCACAGACCAGAGCACAGCTGCAGGAAAATCTGCTGAATACATGGCAGCAGGAAAAGAAAACATGTTTTTTCATTACACACGATGTAGAAGAAGCAGTTTTACTATCAACAAAAATCATAATTATGAGTGCAGGACCTGGACATGTTCGCGAAATTATTGATGTTGGACTTGGATATCCAAGAAATCAGGAGACAAAATTAACACCTGAATTCAATGAATTGAAAAATGAACTTTGGAACAAAGTATACAAAGAATATCTTGAACAGGAAAAGTAAAGGAGAAGATACTATGAAAAAGGGAAGCAGAATTTTAGCAGTAGTATTAGGTGCAGTGATTTTTATGACAGGTTGTGGAAGTCAGAACATTCCAGATGAAGATGTGAATAAGGTACAGACAGAAAGTGTGGAAAAAGAGACAGAAAATAAGCCTGCTTCAGATGATGTACAGCAGACAAGTACAGAGGAACATGCGAAAATTAAAGTGGCTTATCATCCGCATATTACTGGAGTTGGTGGAATACTGAATGCTATTGATAATGGATATTTTGAAGAAGAGAATCTCGAGGTTGAGCTGGTACAGTTTACGTCAGGGGCAACAGAACTGGCGGCTATGGCATCGGGGGATATTGATATAGGATATCTTGGAGTAGGAGCACATGTTTTTGCACCACAGGGACAGTGTACAATTCTTGCACTAGACAGTACAGATCTGAGTGGAGAAATCATGGTACGTGCAGACAGTGGAATAAAGAGTGTTGAAGACTTGAAAGGAAAAAATGTAGCAATTTCTGCAGGAACAACGTCAGAACTCGTATTGTCTATGGCTTTGAAATTGAATGGAATGGAAAAAACGGATGTGAATATGATTAATATGGATGCGTCAGGAAAAGTAACAGCTTTTATGAGTGGGCAGATAGATGCAATTTCTATTGAAGCACCGTATACGGATCAGATTCGAACGGACATGGGAGAGGAGAATGTTGTCACAATCAGTGGATCCAAAGATTTCCTGCCAGATGCTGTATTTACAAATAGTTGGGTAACAACAAATAAATTTCTTGAAGGAAATGAAGAGGTTATAGTCAGATTTTTGAAAGCATGGTTAAAGGGAACGGAAGACCGCTATAATAATATGGAAGATACCGTACAAAAGGTAGCAGATTTTATTAACACAGATTATGATACAGCATATCTTGTTGTTGAAAAAACAAACTGGCTCAGTAATCATGAAATGAAAGAACTGGTAGATGATGGAACCATGATGAAATGGTATGGAACAATCAGAGATATGTTTTTGGATGCAGAATTATTAGACCAGAAATATAATGTGCCTACAGAAGAGTTTGTTGATCTTTCATACTTAAAACAGGCAATGCAGGAAAACGGAGTGAAATAGAGTGTGAATGAGAAAAGAGTTGTCAGAAATATAGAGATACCTGGAATAAATGGAAAAAAGGTTATATGTGATGTATATGGTGTGAAACCGATAAATCTGGAGTTAGGATTACGCCCTGCAGTTATTTTCCTGCATGGTGGAGGGTTTGTTGCTGGAGATAAAGATCAATTTCTTGGAATGGCTGCATTGTTGGCACTTGAAGAAGATATTTTATGTATAACAGTGCAATACCGGCTTGCGACAGAAGCAACGTGCCCGTCACAGATCATAGATTGTTACAGTGTGTGTAATTGGCTTTTACACAAACAGAAAACGTTTTCTGTAAACCCTGAATTAATTTTTTTGGCAGGAGGATCACCAGGAGCTAATATAGCAGCGATGGCAATACTTTCAGGACAGGAACATATGCATATTATGGACGTGGAGAAGAAAAATATATTTCAGCCTGTAAATGGAATTTTTTTAAATGGAATTTACGATCTGGAGGAGTTCTATTTGCAGAATTCGTCGGAAAGAGAAAGGGTTAAAAAATATCTTGGAGAAAAAGATATAAAAAAAGCATCCATGCATTTTTGGTCTCCGATTTATGCAAAAAAAGCTGGCTGTAATATATGGATGCTTCATGGAACATGTGATGAAATAGTACCTTTACAGCAATGTGTGAGGATGAAGCAGCATTTACAGGAAAATGGAAGCCGTGCATGGATTAAAATTTTCCCACAAAAGCATCATGCGTGGTTTAACAGTCCGGAGGAAGTATACAGTGTGGTAGAAGAAATTGCACGCTGTATTAAGATGAGAGAAAGAGAGGTAGCAGACGGTGGGGTTAAAAAATCCAAAAGAGATATATGATCATGCCATAAAAAATGATTACGCATTGGGGGCATTTAATACATTTTCACTGGAGACTGCACTGGCAGTCATGGATGCAGCGGAAGAGATGAGATCTCCGGCAATTATACAGGTATCCATGGGAGCCAGAAAATTTGTGAAAAATCTTGATGTGTATGTAGAAATGTTACGTAGGCTGGCGGATAAGTATGAGGTTCCATTTTTTATTCAACATGACCATTGTCCAACAGTAGAAGCATGTAAAGAAGCTATAGAAGCAGGATGTCAGTCGGTTATGTTTGACGGTTCACATTTACCATATGAAGATAATGTAGAACAGACAAAAGAAATTGTAGAATATGCACATAAGAGAAATATATGGGTAGAAGCAGAACTTGGATGTCTGCCAGGATTTGAGGATTTTGTTTTTGCGGAGAAAGCGGTATATACAAATCCACAAAAGGCAAAAGAATTTATTGCACTTACTGGATGTGATGCACTGGCAGTGGCAGTCGGAACTTCTCATGGAGGTGTGCGCGGAGATGATTACTTACCATTGGATTTGGAGCTTATGAAAAAAATTGCAGCAGAAAAACCAGGATATCCATTTGTATTACATGGAGCTGCGTCTTTACCACCTGAACTGATTACAGCATGCAATGAGCAGGGGGGAAAAGTGGAATATTTGCGTAATTGTAGTGAAGAGAGTATTGCAGCAGCAGTAAAAGCCGGAGCTAAAAAAGTCAATATGGATGTGGATAACTTCCTTGTATACACAACAGAAGTCCGAAAGTTTTTAAATGAAAAACCGAGTATCTATGACCCACGTAAATATTTGAAACCAGCAGAAGAAGCGTTTCAGAGAGAAGTAATGCATAAAATGCTGAAAGTACTGGGAAGTTCCGGACAATATTAGGCAGAGGAGGAATGAGATGATTCGGATTATCTGTTTAAATCCGGTAATAGATCGGGTCTACTATATTAGCGACTTCGTAGAAGCAAAAAAGTATTATGAGATTCGACCACAAATATTTGTAGGTGGAAAAGGAATTAACATTGCCAGAGTCATGAGCCAGATGGGCGAAAAGTGCAGTTTATATGCATTTGTCGGTGGCGAGAATGGAAAACTAATAGAAAAAGAAATGAAAACCTGTGGTGTGGAAATGAAGGCATTTCGTACAGATGGAGAAACAAGAACGACCATTAATATTATAGACAATGCCAGAAGACAGGAAACAGAAATTACAGAACCTGGGGTTATGATTAATCAGGAAAGTCAGAGAGAGTTTTTAGATACACTTCAGAATGATATCCGAAAAGGAGATATGGTCATATGTTCTGGAATACCAATGCAGGGTATGCAAAATAATATATATGCACAGATCAGCAATATTTGTCTGAATAATGAGTGCAAATGTATTTTGGATGCAACAGGAATATATTTAAAAGAAGCTTTTCCAGGCAAGTACTATTTTGCAAAGCCTAATTTCAGTGAATTAAGTGAATTGTTTCAATATACAGGTGAAAATAATCTGGCTGGAATTTTGGAATGTGGAAAGAAGATGCAGTTGCTTGGGGCGGAAAATGTATTGGTTTCCATGGGGCATGAGGGGGGACTGTTTTTGGGAAAAAATAGCTGTATGAAAGTGACAATTCCGAAAGCAGAAGTGATATCAACAATAGGGAGTGGAGATGCTACAGTCGCTGGCTTCTGTATTGGGGTAAACAGGGAAATGCCAGTGGAAGATTGTATCAGACTATCAATGGCATGTGGTATCAGTAATGCGGAGTGCAGCAAGGTTGGAAATGTTGATCCCAAACGTGTGTGGGAATATTATCACCAGATAGACCTTTCCTATTTAGACATGTAAAATTGTAAAAACAGAGAAGCAGCCTTTTGACAAAAAAGAGCTGCTTCTCTGTTTTAGTAAAAGTATTCTATCAGATCCAGACTCCATCCAGTGTGATGATCTGTCCGGTAAGGTATTCATTTCCTTCAGCGAGAGATAAAGCAAGGGAAGCCACTTCTTCCGGTGCACCAAATCGTCCGGATGGGATCTCATCGGCAAGGGCGGCACGTTCTTCTTCAGAAAACAGCGATTCATCTGGGGATCGATGCAGCCACAGGCGATAGCGTTAACCTGGATATTGCTTGGAGCAAGTTCTTTGGCAAGACCTCTGGTGAACGAGTTCATGCCACCCTTACAGGCTGAATAAGCAACTTCGCAGGAAGCTCCTACATTACTCCAGACAGAGGAAATATTAATGATCTTACCGGCTTTTTTGGAGAGCATGTATGGGATGGCAAGTTTGCTTGTAGAGAAAACAGAGGTCAGATTTACACCTACAATGCGATTCCATTCTTCGATTGTCATATCTTCGATCAATCCAATATAAGAAATCCCAGCATTATTAATGAGCACATCAACTCCATGGAAACGTTCTTTGCCATGTGCAAACAGGCGGACAACATATTCATAATCAGAAATGTCGCCAATACTGGCAAGAACGTCGACAGAGTATACAGTTTCCAGCTCATCCTTTAACGAGAGAAGTTCAGATTCAGATCTGGAACAGGTAATGACAAGGTTATAATCTGCTTTTGCAAAAGCTACGGCGATAGCGCGGCCGATGCCGCGTGAAGCACCGGTGATAAGAACTGTTTTTCTCATAATCGTATCCTTTCCGGGTGAAATGTCAGCAAAACTATTATCTCAGTCGAGAAGACTCCCACCTCTTTAGATGGCGGATAATAGCAAATAAATTACTCTGGGTATAAAAAAAGAAAGAATCAATCAGATTCTTTCTCATTAGTCGGAATGACGTGATTCGAACATGCGACCTCTTCGTCCCGAACGAAGCACTCTACCAAGCTGAGCCACATTCCGTTATTACTGTCTTTGGAAATCGTACTTATGAATGATAACACAGTTTACAAGAATTGTCTGCTAAAAAATGAAAAAAATCCGGCGTAAATCGGTCATTACTTTACTTTTGGAGCAGAATATGGTATTTTTTGATAAGCGGAATATAAGTCAATCTGCAGATTGTAACCACGCAGAACGATAAGAATACAAAACAGTCTGAGGAAAAGGAGTATTTATTGGGAAGAGATGTCATTATTGCCTGTGATTTTAACAGCAAAGAAGAAGTAGTGAG